>CESR01158769.1_pt1 | contig 12391 bp, 17 predicted proteins | sample 356351 | NCBI WGS metagenome assembly CESR01 (sample SAMEA2622149, study PRJEB7988) | marine metagenome | isolation source: saline water (ENVO:00002010), including | reverse complement strand
AAGAAGAAAACTACAGCAGTCATTACAAATAAATTTAATTTGTATATTGATGGCATAAAGATGGATAGTTATCGTTCTTTAAAAGCTGCTGAAGCAGCACTAAAAGATTTCATCAATTTAATGGGAGCATAAATGAAGTTAATTGCAGAATATACAGACCATTCCCTTGGATATTCAATCCAAGAGGGTAAGAATGGTAAGAAGAGTACCTTTTTAGAAGGTATTTTCATGCAAGCAGAAAATAAGAATAAGAATGGTAGGATTTATACCAGGGAAGTCTTAACATCTGCCGTTGACAAATTTGTCAATGAACAAGTAATTACAGGACGTGCGGTAGGTGAGCTTAATCACCCGGACGGTCCTTCCATTAATTTGGATAAAGTTTCTCACAGAATTACCGAGCTCGCATGGGATGGTAATAATGTGATGGGAAAGGCACTTATTTTAGATACCCCTATGGGTCAAATTGTTAAAGGTTTGGTTGAAGGCGGAGTCCAACTCGGAGTGTCAAGTCGTGGTATGGGAAGTTTGGATTTTAAAGATGGCGCTAATTATGTTAGGGATGATTTCATGCTTAACACAATTGATATCGTACAAGACCCATCAGCACCTAATGCGTTTGTAAATGGCATTATGGAAGGTGTTAATTGGGAGGATGATGGTAGTGGTCATTATATAAAAACTCAAGCAATTGATAAAGGTGAGACAGAAGTGAAAGAGTCCAAAGTGAAGTTCTCAGAAGAGAAACAAACTGCAGGATTTGAGCATTTCCTCTCTAAACTATAATCTCTAAAGGAGAATACAATGTCTGAAATTAAAGACGAAAAAATTGATGAGACTGTAGATGAGGTTATTGTTGAGGATACGCAAGTAGAAGCTGAGGAATTAGATATTCCAGAAGCGCCTCTAACAGCAGCTCGTACAGTAACAGCAATTAATGCTTCTTTGGCAGAAATGTCAAAAGAGGACCTTGACAAAGTCTTTGAAGCCGCAGAAACAGCTAAAGCGAAAGCTAAAGTTGAAGATGAGGAAGAAGAAGAGGATGATGCAGGGGATGAAGACGAAGGAGATGTAGAAGTAGAAGGTAAAAAGGACTCTAAAAAGGAAAGTAAAAAATCCAAAGATGAGGCTAAAAAAGTAGAAAAGGAAGATGAAGACCTTAAAAAGGAAGACCAAGTAGAACCAAAAGCAAAACCATTGAAGAAGAAGAAAGTGAAAGCTGACGACGGAAGCGAAGGTGATGTGGTTGAGGATGACCAATTTAAGGAAGACATCGATGCTCTAGTTAAAGACGAGGACACATTGTCCGAAGGCTTTAAAGAGAAAGCTGCTACTATCTTTGAAGCTGCATTAAATTCAAAAGTTAATGCTGAAACAGCAAAATTGGAAGAGCGTTATTCATCCGATTTGGCTGGTGAAGTTGAAGCTATTAAAGAAGATTTGGTTGACAAAGTAGATGGATACTTAACGTATGTTGTCGAAAATTGGATGAAGGACAATGAGGTTGCTATTGAGCATTCTCTGAAGTCTGAAATCACTGAATCATTTATACAATCACTAGGTCAGTTATTTGCTGAGCATCACATTAATGTTCCTGCTGATGCAGGAGATATCTTGGATAACCTATCCGAGGAAGCTAAAGATGCTAAAGCTCAGTTAAATGATGCAACTGAAAAGAATATTGAATTGTCAGAGAAAGTGAAAGCTTATGCAAGACAAGACATAATTCGTGAAGCGTGTAAAGGTTTGGCCGCAACTGAAATTGCGAAATTGACTGAGTTGTGTGAAGCTGTTGAAGCTGATGACAATGCTCAATTTTCAACTAAAGTAGCTACAATTAAGGAATCTTACCTTAACAAAGATACCCCGGCTGAGTCTACTGATGAAGTAGATGCAATTACCGAGGATTCACAAGAGACCCAAGAAGTTTCTGATACAATGCAGAGATACTTGGACGCAATCAAGCGAACTTAATTAATCCATAAGAAGGAGAATTTTAAATGGAAGAAATTAATCAAATACAACTACAGGAAAAATGGGCTCCTGTACTTGATTCACAAGACGCCGGCAAAATTGCAGACCCGCATAGACGTGCTGTAACTGCTGTTGTTCTTGAGAACCAAGAAAAAGCTTTTGCTCAAGAAAAGGCTCAAATTACTGAGGTTGCTGCCAATAAAACTGGCGGTGGCGTTGATAATTGGGACCCTGTCTTAATTAGCTTAGTCCGTCGTGCTACTCCAGCACTTTTAGCATTCGATTTGGTTGGCGTTCAGCCAATGACTGGTCCAACTGGTCTAATCTTTGCTATGAAGAGCCGTTATAGCACACAAGGTGGTACTGAAGCACTATTCGATGAAGCTAATACAGCTTTCTCTGGTGGTAGTTCTGGTTCTGCTACAGCATCTGCTGACCCGTTCGCGGGTGACAGTGGTGATGGTGACTCCGTAGATGACTACACTCCAGGAATGGGATTGTCTACAGGAGCGGCTGAAGCATTAGGTAATACTGGTAATGCTATTGCTGAAATGGCGTTCTCAATTGATAAGACTACTGTGACTGCAAAGTCTCGTGCTCTTAAAGCTGAGTACACTATTGAATTAGCTCAAGACCTTAAAGCAGTACATGGTCTTTCTGCTGAAACTGAATTGGCAAACATTTTGTCAACTGAGATTCTAGCTGAAATGAATCGTGAAATCATCCGTACTATTAATGTTAACTCTGTTACTTCAACTTTAGGTGCCACTGCTGGTACTTGGAGCATGGACGTAGCGGCTGACACTGATGGTCGTTGGATGGTTGAGAAGTTTAAAGGCCTAGTTCATGCAATTGAACAAGAAGCTAATACAATTGCTGTTTCAACTCGTAGAGGAAAGGGTAACTGGGTTATCGTATCTCACGGTGTAGCCGCAGCTCTAAATGCTGCTGGTGCATTGGATACTGGCCTAGGTATTTCAGGTGGTGACAACATCGATTCAGATGCTACTGGTTCACTATTTGCTGGAACTTTAATGGGTCGTACAAAGGTCTATATTGACCCTTATGCTGCAGTAGATTATTTCACAGTTGGTTATAAAGGTACTAACCCTTATGACGCTGGAATGTTCTATTGCCCATACGTACCATTAAGCATGATGAAGACAATTGGTGAGTCTGACTTCCAACCACGTATCGGATTTAAAACCCGTTATGGCTTGGCTGACAACCCATTTGTTACTGCTGGTGCAGGAGCAAACGTATACTACAGAAAACGTAAAGTTTTGGCTCTATAATTTCTTAGTAGAAATACAACTAAACCCGTCGAAAGGCGGGTTTTTTCTTGTATAAATACATATATGCCAAATTATTTAAACCCATCATCATTTGTATTAACACTGGATAGCCAGACTTATTCTGGTGCAGAGTTTACTATTCAAACTATGATGCTTCCAGATGTTACTGGTACAGGTGCAGCTCTTTCTTGGCAACAAGTAAATGTTGCAATGGTTTCAGATAAATTAGAATTTGGACAATTTGAAGTATCATATCTAATTGATGAAGACCTCTTAAATTATAAAGAGATATTTGATTGGTTAAAAGCTAATGTTGAAACAAAACATACAGCAACTAATCACGTTAGGGACTTAACCTTAACCATAATGAACTCAGCTAATAACGTCACCAAACAAATAAAATTTATTGACGCTTATCCAACAAGCCTTGCATCTCTACCATTTGATATTACAATAACTGATGTAGAATATCTAACTGCTGTTGTAACATTTCAATATTCTTACTATGAATTCTTATAAATCCAATTTATATTATGAGGGACTTAATAGAAAAATGGATTGATGACTTTGTCTCAGTTCATAATGAAGACTATGGGCAAATACCTTGTCCCTACGCTAGAGCTGCGCAAGTTAAATATGTAAATACAAATGATATTGATTTGGAATTAAAAAAGATATTAGATTGTGGCCTCCTTCATGAGGTCATTTGTATATATACAGCCACAGAAAATTATACCCCTGATGAGTTCCATGATAAAGTAATGGAATGGAATAGTATGGCAATGAAAAAAGATTTGGTTGCTTTAGAAGACCACCCTGAAAGTGTAGAGATTATTAATGGTACAAAAATGAACTTTGGACATTGTAGTTTAATATTAGTACAAAGGTTAAGTAAATTAACTGCAGCAAGTAATATACTTAATGAAAAAGGTTATTATAAAAATTGGACCCAAGAAAATTTAGATGATGTTGTTACTTGGAGAAAATAATGAGTTACTCATATGCCAGAATCAATTTAGAAAAAACAGATTATAATATATTTATTAATACAAAAGCCGGTATGGTTCTTGGTGATATAATACATTGGCCATGTTCTACACAACTTAATAAAATATATTACAAATATTGTAATCATCATAAGTTTAATAGCGTCATGCCAATATTCAAATCTGAATATGAAGACAATGACATTCATGGATATTATCAACAAGGGAAGTTAATTGCATTTAGTATGATAGGGACTTATGATGATGAAAATGCTGAATGCTATCAATTTGCTTGGGATTATGAAACTCCTAAGTTACAATTAGGTATTGCAAGTTTAAAACATGAGTGTGCATATTATAAAGCTAGGGGATATAAGTATCTTTATATTGGCGGAGCAGATGAATATAAAGAACAAATAGATGGATTTGAAATAATGAGTCCAGTAAATTGGATTGATGGCAGGTGGAAAATAGATGGATTTGAAAAATTATAAAGTAACAAAAGCTAATGCGTGGAATGGCTGGGACCCTTTAAAGCAAGTAATCCTTGGTAATGTATTTGACCCAGATTTTTTTGAGGATATTCAAGACCCTAAGCTTAGAGATTTATTACAAAGATTATTATATGAAACCCATGAAGATTTAATGGGTATTAAAAAAACCTTAGAGGACTTAGGTGTTGAGGTAATACAACCACCAAGAAATACTATAGCGAGTTATGGAGAAATTGATAATTCAAATAAATTTAGTGGTATTACAGAAGCTATTAATACTGACTGGGAAGGAAAGATACGAGGGTTACCTAAACCATGCCTTATGCCAAGAGATTATTATGTTACCCTTGGTGATAAAGTATTATTTACTGGATTTTTACATGAGAAATCAGAGGCTCATTTTTTATTTGAGCCTGGTGTTGTTGATTATTGGGATAATAAAGGATTAATCTATAGAGAGAATGGTGAACTATCTAATGATTTTTGGGCACCTCAACTTATACGATTAGGCAATAGACTTATTATTGACCAAGAGGATTATATTAATCTTGCTGAAAAGGTCTTAGAAAGATATCCAATATTTAAAGGTAACAAAATAGCCGTGGGAGGACATACCGATGGGTCTATGAATTTACCAAAACCAGGATTAGTTGTTAGTGGGGAGTGGATACCTAAAGAAACTTTTAAAGATACATTACCTGGTTGGGATGTCCTACATATAGAGAATCCAAATTATTATGGAAATGAATGGAAGGATAGTTGGTGGGATGAGAGAAATCTTACTAAAGGTAGATGGTGGCACCCTGAAGCTAAATCAAATCCAGATTTAGTTAACTATGTAGATAAGTGGTTAAATGAATGGGTTGGTTATGCAGAAGAAACTATGTTTGAAGTCAATATGCTTTCAATATCTGAAGAAGTTATATTAAGTTTAAACTATCATAAAGACGTCCATGATAAATTAAAACAACATGGAATAGAACCTATATATTGTAGGTTTAGGCATAGAAACTTTTGGGATGGAGGACTACATTGTTTAACATTAGATACTGTTAGAGAAGGTGGTATGCAAGATTATTTTAAATAACTATGTACATTCAACCTAAACTATGATATAATACTAGTATATGATAATAAAAAATAAATGGATTGGTACCCGTAAAAAGACCAGCATTGGAAGGCGTTGGATTAAAACCTCGTCTATGAACAAAAGTAAAAGAAGGTCGTTCAAAAAATATAGAGGCCAAGGGTGAGTAATTATATTGAAAGAATAACGCCAGAACTAATTAAAGTTAATGAAAATGGTAGAATATTTAAACCGTGGACAGAAGATGAAAAAAATACTAGTGATTATATAAAGAACAAATTAGAGATTTTAGATATTCTTGGGACATATGACTTTGATTTTTTTCCTAAGCTTTTGGCATGGGATGAAAAGGGTTATAGTTATGAATATGTTGAAGGTGAGGCCTTAAGGGATTATATATTAGAAGAAAATCCGAGGCACATGGAATTAAATGTGAAATTTATCTATGAATTAAAAATAGCTATGGATAAGATTCATGAAGAATTATATCATGCATCAATGGAGCAATGGAATGGTAAACAATGGTTATACCATAGAGATTTATGGCTAGGTAATATAATATGGAATCATGATTTGAAAGAATTAAAAATAATAGATGTAGATAGTGTTGAAATAGTTCAAGTCCCACATATTTGTAATGGAATTAATTTTTGGTTGTTGCAATTAGAACAAATATTTATTGAAAGAAAATTAAATGGTTATAGAGCAAGATTATGAATATTGAGCAAGTGCTAGAGATGTGGAAAAAAGATTCCATAATAGATGATTTAAAATTAGATGATACAACCGTAAAGATGGCGCGTATCCATAGTAAATACTTAGAGTTAGTTACCATCGCTAAGATGAGTAAAAAGAAAAAAGACTTAGAGTATAAAACTTTACTTAAAGATAAGTGGCTATATTATAATGGTAAGTTATCTAAAGAAGAGATTGATTCATTTGGTTGGGAGTATGACCCGTTCAAAGGATTGAATAAACCTCTTAAAGGAGATATGAATTACTACTATGATGCAGATACTGATATTCAAAAAATGCAAGCATTAGTAGAATATGATAAGGTTCTTATAGAAACATTAGAAGAAATTATGAATACTATTAGATGGAGACATCAAAACATTGGTAACATAATTAAATGGAGAGCATTTGAAGCCGGCGCGTAAAATTAAAGGTATTCCACCCCATGATAAATTTCCATGTAGTTGTGGACGTTCACCTACTGGTAGATGTTGTGGCTGGCATAGCTTAACGGAAGAAGAGTATATGGAAAAATTTAAATTATATGAAAAGGAGAAAAATAATGTATAGTTGGAGTAAAAATTGGCCAACCTTAACTGAAATGTTTTTTGGTAAAGGTATAAATCCTGCAACGGATAGGCCTTATGGTAAAATTACTAAAGAAAAACCAGTAAGTGGAAAAACTACAGATACAGGTAAAAGTAAAAAATAACGCATTTGAATCTGGTGTATGATAGCATGTATATGCAGAAATATAAGTGAAAATAAATATAAAGATAAACAAGCTTTATATAAAAGATTATTAGAAAATGATAAACAATGTTGCAAGTGTTTAAATAGATATGGAATCTATAACTGTAAAAGTAAAAAATAATGCGTTTCTTTATATTGATTGCGATGACAAAGGGATTCTTCATGAATTAAGTGAAGCATTTACTTTTTTTGTTCCCAATTATAAGTTCACCCCTCAATTTAGAAACAAGCTTTGGGACGGAAAAATCCGCCTCTTTAATATGCGTGACCAATCAATCTATTCAGGATTGTTTGGTTATGTAAAAGCTTTTTGTATAGAAAGAAATATAGAACTTATATCTATATTAAAAGAACCACCAAGCAAATATAACTTACCAGGTATGGATTATCCTGATGACATATCTTGGATTAAAAATATTCCAATTCCGTGGATACCAAAAGATTATCAATTAGAAGCTATTAAACATGGATTGCGAACGAGGTCAGGACTTTTAGTATCACCTACAGCCTCAGGGAAATCATTAATAATATATCTTCTTATGAGATATTTTTTAGCTACTAATGAGGATAAGGTATTAATAATAGTACCTACCACTTCCCTTGTCAAACAAATGTATGGAGACTTTTGTCAATATGCAGATAATGATGATGATTGGTTTGCAACTGAGAATTGTCATGAAATAATGGCTGGACTTTATAAGTATCATAATACTAAAAGAGTTTATATATCTACTTGGCAATCAATATATCAACAACAAAAAGTTTATTTTCAACAATTTGGTATGGTGATAGGTGATGAGGCTCATAATTTTAAAGCTAAATCTCTTACTAGTATACTAACCAAATGTACTGAGGCTCGATATAGATTTGGATTAACAGGTACTCTAGATGGTACACAAACTCATAAACTTGTATTGGAAGGATTGTTCGGTCCTCATAAAAATATAACAACATCAAAAGCCCTTATTGATAGAGGTGATTTAGCTAATTTATCTATAGACATTATATTACTTAAACATAAAGAAGAATCATGCAAAGAAGTAAATGGTATGAAGTACCAAGAGGAAGTAGATTATATTGTGACATGTGAGGCGCGAAATAAATTTATTAAGAACCTAGCTCTAGACCAAAAGGGTAACACATTAATTTTGTTCCAATATGTAGAAAAGCATGGTGAACCATTATTTAGAATGATTGATGAAGCGGTTAAGGGAATATGGAAAATGGGTAAAAGAAAAGTATTCTTTGTAAGTGGTAAAGTCCCAGCCGATATAAGAGAAGAAATTAGAGCTATAACAGAAAAAGAAAAGGATGCTATATTGGTTTGTTCTTATGGTACATTCTCTACTGGTGTCAATATAGTTAATCTAAACAATATAATTTTTGCCTCGCCCAGTAAGAGTCAGATAAGGGTATTACAATCTATTGGTAGAGGATTAAGAAAAACAGATAAGGATACCAAGTTGTATGACATAGCTGATGACCTACATTGGAAATCAAAAAAGAATTATACCTTAAATCATAGTAGAAATAGGGTAGAAATATACGCTAAAGAAAAATTTAAATTTAAGATACATGAAGTCAAATTATTATAAATAGATATATGGATAATTTAGAAAACAAAAAATTCCCAGAAAGACTGGAAGATGTTCCAGTTAAACTATTTAAATTGGTTTCAGGTGAAACGATAGTTGCATACACGCATGAGATAGAAGAAGCTCATGGTGGGTTAATAGGTATTGAGGAACCAATGAAAGTAATAGTTGAGGACCAAACACATTTTGTTATGACTCCGTGGCTACCATTTGCATCACAGAAGTTGCATGTATTAGAGGATTTTAATGTTATGTTAACGTCGGAAGTGAACGTTGATGTTAAAGCTCATTATATGAAAATAATATTAGATGGTACTCAACAAAACCAGGAAGAAATCAAAGAGGATATACGAAGACTACGAGGTGGTTCTACTGTACACTAAGCTCTCTATTCTGGTCTCCCCGACAATCTATTCTATTATAACATATAAATACGCAAAAGTAAACAGTCTTTGCAAAATAAATATTAATTAATTTACTGTTTACTTTAAGGGATAATTATGATATAATGTATATAAACATGGAGATAATATGAGTGAAAAAATCAAACCCAGAGAGAAACCCCATTACGTAAATAATCGACAGTTTTCATATGCTGTCGTTGACTATGTGACTGAGGCCCAAGAGGCTAAGAAAAAAGGAGAAAAAAATCCAGTAGTAACAGATTATATAGCCACATGTTTTATGAAAATCTGTGAAGGCCTTTCCCATAAACCAAACTTTGTTCGGTATACTTACCGCGATGAAATGGTTATGGATGGAGTAGAGAATTGTCTTAAAGCAATATATAATTATAGAATAGATGCATCTACCCGTACGGGAAAGCCAAATGCATTCTCTTACTTTACTCAAATAGCTTACTTTGCTTTTATACGCAGAATAGTTAAAGAGAAAAAACAAACAGATATTAAATTTAAATTTATGGCTCAAGCGGATATAGAAGACTTTGCTTCATCTATAGATAAAAACAGTCCTATTGACCAATCATTTCTTGATACAATTAGAGAGAAAATATCTAAGATTCAAGAAACAGACCAAGCTATTAAAGATTTTGCTAAGGCTGAAAAAGAAAAAGAGAAAAAAGGTTTAGAAAAGGTGATGTAATGACACATAGAGATTTATTAATTATTGGCTATGGTGTAGTTGGCCAAGCTGTATATGAAGGTCTAAATAAAGACTCAATGAACTATATAAAAATTTTAGACCCACCAAAGGATATGAATCCTTTAGATGATGGCATTAATGACTATTCAGATTATAATTATTATGATGGCATTATAATATGTTTACCCACACCACAAGGACCAACAGGTGAATGTGATGATATGATGGTTGAGCAATATATTCATGAAATCCGTTTAGCAGCACCGTTTATACCTATCCTTATTAAGTCAACTATATCAGTTGAACTAATTGCGTTATTGGAAGACGATAAAGAAATAACATTTAATCCAGAGTTTTTGACAGAAGCTGATTCAAAAGAAGAATTTTGTAATCAAAAGTTTGCTATATTTGGTGGAGCTAATGCTAGGTATTGGTATTCAATATATATGAATGCTGGTATAAGAATGCATTCCGTTAAATTTACTTCTATGTTAAATGCGTGTTATGCAAAGTATGCCATTAATAGTTTCCTTGCAACCAAGGTTGTATTTTTTAATGAGTTATATAATTTATATAATACACATGGTGGAGAGGAATTTGATGAGTTAACAGAGTTAGTGGCTATGGACGAACGAATTGGAAAAAGTCATATGATGGTACCAGGTCCTGATAGAAGATTTGGATTTGGTGGTATGTGTTTTCCAAAAGATACATCTGCATTTATTAAGACCTCTAAAAATAAAGCCACAACACTGCAATTATTAGAAAAAGCCACAGAAATAAATAAAGAATTAAGAGCTGGTATGCTCTGGGCAAAATGAATATAATAATGACTGGCCATCATGGCTATATAGGTTCTCACTTAGCGCCATACTTGGAAGAAAAGGGACATATAGTATATGGTTGGAATGGTGATATAAGAAATTTTAATAGTAGATATGAAAGATATGGATTTGATATGGTAATCCATTTAGCTGCTTTGACAGGTGTAAGGAAATCAATTGAAAATCCAGAAGAATATTGGGATGTAAATGTCAATGGAACAAGAGCTGTATTTAATTGGTGTAGAGAACGTGATGCAAAATGTTTATATGCTTCCTCTTCAAATGCTATAGAATGGTGGACTAATCCTTATGCTATGACCAAAAAGGTTAATGAACATGATGGAAAAGATTTTGTTGGATTTAGACCTCATACAGTATATCCAGGCAGAGAGGATATGTTATATGATAGGATGGTTAATTATCCCAGTCATGTTAAATATATTAATGGAAGGCATGAAAGAGATTGGACTCATATAGATGATGTTTGCAGCGGGCTGTTTACTTTGGTTGAAAACTATGATATAATAGTAGGTAAAGTTGTTGATATTGGAACTGGAGAATCTATTAACTTAAAAGAAGTGGCAGCAAAATTAATGCCATACCACACACCGGAAATAAGATTTGAAAATCCACCACATGAACGTATAAGGACATGTGCAGATACAACTATTTTAAACGAATTAGGATGGACGCATGCAAATCGCATTGTTAAATGATACCCATTGTGGTGTAAGAAATAGCTCAAAAATATTCATAGACTTTCAAGAAAGATTTTATTCAGAAATCTTTTTTCCATATTGCAAGACTAATAATATTGAACATATAATACATCTTGGAGATTATTATGACCATAGGAAGTTTGTAAATTTTAAAGCACTTAATGCTAACCGAAAACATTTCTTAGAACCATTAGCTAATAATGGTATGACAATGGATATTATTCCAGGGAATCATGATGTGTTCCATAAAAATACAAATGAACTTTGTTCTCTTAAAGAGCTTTTAGGATACTATACAAAAAATATTAATATTATAATGAAGCCTTCCACATTAAATTATGATGGATTGGATATTCATTTACTACCGTGGATTAATCCAGATAATCATGACCACTCAATGGAATTTATAAGAAAAAATAATGGTATGATGATGGCACATTTAGAATTAACTAACTTTGAAATGATGAGAGGTATTAAGCAACCTATGGGAAATGGTATGAGCAAAGACCCATTCAAGCATTATGATATAGTTTTGTCTGGACATTACCATGCCTCATCACAACAAGAGAACATAAGATATCTTGGATGTCAAATGGAATTCACATGGGCTGATGCTCATGATGAAAAATATTTCCATATATTAGACACAGATACAAAAGAAATCAAAGCAATACCAAATCCTTTAAGGATGTTTGAGAAAATATATTATGATGATACTACACAAGACTATGAGAATTTTGATATAAATATATGTACGAACAAATTTGTTAAAGTCATAGTGGGTAATAAGTCGAACCCATTTATGTTTGATAAGTTTATAGAACG
>CESR01110885.1_pt1 | contig 12399 bp, 13 predicted proteins | sample 356351 | NCBI WGS metagenome assembly CESR01 (sample SAMEA2622149, study PRJEB7988) | marine metagenome | isolation source: saline water (ENVO:00002010), including | reverse complement strand
AGCCGTCGGCCAACACTCGGCCGTCCACAGGGCCATGGTCGCCACCAGAGCCACTCATCACCTCCATGAGGCCGCGAAGGATCTGCGAGAGGATGACGCCGGAGTTCCCGCGGGCACCCATCAGAGAGCCGTGCGAGATTGCGCCGGCAACCGTTGCCATGTCTGAGCCATCTTCGAGTTGGTCCAGCCCGGCCACCACCGATTCAACTGTCATGTACATGTTGGTGCCGGTGTCCCCGTCTGGGACCGGATAGACATTCAGGAGATTGAGGACCTCACGGTGGCTCGACAGGACATCAGCAAACCCATGCATGGTCGAACGAAGGGAGCCAGCGTCCAGGGAGAGGATCGTCACGGTCCACGAGCGTAACCAACAGCGCGGCACGGGCAGTCAGATCCCGGTACGTGAGGTGGCAAGGGTTGGAGACACTGGGTTTTTGACCGTACGCTTCTACAGTTCCGCTACCGGCCCATGAGGCCGACGAGAAGACCAAGGTGTGTGATGGCGTCCGTCTGTGAGATCTGTGGCAAGAAGCCCTGGTTCGGCAAATCCCTAAGCCACTCCCATCGGCGGACCAACCGCCGCTGGAACCCCAACATCCAGCGTGTGCGTGCGGTAGTTGGCAAGACCACTCGGCGAATAGACGTCTGCACTGGTTGCATAAAGGCAGGCAAGGTCACTAAGGCCGCCCACCGGTCTGCCGAGCGGGCCTGAATCGTCCCCAGACAGGCAAATGGAGACGCTGTGCAAGGTGTGATCAAGTCCTACGACCCGGGCACAGGGGACGGGATCGTGGTCCGCGAGTCCGATCTGGCTGAATTCGACCTAGCTGATGATGCTCTGGAGGGATCGATCTTTCGCATGCTCCGACAGGGCCAGCGGGTCGTCTTCGACCTTGATCGCGACGGCCGAGCAAGTGGCCTATCCCTCGGCTCCGAGGTCGACATGGGCACACCCGACTTGTCTTGATAGCAACGGACAGGTGTCACACCTGGTCGTGTGGCAATTGGCGCTCCATCCGTATAGCAATGGGATTGCATGGCACCAACCGGTAATCGCCAACTGATCCAATGGATCTCCCATTGGCAGGAGATCCTCTCACCCGACCAGATCCACTGGTGTGACGGCTCTGAGGCCGAATACGACAGACTGGCTAGCGAGCTTGTCAAGGTGGGTACTTTCAAACGTCTCAATGACGACCTCAGGGAGAACAGCTACCTCGCTCTTTCCGACCCAGCTGACGTGGCCAGGGTCGAGGACCGTACCTACATCGCCACCACCGATCCTGGAGACGCCGGCCCCACTAACAACTGGTGCGATCCTGATGACTTAAAGGCCAAGATGCTGGCGCTGTACACAGGCGCCATGCAGGGCCGCACAATGTACGTAGTTCCTTTCAGCATGGGCCCTCTTGGCTCACCCATCGCTCACATCGGCGTACAGCTAACCGACTCTCCCTACGTGGTCGTGAACATGCGGACAATGACCCGCATGGGCCAAGCAGTTCTCGACTCCCTAGGTGACGACCCGTTCGTCCCCTGTGTGCACTCGGTTGGCTTCCCGCTGTCTGAAGGGATCCAAGACGTCCCGTGGCCATGTGACGCCGACAACAAGTACATCTCCCACTTCCCAGAAACCAGAGAAATCTGGTCGTATGGATCCGGCTACGGGGGTAACGCCCTCCTCGGGAAGAAGTGCTTCGCCCTGCGGATCGCGTCCACCATGGCCCGTGACGGTGGGTGGCTGGCTGAACACATGCTCATCCTCGGTATCACGCCGCCCAACGGCGAGAAGCACTACATAGCAGCTGCCTTCCCTTCAGCGTGCGGCAAGACAAACATGGCCATGCTCGTACCGACCCTCCCCGGCTGGACCGTCGAGACAGTCGGCGACGACATCGCTTGGATGAAGTTTGGTAAAGACGGGCGCCTCTACGCCATCAATCCAGAAGCCGGTTTCTTCGGCGTGGCACCGGGCACCTCACTAAAAACCAATGCCAACGCCATGAAGACCCTCTGGGGAAACTGCATCTATACGAATGTGGCCACCACCTCTGATGGTGACGTCTGGTGGGAGGGCATGACTGATGAGTCGCCCGACGAACTGACCGACTGGAGGGGTGAGCACTGGACACCTGATAGCGACACACGCGCCGCACACCCCAACGCTCGCTTCACCGCGCCGGCTTCCCAGTGCCCCTCCATAGCTCCCGAGTGGGAAGATCCGGATGGGGTACCAATCTCGGCGATCCTGTTCGGAGGCCGCAGAGCCACCAACGTCCCTCTCGTGACCGAAGCGCTCAGTTGGGAACACGGGGTGTTTCTGGGCTCGATCATGAGCTCTGAAAAGACCGCCGCTGCAGCCGGAACCGTGGGCCAGGTTCGCTTTGATCCCTTCGCCATGCTCCCCTTCGTCGGCTACAACATCGGCGACTACTTCGCCCACTGGCTGGAGATGGGATTGAGCACCAACTCGGTGGATCTACCTCGAATGTACTGGGTGAACTGGTTCCGCAAGGACACCAACGGAGACTTCATGTGGCCCGGATTCGGCGACAATGTCAGAATCCTGAAGTGGGTGCTGGAGAGGATTGACGGAACAGGTGAAGCGGTCGCCAAAGCCACGGGCCTAGTACCCGCTCCCAACTCCATAGACCGTGACGGCCTGGGCCTGAGCGATTGGGACATGGCCGCCCTACTGGCTGTTGACAACGACGCATGGCAGAGCGAGGCCGACCTGATCGAACAGCACTACGCCCGTATTGGCGACAAACTCCCCGAGGAGTTGCGCAACCAGTTGTCCGACTTGCGCAGGCGACTCACGGCCTGAGGCGCTATCAGCCCGCCCCAACAAGCATGGCCCGGATTCCAAGCCCCATCAGGAACAGGCTTGCGAAGCCGTAGAGCAGGTAACGGTGGGCCCTCATGCTTTGCCTATAGCTGTAGACGATTCCCACGGTGATGAACGCAACGAAGCCATAAAACAAGTGGAACTGTGGAGGATCGATCCCCTGGCCCGCTACTAGGCCCACCCCGATAGAGACCTGGGCAACTATCGACAACTGCACTAGGGCGATGAACCACCAAAGAGAGCGCCCGCGCAGGACCGCGACACGGTGGGCGGCAAGCGCCCAGGCGCCTGCCATGCCGTTACCCATCACCATCACCCACGCCACGCCCTCGTGGATGTCATGGAGGCTGCCCAGGGTCAACAGGAACGAGTGAGACATCTGACAATCATGCCTTCGATGGAACTCGGAGCCTCCCCCTCCATGCCCAACTCCGACACTCTGGGATCAGGCCACCGCGCCAGAGGACCTAAGGGCGGCTATCTCGCCGGTGTCATAGCCGACCATGGAAAGGACCTCGTCAGTGTGTTGACCCGGGTGTGCCGGTGGACGGCGAACCTCGCCAGGGGTGCGGCTCAGCCTCGGTGCAGGACCTGGCTGAACCAGTCCTGCCACCTCGACGAAAGTCCCACGCTCAACATTGTGTGGATGCTCGATGGCCTCTTGAGCATTCAGAACGGGCGCGTAACAGACATCGCTCCCCTGGAGAATCTCATCCCATTCGTCGCGGGTCCGGGTGGCAACGACATCGGCGATTCGCTGCTTCAATTCGGGCCACCTAGAACGATCGTGTTGGTCTGCGAACTCCTCTGGATCAAGACCCAGTTTGTCGATCAATTCGGCGTAGAACTGCGGCTCGATTGAGCCGATCGAGATCCATCCACCATCGGAGCACTCGTACACGTCGTAGTAATGGGCACCGGTGTCAAGCATATTTCTACCTCTGTCCGGGTCCCAAAAGCCGGTTGCCATCATTCCATGGAACATGCCCATGAGGCTGGCGGATCCATCCACCATCGCGGCATCCACCACCTGACCCTCTCCAGATGAGCGGGCCTCCAACAATGCACAAACCATGCCGAATGCCAAGTACATTCCGCCACCACCAAAGTCCCCCACTAGGTTCAACGGTGGTACGGGCCCCGAGTCATCCCTCCCTATGTGTGCCAGTGCACCAGCCAGTGCTATGTAGTTGATGTCGTGTCCCGCTGCCTGCGAATAGGGGCCCTCCTGGCCCCAACCTGTCATTCTCCCGTACACGATGGCAGGGTTTCGGGCCTTGCAGTCCTCGGGTCCGATACCCAGCCGCTCAGCCACCCCGGGACGGAAGCCCTCAAAGACCATCTCGGCCCTTTCAACAAGGCACATGGCCACCTCAAGGCCTTCGGCCGACTTGAGGTCAACACCCACACTGCGCCTCCCACGGTCGTTGACCGTCACCGGTGGCACAGCCGGGTCACCCCCCCGCACTGCGCTGGCTCGGTCGATGCGCACTACCTCGGCACCCATGTCGGCCAGCATCATTCCGCAAAATGGTCCAGGGCCGATTCCGGCCAGTTCCAGAACCAGGACACCATCAAGAGCTCCCATTGGAACCCCCAGTTGTCGTACAACCCGACAGCGCAGCCTCAACGTTCAGTGCATGTGTGGAGATGGCATCGACTAGGTGGGGCCAGGCACCTGCTGGCAAGTCATGGCCCCAGCCTTCGATTAGTACGATGACTGCGCCCGGCACGATCGCTGCCGTCCTCTGACCGCCACTCATTGGAATAAGGGTGTCTGCAGTTCCATGGACCACACATGTCGGCACGTTCAGGGTCTTGAGGGCCTCCTCCCTGTTGCCAGAGCCCGCGGCGAACTGCCGGTTGAAGGCATCACTGGACTGGATAGAGCGAGCCGCGTAGCGGGTGAACGTGGCTAGGGCATGGTCGTCGTCATGCCATTCGGGACTGGCCCAGAGCCGACGGTCAGCCAAGTCCTTTTCAACCCGTTCCCCTGGTGCATCGGGTGCGGATGCCACCAGGGCGACGAGTATCTCACTAGAGGGCACGCCGAATTCGAGGTTGCCCGTGTTGGAACCCATCGAGACCAGGCTGCGGGTCCGGTCCGGATATTCGATGGCAAAGGTCTGGGCAATCATCCCCCCGAGGGAGAATCCCACGATGTGGGCACTTTTGGCACCTAGGTGGTCGAGAAGGCCAACGGCATCAGCAGCCATGTCAGCAAGGGTGTATGAATCACCGTCCTCGACCATCGTAGACAAGCCACTGTCCCGGTGGTCGTAGCGAACTACCCGAAAGCCAGTGGCCGCCAAGCACTCACAAAAGCCCTCCTCCCAGAGCAGCAACTGGCTACCAAGACCGTGCATCAACAAGATCATGGGTGCGTTGGCGTCGCCGAACGATTCATAGCAAAGGTGTATTCCGGTCGGCAGTTTGGCAGTGCTCACACAGCCATCATCGGATGCCAGCAGTCGTTGGGCAAGCCGGGCGGGACTTCCTAGCCCCGGGGGGCGGGTACCGTCGCCCTTGTGAGGACCATCAGAGACTGCAAATTCAGCGAACTCGACACATCAACCCTCTACTCGATTATGCGGTTACGCGCAGTGGTCTTTGTGGTCGAACAAGACATTGTCTACACCGACCCCGACGATCGCGACTCCGAGGACGGCACCCGGCACGTCTTCGTCGACGGGGCCGGAGGCGTCGTCTCTTACCTACGGGTCCTGGCTGAGGATGACGGAAAACACAGAATCGGCAGGGTCGTAACCGACCAGGCACACAGGAGCCAGGGCCTAGCTAGGAGGCTCATCGACCATGTTCACGGGTCCACTCCAGGACGAATAACCCTCCACGCCCAGGCGCACCTCGAGGACTGGTACCGGTCGCTGGGCTATGAGAGGACCGGACCGGACTTCGATGATGAGGGACTCCCCCACGTTCCAATGGAACGAACTGCCATCTGACGGTGCACTACAGGGACCGACATCTCCCGGGGAATGCCGTCACCTCCTGTGGGTAGGGTGCGGTCATGCCCTCACCGACGTCGGAGCTCGAAGTGCTAACCGATGGGCCCGAGACCTCAACAGCAGCCGATGCGCTGCTGAACGGCCTAGATGAGGCGCAGGCGAACGCTGTGACCACAGATACGACTCCCCTTGCCATCCATGCTGGAGCGGGATCCGGCAAGACCCGTGTACTCACCCGCCGGATCGCCTGGCGCTCCCTGACCGGCCGCAGCGACCCTCGTCGTGTTCTAGCCCTTACCTTCACCCGCAAGGCCGCCGCTGAACTGCGCTCTCGGCTGCGCATCCTGGGTCTCCGTGACCAAGTTGCGGCTGGAACCTTCCACTCGGTCGCCTACGCACAACTGCGGATCTGGTGGAAAGACAACGACATTCCCGAACCGCAATTACTTGACCGCAGGTCAGACCTGATCACCAAACACGTACCACGCGACAGACGCACCACCGATGTTAAGGACGTGGTCAGCGAAATCGGGTGGGCCAAGGCCCGACGAGTAGCTCCGGAAAGATACGCGGCTGCAGCAGAAGAGGCTGGCCGGAATCCACCACTAGCCCTCACAGTCATCGCGGAAATCTTCAGGAAGTACGAGGATGAGAAGTCGCAGAAGAAAATGGTCGACTTCGACGACCTGTTGGACGACTGCAGACGTGCCCTCACAGGCGATGGAAGGAAGTCCAAGCTGTTCGCCGATGCCCAGAGGTGGCGCTTTCGACACCTGTACGTCGATGAGTTCCAAGACGTCAACCCGCTGCAGTTCTCCCTGCTTGACGCCTGGCTAGGCGGCCGTCAGGACCTGTGTGTGGTGGGAGACCCCGACCAGGCCATCTACGGCTGGAATGGTGCCGACGCCGACCACCTTCGCCGGTTCGATACCCACTTCCGCGATGGCACGGTCCTGGAACTCCGCCAGAACTACCGGAGCACTCCACAGGTCCTCCGCACGGCTGCCGCGGCACTGGCCGGCCACGAACCCATGGAAGCCAACAAGCCAAGCGGGCCCACCCCCACCGTCAACTCCTATCCCGATGACAAGAAAGAAGCCGAAGCCATCGCCCAAAGGGTGAGGGACTCGCATGGGGCCAACCGGCCCTGGTCACAACAGGCGGTCCTGGTACGCACTAACGCCCAGACCGGAAAAGTGGCCGCTGCCCTCAAGGACGCAGGCATCCCCATCCGGACACGTTCTGGAAGCGGCATCAAGGACCAGCCAGATGTGAAGAGTGCACTGAGTTTGATGGCGAAGACAAGCGGGGGATCCCTCGCCAAACAGTTCGATGACTTCCTACCAAGAGCAGGGTCCGACACCTCCAACCAGGTGGCTGACCACAGCAACGCTGAACGGGAGGCAGCCTTTGCTGAACTGCGATACCTGCGCGATGAATTTCTCACCCTTGACCCAACGGGAACTCCTGCTGATTTCACCACGTGGGTCCACAAAATCGCAGGTAACGAGATCGACGACTCCACCGATGCCGTCGAGGTCGTCACTTTCCACGGAGCCAAGGGACTGGAGTGGCCGACTGTGCACATTGCCGGCCTAGAAAACGGCCTGGTACCAATCGGCCATGCCCACGATCCGAATGCCCTGGCCGAGGAACGCCGTCTCCTATACGTGGCCCTCACTCGCGCCGAGGAGACGCTGCACTGCTCCTGGGCAGCTGAGCGCACCTTTGGAACCCGCACCTCCAAGAGGTCACCGTCACCCTGGCTAGTCGACATCGAAGCTGCCATTACGGCCCTGGACAGGCCACTGGACCACCACGACCAGGGCCGTCGTGCAAAGGCGGCACGCTCACACACCCGTCGACCGTCACCACCCGAAAACCCTGATGTCGCCGCATTGAAGGCCTGGCGACTGGCAACGGCAAAGGCAGCCAACGTGCCCGCTTTCGTGGTGTTCTCCGATGCCACACTCGAGGCAATCCTCGAGATGCTGCCAACCACTCCAGCAGAACTGCTTTCCATCCCCGGGATCGGACCGGTCAAGGTGGACCGCTACGGCAATGAACTACTAGCGGTACTGGCCGGCCTGGACTGAACCCGAACTAACCGTCCAACTCTGCGATGAGTCGTTTTGGGGCAGTCAACCTCCATGCCTCCTCGACCATTCCGGCTACCTCCTGCCAGTCCAGATCCACGTCAAGGCGCAAACCCACCCAACCACGCGGACCCAGGTAGGGCGGAACAAAGAAACGATCTGACTCCTGTTCCACGAGTTCATCCTGAACCCCTGGAGCAGCCTTGAACCAGAGCGTCGACCTGCCATCGAACTGGTTCTCATGGAGGTTGGCGAAGGCCCGCCTACCCACAATGCCAAATGTCGGCATCCCGTGGTTGACGCGCTCCTCAACCCCCGGCAACACGAGGCACACCTCGCGCAGGCCGGCGAGAATCAAACCATCCGAAGGGGGCTGTGATGGGTGTGTAATGGTCTCAGACACTCAGTCCATGGAGAAATCAGCTACGACCGGTGCATGGTCGCTGGGCTTCTCACCTTTGCGCTCGTTTCGATCGATGAGAACGAAGTCGAGTGCCTTGGTGGCACGTCGAGAGGCCAGGACCAAGTCAATGCGCATTCCCTGCTTCTTGTAGAAGGCCCCGGCTCGATAGTCCCACCAGGAGTACAGCCCGGCCTCATCAAAACGCTCCCTGAACACGTCCACCAAGCCAAGACTGATCAGGCGCCTGATGGCGTCGCGCTCGGGTCCGGTCACATGGGTTGAGCCTTCGAATGCAGCTGGGCTCCAGACATCTCGATCGTCAGGGGCCACATTGAAGTCACCCACCACGACTACCTGGTCTGTTGCAGGGTCGGTGTTGGCAACAAGGTCATCGCTCAGGCGACCCAGCCAGTCCAGCTTGTAGTGGTAGTGGTCATGGCCCACCTCCCTGCCGTTTGGTACGTAACAGGAAGCGACCCGCACACCGGCACAGGTAGCCCAGAGGATGCGGGCGTCGGGGTCGGGGTCGTCGCGACCATCGGCGAACCCAGCACGAACGTCTTTGAGGCCGATGCGGGAGATGATGGCCACCCCGTTCCAGCGGCCTTCGCCGTTGTGCGCAGACTCGTAGCCGAGTGCTTCAAAGGCAGAGTGTGGGAACGCCTCGTCAGTCATCTTGGTCTCTTGGATGCAGAGCACGTCGGGGCGCACAGCCCCGATCCAGGCCTCGACCCTTGAGATCCGGGCCTTCAGGGAGTTGACGTTCCAAGTAGCGATACGCATCAGGGCCGACGGTACTGCTTAGTGAGGCCGACTCAGTCCAGTGCCAGCCCGACGGCAGCTGACAACTCGGTGATTGCCGCATCCGGATCTTCAACCTTGATGGTGGCCATACCCATTGCTCGGGCCGGCTTGAGGTTCACTCCCAAGTCGTCAAGGAAGACGCACTCTGAGGCCTCAACCCCAAGTCGTTCACAGGCAATCTCATAGAAGCGCTGCTCGGGTTTGCGACAGCCGACCACACTTGACTCCACAACTACGTCAAACATCTCAACCACCTCGGTGAACTCCGGGACCATGTCACCATCAGCCATCGGCTCGACGTTGTTAGTCAACAAAGCTGTCGAAAATTCCGCTGAGCAGCGACGCAGAGCCTCAATCATGGTTGGCCTCAAGTCACCCCGAAGACCGGCAAGGACCCTCTCGGCATCGACCTGCAGACCGAGTGCATCTGCCTCGGCCTCGAAGAGCTGGCAAAACTCGTCTGTCCCAACTTCCCTGCGCTCGAAGGCCGCCCAGGCGTTGGTATCTGGATTTGTGGAATTCAAGAGCCTGATCGTGCCCGGCGGTAGCCCAGCCTCAACCTCGTAGGAGGCAAATGCCTCAAAGGGGCTGGTGGTCAACACCCCACCGAAGTCGAAAAGGACTGCCCTGATCACAGTGGGGATCGTAGGGCCGTTCGGAGGTGTCTGACGACCACGGAACGAACCCTCTGTCGCCGGTAGCCTCAGCCGCCATGAGCGCCCAGTTCATCTTCACCATGCACAAGGTCGGACGGTTCCACCCGCCCGACCGGGACGTGTTAAAAGACATCACTCTTGCCTTCTACCCGGGAGCCAAGATCGGCGTGCTGGGTTCCAACGGTGCCGGCAAGTCGACCCTGCTCCGGATCATGGCGGGACTGGACGGCAGCTTCACCGGTGAGGCTCGCCTCACAGACGGGTTCACTGTCGGCCTGCTTGAGCAAGAGCCATCCCTAGATGAGTCCATGGACGTCCAGGGAAATGTGATGGAGGGCGTTGGCGAGGTAGCCGGTCTGTTGGCCCAATACGAAAAGGTCCTGGCCGGCTGGGGTGAGCCCGATGCCGACTTCGAGAAATTGGGCGAGAACCAAGCCAGTTTGGAGAAACAAATCGAGGCTGCCGGTGCGTGGGACCTGCAACGCAACATCGAAATCGCGATGGATGCACTGCGCCTGCCACCCGGCGAGGCCAATGTGACCACGCTGTCGGGTGGAGAACGACGACGCGTCGCACTCTGCCGCCTGCTGCTCTCCAGACCCGACCTGTTGTTGTTGGATGAGCCCACCAACCACCTAGATGCTGAATCCGTCGCCTGGTTGGAGCGCACACTCCGTGATTACGCCGGAACAGTGGTTGCCATAACCCACGACCGCTACTTCCTCGACAACGTTGCAGGCTGGATACTGGAGTTGGACCATGGCAGGGGCATCCCGTATAAAGGCAACTACTCCGGTTGGTTGGAGCAAAAGCGAACCCGCCTAGATGCCGAACACAAGACTGACTCGACCCGCCGGCGCACGCTGGATCGGGAGTTGGAGTGGGTCCGCATGGCACCCAAGGCCCGTCAAGCCAAGGGAAGGGCCAGGCTGGCTGCCTACGACCGCCTAGTGGCCGAAGCCGCTGAAGCCGAACGGCGAGACCGGGAACTCCAGATTGAGATTCCTGCGAACCAGCGCCTTGGCGACCAGGTGATCCAAGTCAGCCACCTCTCCAAGGGGTTTGGTGACCGCCTGCTCATTGACGATCTCTCCTTTTCGTTGCCTCCTGCGGGCATCGTGGGGGTGATCGGCGGAAATGGAGCCGGTAAGACCACCCTGTTTCGGATGCTGGTAGCGGCTTCGGAGGCCACAGGCGACACGATGACCACCCCTGACTCAGGGGATATCTGCATTGGATCGACAGTCGAGATCGGCTACGTCGACCAGTCACGCGACTCCCTTGACTCTGAGCGGACCGTTTACCAGGAGATAACAGATGACAGGGAGTTCCTGCAGGTCGGCAGGCGAGAGGTAAATGGCAGGGCATACGTTGCTTCATTCAACTTCAAAGGTTCCGACCAGCAAAAGAAGGTGGGTGACCTCTCAGGTGGAGAGCGCAACCGCGTGCACCTTGCCAAGGTTCTCAAGAGCGGAGCCAATCTCCTGCTCCTGGACGAGCCCACCAACGACCTAGATGTCGACACCCTTCGAGCTCTCGAATCAGGCCTGGAAAGCTACCCTGGCTGTGCTGTCATCATCAGTCACGACCGCTGGTTCCTCGACCGCGTGGCCACCCACGTCCTTGCCTTCGAGGGTGATTCCCAAGTTCGGTGGTTCGAGGGCAACTTCAGTGACTACGAAGCGGTCCGAAAGAAGGAACTGGGTGCCGATACACAGCCGCACCGTGTGCGCTACAAGCCGTTGGTTCGGAACTGAGGGGTCTTGAGGTGAGTACTGCCGAGGCCCATACCAGGATCGTTGCCCCCTCGCTTGTGAGGGGTGTCGGCCTGGTGTTCTGTGTTGTGGGGATAGCCGGGATGATCATCACATCAATTGCTGACAGCATCGACGCTGCCATCGTTTTTGGATTCGTAGGTGCCACCGGAGCCCTAGCCCTGTTGCTGGTCGGCATGTTGGTGCCGGCTGCAGCGCATGTGGCTTCGTGGGACGATGACCTGTTGGCCGACGTCGAGGAGAGGATTGCGCGACTGGTGGCCGCTGGTGCCGAAGAGGACGAAGTGCGTGCCGCCGTAGAAGCGGCGACTGAACTGGGAAGGCACTCCGGAAACGGCTGAGGAATGACTCCGGCCAGAGCCCTATGCCAGCAGGTCCAACACCCTTGTTGCCGCGGCCACCGCTGGGCCATCTTCAGGGGTGAGTACCAAGTTGGGGGCCTCCGGCCGTTCAAAGGGGGCATCGACACCAGTGAAACCAGGCATCTCGCCAGCACGGGCTAGGGCATAAAAACCCTTCGCGTCACGCTCCTCACAAACCTCGAGCGGGGTGTCAACAAACACCTCCAGAAACCTGAGGCCCGCTGCCTCGTGGATGGCGCGAGCCTTCTGCCTACCGGCTCGATAGGGGCTGATCAGGGCCACCAATGCGACCGTTCCGGAGTCGGCAAACAACCGAGCTACCTCGGCGACACGACGCATGTTCTCGCCACGATCCTCATCGGTGAACCCCAGGTCACCTGAGAGCCCGTGCCTGATGTTGTCACCGTCCAACATGTAGGCGGCCCTACCGTCTGCGACCAACAGACGCTCGACCGCAGCGGCGACAGTGGACTTACCAGAGCCCGA
>CESR01009815.1_pt1 | contig 12492 bp, 11 predicted proteins | sample 356351 | NCBI WGS metagenome assembly CESR01 (sample SAMEA2622149, study PRJEB7988) | marine metagenome | isolation source: saline water (ENVO:00002010), including | reverse complement strand
GAACCATTTAAAAAATTAATAAATCAAGGCATGATTTTAGGTTCTAGCGCAATTATATATAGACTTTCAGGGACTAATAAATATATTTCAAAAGATTTATTAAAAAATGAGGATGTTGAAGAAATTCATGTTGATGTCAATTTGGTCAATTTTTCTGATGAATTAGATATAGAAGGGCTAAAGAAATGGCAACCAATTTTTGAGGAAGCTAAATTTGTTTCTAAGAACAATGTATTTATGGTTGAGAGAAAAATAGAAAAGATGTCTAAGAGATGGTATAATGTTGTAAATCCAGATTTAATATGTGAGGACTATGGTGCTGACAGTTTAAGATTATTTGAAATGTTTTTAGGACCTTTAGAACAATATAAACCATGGAACACATCAGGTATAGTTGGAACGCATAATTTTTTAAAAAAATTATGGAAACTATATGTAGATGAATCGGGAATTAAAGTAAAAAACATAAAACCTGAGTTAGACAATTTAAAAACTCTTCATAAAACAATTAAGAAAATTGAAAGTGATATTGAATCATACTCATTTAATACAGCTGTTTCAAATTTTATGATTGCAGTTAATGAATTAACTGACCAAAATTGTGTTAGTAGTGAAATATTATCACCGTTATTAATAATTCTATCTCCATATGTGCCACATATTACAGAAGAATTATGGAATTTACTTGGAAATCAAGAATCCATAACAAAGGAATCCTTCCCTAATTTTGAAAAGAAATATTTAAAAGAAGAAAGCAAAATTTATCCTATATCAATTAATGGAAAAGTTAGGCTTAAACTAGAATTATCTCTTGATCTTGCTAATAATGAAATAGAGAAAATCATAATGGCTAATGATAATGTTTTAAATAAGTTAGAAGGTGTTAAGCCAAAAAGGATTATTATCGTCCCTGGAAAAATTATTAATTTAGTGATTTAGTTATGATTTTTTGGACAGTCTTTATTGTTGATGTTTTATTGATTTTTACTGCATATGTAGTAAATAAAAATAATGCTAAATATTTAATGGCGGGCTATAATACCATGTCAGTAGAAGAAAGAAAAAAAGTTGATTTAGAAAATCTTCTAATTTTTTGGAAAAAATTTTTTGTGATACTTGCTTTTGCCTCTACTTTAATTTTTATAATCTCTTATCTTATATTTTCTGAAGCGGTGACAGCAGTAATTTGGTCAGTATGTTTAATTATTCCATGGCCAATATTTATATATAAGCTTCAAAAATTTGTTAAGTAAGGTTATAATTTAAATGCCACCTGTTTTTCTTTAAATTTGATTATTAATTCTTTTTTATATTTAGCGTATGAAGTTTAAAATTACCCTACCTATTTTTTTTCTTTTTATAATAAGTTTTTCATATGCTCAGGATTTAAATTTTGAAAAATCACCTGAAGATTATCAATTATATCCTCGTGATAAAAATAATAAAGCATCTGTTGTTTTTTCTGGAATTATAACTAAAAAAAACAAACTCAATGAGCTTAAATTAAAAGTTTACAAGGATGAAGCTTTATATGAATCAAAGGTTATTAAAATTGAAAATAAAAAGTTTGAGTTTTCTTATATTATTAATGCTGGATTGTTTGAATATAGATTTGAATTGTATGATGATAAAAAAAACGAAAAAAAACTTTTATTTAGTGCAGATAATGTAGTTTGTGGCGACGCCTATATAATTACTGGTCAATCTAATTCTCATGCTAGTAGTAATAAATCTATTTATTCAAGTCCTTTTGTTAGGAGTTTTGGAGTCAAGACAGGTTACGAAAAATATTCTGATGAGGATAAAAAAATTAGATGGGGTTTAGCAACTGGAAATTGCAAGAATTGTAAAGGAGAGGCCTGGGAGAAAGGATATGATGGTGGCTGGTTTGTTAAAATTTCTCATGGTGTAGGAGTTTGGGGTATGGAATTAGCAAAATTATTAGTTGAGAAACACCAAATACCCGTATCTATTATTAATGGAGGAAGTGGTTCTTCAACTATTGAAGAAAACATGCTCTATCCTGAAAAAATATCTTTAGAAACTAGTTTTGGAAGATTAGCTTACAGAGTTGATCAAGCAGGTCTTAAGAATAGTATTAAGGCTATTTTTTATCATCAAGGTGAATCGGACACTTATAAAGCGCGCGCTTTATCTTATGCCGACAATTTTGATATATTAAATAAAGATTGGAAACGTGTATATAAAGGTTTAGAGAAAATATATTTGTTTCAGATACATCCAGGATGCGGTGATGCTTTTCAATCTGAAATTCGTGAAATTCAAACTCAGATTTCAAAAAAGTATGATCATGTGAAAATAATGTCTACTACAGCCATTACTGGACACGATGGCTGTCACTTTTCTTTCGAGGGATATAAAGAGCTTGCTAATCGAATATTGCCGCTAGTATCTCGCGATTTATTTGAGGAAAAACAAGTATCAATTATTACTCCTCCACAATTATTAAAAGCCTATTACAGTGGAAAAAAAGAAATAACATTAAATTTTGACCAACCAATTCAAATAGAAAAGTTTTATGAGTTAAATGGAACTAAACATTTAATGAAGGATCAATTCTTTTTTAGTTTAAACAAGAACAGGCCCTATATTAGCGGGGTTGTAAATAGTGTTGAGTCTAAAGATGAACAAATCATTATCAAGTTAAAAAGTGATCAAAAATATTTTGCAGTGACTTGGTTGCCCAATAAAGAATATATAGGTACTAAAGATATATACAATGGTCCATGGATTAAAGGATTAAATAATAAAATTGGAGCACTAAGCTTTGATAATAGAAAAATTTATTAAGTAATTTTTAAAGTTTAAATGGCACAAGCTTTTCTTTAAATTTAATATTATATTCTTCTAGTTCTTTTAGAATTGGTATATATATATCTTTAGAAACAGGCAATTGAACTCCAGTAGATTTTATTTTTTTATTTAATATGCCTAAAGTTGCAATTGCTAATGGTAGTCCAACTGTTTTTGCCATTGCTGTATATATTTCATCTTCTCCAATGCTAACCATTGTAGAATCAATTTGATGAATTTTTTTATTTTTTTTATAACCAAACTTATGGTACATAACAACCATATCTTTATCATTTTTTTCTAATTGCCAGTTTTGCAATAAGATATACTCAAGTATTTGAGCTGGTGTTGCATTTTTTAAAGGAATTTTTTTTGTACTACTAAAAATATCTAATTCTAGCAATTTATGCCATATCACATTTGTTTCATTAATCCCTAATTTATTCTTTATTCTTGATTCAATTGATTCAATTGAATTTGATGAAAGAAAATAATCAACATAGTTATTATAGCTCATCATATGTGAGTTTTGAATGGAGTAGCTATCATCTGTCATGCCAAGACTTACAAAAACATTCCAAGCGTTAGAAAATCCAGGTCTTCTAATTGTCCCTCTTAATATGGTACTGATATTATCTAGTTTGTATATACTTCTATATTTTAATGAATCTCTATTAGGATAAGCTTCAAAATCCCCATATCCATCAATTTCCAATGGTTCGGTATTCTTAAAGAGTTTACTATATGGAATTTGTTTCTGTTTATCTCTTTCAATAAATGTTGCATCACCACCTTGTCCCGCTAGAACTACATTCCTAGGGTTCCATGTAAATTTATAATTCCATAAGTTATTGTCACTTTCAGGAGCAATTAATCCGCCTGTATAGGACTTGAACATAACTAGCTCATTGCCCTCATCTTTAATCTTATCAATTATTTTCATGGCACTCATATGATCAATTCCTGGATCAACGCCAATCTCATTCATAAATATTATTCCTAACCTTTTGACTTCATCATCAAGTTCATTCATTTGATCACTAATATAGGAGGCGGTTAAAAGACTTTTTTTGTACTTTAAACACTCCCTTGCAACCAAAAGATGAAATCTTGCGGGTAGCATAGAAATAACAATATCAGATTGAAAAATTTGCTCACTACTATTTTTTTTATTTAAAATATCAAATTTAATAGCTCTAATATTTGTAGAGCCAGCAGATAATTTCTTTGCATTATTTATATCTATGTCTCCAATAGTTAGAAATAAATTTTCTTTTAAAGACTTATGCATTAAATATTTTACTATATAAGGGGTAGATTTTCCTGCTCCAATGATCAATATGTTTCTCATTTATTTTAAATAAAATATTAAGTAATATTACTAAAATAAAATTCTATTAATTAATAATTTTAGATTATTTTTACCAACTATTTATATAAATTTTAAAGTTATTTTCTATGAATAGCAACTCTAATATTTCAAGAAATATTTCCTTAGATATTTATGGGATACATAAAGCAAAAATAAATTATAATCTTCCCGTATCAGATTTGTATGAAATATCAATTTCAAAAAATTTAGGACAACTTACCAATGATGGAGTTCTATCAATAAATACTGGAAAATTTACAGGAAGATCACCAAAAGACAGATATATTGTTAAGGATGAGATAACTGCAGAAAAGGTTTGGTGGGGAAATATAAATATTCCAATAGACCAAACTTCATTCGAAAATTTATATAATAAAATAACAAAGCATCTATCAAACAAAGAGTTATACGTAAGAGATGCTTATGCATGTGCAAATGATGAATGTAAAATTAATATAAGAACTATTTGTGAAATTCCTTGGAGTGATATTTTTGTGTATAATATGTTTCTTAGACTAGATAAAGCTTCAATTAAAGGGTTTAGGCCTGAATGGACCATAATTAATGCACCAAACTTCTATGCAGATCCATCAATTGACAATGTAAAAGACAAAAATTTTGCAATAATTAATTTTACAAGTAAGGTTATAATTGTTGGAGGAACAGGATATACAGGTGAAATAAAAAAAGGAATTTTTTCAGTTTTAAATTTTACTTTACCTACATATAAGAATGTGTTGCCAATGCATTGTAGTGCAAATACTGGAAGTAATGGGGAGACATCTATTTTCTTTGGCTTATCTGGTACGGGAAAAACCACCTTATCTACTGATAGTAGTAGAAAACTTATTGGAGATGATGAGCATGGATGGAATTCAAAAAACGAAATTTTTAATTTTGAAGGAGGATGTTATGCCAAGGTTATAAATCTATCTAAAGACAAAGAGCCTGAGATATATAATGCAATCAAACCTGGAGCTTTACTAGAAAATGTAATTATAGATGATACGTGTGCTGTTGATTATAGTAACAAATCAATAACTCAAAACACAAGGGTTAGTTATCCAATACACTTTATTGAAAACATAATGACACCTTCACAAGGAGAAAATCCTAGAAATATCTTTTTTTTAACAGCAGATGCTTTTGGAGTTTTGCCTCCAATATCAAAATTAAATCCTGCTCAGTCTGCATATCACTTCATATCTGGATATACATCAAAAGTTGCAGGAACAGAAGCAGGTATTAATGAGCCTGAACCATCATTTTCTGCATGTTTTGGTGCTCCTTTTATGCCATTACATCCAACTATTTATGCAAAAATGCTAATAAAGAAAATGAAAAAGTCAAATGTTAATGTTTGGCTAGTAAATACTGGATGGACTGGAGGACCATATGGTATAGGAAAAAGAATGAAATTAAAATATACAAGAGCAATGATTAATGCTGCAATGGATGGTGAATTAGACAGAATAAATAATAAAAATTATCATGTTCATTCTGTTTTTAATGTTAAGCAGCCAAGAGAATGTCCAAATGTCCCTTCTGGTATTTTGAGTCCTAGAAAAACTTGGAATAATGACAAAGAATATTATAAAAAGGCATACATGTTGTCCAACTATTTTATCAAAAATTTTGAAAAATTTAAAGAATTTGCTGATAAATCAATTTTAGACGGCGCTCCAAATACTAGATAGTCTATTTTTTATTTGATTTAGAAATAAAATTATCTAAGGCCATTGTCATAGAAGGAAATTTTGGGGAAGGAGCATAGATATCTACATTAAGACCTTTCTCCTCTACAGCTTTCCTTGTTATTGAACCAAAAACTGCAATTTTTGTTCCATTTTGTTTAAATTCTGGAAAGTTTTGAAATAGCGATTCAATTCCTGATGGACTAAAGAAAACTAAAACATCATATGTGACATCCGCTAATTCAGTTAGATCGCTTATTACCGTTTTATAAAATACACATCTTTTCCATTTTATATCAAGACTATCAAGAAGTTCAGGAACCTCAGGTTTTAGCTTATCTGTTGTAGGTAGTAAAAAATTTTCATCTTTATGCTTTGATATTATAGGACATAGTTCTTTAAATGATCTTTTACCAACATATATTTTCCTTTTTCTGTAAACAACATATTTTTGAAGGTAGAAAGCTACAGCTTCTGATTGACAAAAATATTTCATAGAATCAGGAACTTTAAACCTCATTCTCTCACATACTCTAAAATAATGATCAACCGCGTACCTGCTTGTTAATATTATAGATGAAAATTTAGATAAATCAACTTTTTGTAATCTGATTTCTTTAAGAGTTGCTCCTTTTACATGAATAAAGGGAACGAAATCAATTTTTAACTTCCTTTTTTTCTGAAGATCAAAATATGGTGAATTTACCAATGTTGGTTTAGGTTGTGAAACTAAAACTGTTTTTATCTTTGCCATCTTTTAATAACTAACATCTCCCTTATATAGAAAGAAAAAAATTATACAATAATAGATATGGTATAATTTCGAGTGTGCAAAGATACAAAATAAAATAAAACCAACTTTTTTTGATTGTTTTTTGGTGCAATATGAATGAATTTATGTAAGCAGCTAATTTTAGCAACAATATGATATAAATGAAGATAAATAAGATGTTTATACTTGGGTTAAAGAAATATAATATTAGAACATTAATTGGGAGAATAATTAAACCAATTAGGCTATTGTAGTTAATTTTTTCATTTAAATATAGGTTAGTTAACCACTGGATATTAAAAAACCATGAGATTACGAGTTCAGTTAAATTTTTTAGTACTAAAAATGCTACTATAATTTGAATTATATCTAAAAATTCTAAAAAATTAAATGATAATCTATCTCCATTGTGTATTATATTATATATAGAAATAAATAAACTAAGTGAAATAACAAAGTTAATTTGTAAGAAGTAGTCAAATGGGTAGTATGTTATCTTTTCATACTTATATTTTTTTAAATATGAACTATTCCAAAAGATTTTAAGAAGGGAATTAAATTTTTTATGATTATTATACCTAATTAGTGTTATTATAATTATAAGTGAAAGGATAATGACTGTAAATGCATCTTTTAACAATATATCTCTGATCATAATAGCTAAATTATAGATAATAAACTACAAACTTTATCGTACAAATATTATATTTTTGCTTAAAAGATAAAATTAATGAATGATGTATTGATCATAATACCAACTTATAATGAGATTGAAAACATTGATAAAATCATTAAATCTATATTTGACCTGTATAATGGTGTAAATATTCTTGTAGTTGACGACAACTCACCTGATCATACATCATCAAAAGTAATAGAGCTTCAAGCCATATATAAGGAACAATTATATCTTCAAATTAGAAAGGAAAAATCTGGACTAGGTCCTGCATATATTCATGGATTTAAATGGGCTATAAAAAAGGATTATAATTTTATTTTTGAAATGGATGCTGATTTATCTCACGATCCCCGTGATATTAAAATTCTTTATAATAAGTGTAAGGAAGGATTAGCAGATATATGTATTGGGTCTAGATATAAAGAAGGAATTAATGTTGTAAATTGGCCTTTAGAAAGAATAGCGCTATCCTTATTTGCTTCATACTATGTTAGATTTTTTACGGGAATGAATATTAAAGATCCAACTTCTGGGTTTATATGTTATAAAAGGAATGTAATTGAGAAAATTAATTTAGATATGGTTAAATTTACTGGATATGCTTTTCAAATTGAAATGAAATACAAATCTTATCTAAGTAAATTTAAAATTCTTGAGATTCCTATAGTATTTACAGATAGAAAATATGGTAAATCTAAACTAAACGCTTCAATAATTAATGAAGCAGTTTTTGGAGTTATTTATATGAGAATTAAAAGTTTTTTCTCTACAGATTATTTAGCATGAAAAATAGTATATTAATCAAAAATGGAAGAATAATTAATCAAGGCAAAATATATAGGTCAGATATATATATTGAAGATGAAATAATTAAAGAAATATCTCCCTCCATTAGCCTGAAATTATCAGATACTATAACTATAGATGCTGAAGATAACTATGTTATCCCTGGATTAATAGATGATCAGGTCCATTTCAGAGAACCTGGGTTAACACATAAGGGTGATATTTACACAGAATCTAGAGCAGCAGTTGCAGGAGGAATAACTTCATTTTTGGAAATGCCTAATACAATACCCCAAACCATAACGCAAGATAAATTAAAGGAGAAATTTACAATTGCATCAAAAAAATCAATAGCAAACTATTCTTTTATGTTTGGGGGAACCAACGATAATATTAATGAAATATTAAAATTAGATCTTAAGGAAGTGCCAGCATTAAAAATATTTCTAGGGTCATCTACTGGGAATATGCTTTTAGATAACCTTGAAGCATTGGAGGAGATATTTTTAAAATGCAATTTACCAATTGCTGTTCATTGTGAGGATGAAAACACAATAAGAGAAAATCTCAAACTATATACTGACATATATGGAGAAAAAATTCCAATAAAATTTCATTCAAAAATTAGAAATGAGAAGGCTTGCTATCTTTCTTCATCAATGGCAATTGATTTGGCTAAAAAAACAGGTGCTAGATTGCATGTATTCCATCTCTCAACTAAAAAAGAAACTGATTTATTTTCAAATTCTATTGATTTAAAGGATAAAAAAATAACTGCTGAAGTATGTGTTCATCATTTAACTTTCAGTGAAGACGATTATGAAAAATATGGAACTAGAATCAAATGGAACCCTTCTATTAAGTCCTTAGGTGATCAAGAAGGTCTGTGGGATGCCTTAAATGATGACAGAATAGATCTTATTGCAACAGATCATGCACCACACACATATGAGGAAAAAAGTAATGATTATCTTAATTGTCCTTCTGGAGGCCCGTTAGTTCAACATTCTCTTGTTGCTATGTTAGAGGGGTATCATAATAATAAAATTAAATTGGAAAAAATTGTACAAAAAATGTGTCATAATCCTGCTATTTTATATGAAATAGAAAACAGAGGCTTTATTAAAGAAGGATATTATGCGGATATAGTTATTTTCAATCTAAATAATCCATGGACTGTTAATAAGGGAAATATTTTATACAAATGCGGATGGTCTCCTTTTGAAGGAAATACATTTAGATCTAGAATATCTCATACAATAGTTAATGGAAATATAGTTTATAATAATGATAAGATCTTTGATGATAAATTAGGTAAAAAGTTAATATTTAATAGATGAAAAAAATATTTCTTGTAATCGTTGTTTTATTTGGTTGTAATAAAAATGTTCAGAAAATACCTATACCAGACAACTTAATATCTGAAGAAAAAATGGTTGAGGTTATTTATGAAATGACTTTAATAAGTGTTTCTAAGGGTGTTAACAGAAGAATTCTAGAGAATAGCGGGGTTATTCCAGAAAAATACATTTTTGAAAAATATAACATAGACAGTTTACAATTTGCTTTGAGTAATGAATTTTATTCAAATGACTTAAATATGTATTTAGATATTTATAATAGAGTTAAGGTGAAGCTTCAGGAAAATAAACAGATAACTATAGATAGTATAGAAAATTACAAAAAGAATAGAGCTAAAAGAAGTTTAGAAATTGTAAACAGTGAAAGATCAAATACAATAGACAGTATTAAAATGAAAAGATCAACGATGCCCTTGAAAACAAATAATTAATCAATTACCTTTGATTATATTTAATTAAATGAAATCAAATAATTTTATTGATGAAATTAAATGGAGAGGCATGATTCATGATATCATGCCTGGTTTTGAGGATTTCTTGAAAAGGAACATAAGATCTGCTTATATTGGTTTTGACCCCACCTCAAATTCACTACATATAGGGCATTTAGTTCCAATAATGTTATTAGCACATTTTCAAAGATTTGGTCATCGTCCAATTGCATTAGTAGGAGGTGCGACAGGAATGATTGGTGATCCTTCTGGAAAATCATCAGAGAGAAATTTACTTGATGAAGCAACTTTGAAAACTAACCAAAAACAAATTAAGAATCAGTTAGCTCATTTTTTAGATTTTGATGAGTCTAAATCTAATGCTGCATTATTGTTAAATAATTTAGAATGGATGAAAGGATTAAAATTTCTAGATTTTATTCGAGATGTAGGCAAGCATATGACGGTTAATTATATGATGTCAAAAGATTCTGTGAAAAATAGGATCTCTAATGATGAAGCTGAAGGAATGAGTTTTACTGAGTTTTCTTATCAGCTGGTCCAAGGATATGATTTTCTTTATTTGTACAAGAATTTTGATTGCTCTATTCAAATGGGAGGAAGTGATCAATGGGGAAATATTACTAGTGGAACTGAGCTAATAAGAAGAATAGATAATGGCAAAGGCTATGCCTTAACTTGCCCATTAATTACAAAATCTGATGGTAGTAAGTTTGGTAAAACACAACAAGGGAATATTTGGCTTGATCCCAAGAAAACTTCTGTTTTTAAATTTTATCAATATTGGTTGAATACATCTGATGAAGATGCTGAAAAATATATAAAAATATTTACATTTTTGACTGAAGAAAAGATAAAAAAATCAGCCTCAGAACATAAGAAGGCTCCACATTTAAGAATTCTTCAAAAGACACTTTCTAAAGAAATTACTACGATTGTGCATTCTGATGAGGCATATGAAAATGCTCTGAAGGCTTCAAATATATTATTCAGCAATAATTTTAAGGAGGATATTGAGGCTATAGATGAATCAATTTTTCTTGAAATATTCGAGGGGGTTCCACAACATGAAATAGAACCATCTATAATTAATAAAGGTTTAGATATGATCTCAGCCTTATCTAATACTACAAATTTTCTGCAATCCAATTCAGAAGCTAGGAGAGCTTTAAGAGAAAATTCAATTTCAGTCAATAAGAATAAAGTAAATGAGGACTATCTAATTGATAAAAAAGATTTAATAAGCAAAAAATACATAATATTAAACAAGGGGAAAAGACATACTTATATTATTAAAGTAGTATAAATTTAATCAGTCAGTAAATTACATCCTCTTTGATCAGAATTGTCCAATCTTCCAAGAATCTCAAAATTACCATCTTCATCTAATTTACCAAGATCATCTGTTGCTATAAATGAACAAGAATTATAATTAGCTAAATCAATTATGTTTATCCCTCCAGTTTTATTATCGGTCTTAATATTCATTGGATCTTCTGATTCCCTTATATAGATTTTCATCCATGGCGGGCATTTGAATTTTTCATTATTTATTGAATAGGCTTGAGACATTAATTCAGTCATTCCATATTCGCTATTAATATTTTTTACCCCAAAACCAATTTTAAGAGTTTTATGTAACTCACTTTTAATTAATTCCTTTCTTTTTCCTTTCATCCCTCCTGTCTCTATTATTGTGGTTTTTTTTAATTTAAAATTATGGAAGTCAATCAAATTTAAAAGCGCATATGAAACTCCAAAAAGAATAGTTTTTTTATTTCCTTCTTCTAGATAAAGTATTTTTTCCTTTAATTCTTTATAATTATCAAGATAGAACCCGCTATTTTTATTTTTTGATTTTTCAATTAGGTGATTTATCATATATATTAGTGATGAATTTTTATTCTCAAGATATGTAGGTAATAGAGCTATTATATTATATCTAGATGGATGCCCATAGAAATTCATAAATATTTTAAGAAAACAATCTTCATAAAGTTTTAAATCTATAATGTGGTGTTTGCTCAAATTATCTTTTGTAGTGCCACTGCTATGAAATGTCTTTTGGATTGGTTGGTTTGAAGAAATTATTTTGTGGTTTTTAAAAAACTGAATAGGAAAAAATGGAATTTCAAAAGAAGATTTGATGTTACTTGGATTTTTGCCTGTCAAACTGCAAAATTCTCTATAAATAGTATTATTCTTAAATTGGTAATTAAAGATTTCTATTGAGTTTTTTTCAAATTCTTTTGGGGATGTAATATTTAATATTTTCTTTGAATCAATCACATGTTAAATATAAATGAAAAAGAGCATTAAATTAATATCATCTTTTTTATTTAGATCTAATTTTATAAGTTGGTATCTTTATGAATAATAAAAAAATCTTGTGAATCCAGAAGATATTAAAATTTTGCTTGTTGATGATGAGCCTGATATTTTAGAAATAATATCTTATTCTCTAAAAAATGCTGGATACAACGTATATACTGCAAAAAATGGAATTCAAGCAGTTAAGCAAGCAGAAAAGATTGAACCTCATTTAATTATTTTAGATGTAAT
>CESR01109187.1_pt1 | contig 12592 bp, 10 predicted proteins | sample 356351 | NCBI WGS metagenome assembly CESR01 (sample SAMEA2622149, study PRJEB7988) | marine metagenome | isolation source: saline water (ENVO:00002010), including | reverse complement strand
TTATCGACGCCGCCCCGACCACCATCGATGCGGTGACAGGTGTTACAAGACTGAGTACCGTCGGCTGATAACGCCGTTTCGAAGTACAGGCGTTCACCCAAATCGATTAATGCCGGCGTATCCGCCTCTGCGCCTGGCATAGTGGCCGGGATCGGTCCGTGCATCATTTTAGCCTGAGTACGTACCGCGTTTTTATCCACCGCCATTGCGGTAGTGGTCACGCCGCCAATCATGACGGCCAGGACAAGTTTTTTAATATCCATAGTATGTGTATCCGAGAATAATGAAGAAGAAACACATACTACAAAGCAACCTTTATGCCTGTTCAATGCAAACTAAAAGCAGCTTGTATTTTTGGTTTAAAGTCACTGTTTTGGCTGATTTCAGAGCAAAAACTGCTGCTTTATCAACATTTTATTTACATCTGCATGGAAAGTTAACTGTCAATAATGGCAAGCAGCATGACAAGTTTGTCAGGCTGCATTATTTCAGTGCACAGTAGTTCCCGGGGGGCTTGTTGAGTGAGACTATCGGGGCAAGTATTTTACTCTTCAGTAGTCAGTTAGCTTCGGGCCAGCTAACGCTCATGCGAAAGTAACTTACCCCTGATTTAACAAACTCACGGCCTTCCACTGACAGTCCAAACTTCTGATAGAAAGCCGTTGCCGTGGTTCGGGCGTCACACCAGAAGCGTTTGATATTTTGTTGTTTGAGTTGTTCTATGGCCTTAGCGAGAACCTTACTGCCAATTCCCCGGCCCTGATAGTCTGGCAGTGTCGCAAACTTTCTTAGCCTGGCGCTATCCTCGCTCAGGTAAATCGATGCCACACAAACCAGTATCCCATCGGTGAATGCCCCGTAGTGGGTAGCGGTTTCATCTCCATCGACCCGGGAAAACGAGACGGGTTTATCCGGCCACAGCACCTGATGCCTGACTGACAAGGTATCCTGCCAGTCAATTTCGCGGATGGTTAGCGCCATACTTTAGTCGTTGCGATACAGGGTTTTGATCAGGTGATAACCAAACTTGGTTTTTACCGGGCCGTGGATGGTGAGGATATCTTTTTTAAATACCACATCGTCGAACTGCTTTACCATCTGGCCACGTTTAAACTCACCTAAGTCACCGCCTCGTTTAGCAGAAGGGCAAATTGAAAACTTACGGGCAAGAGCGGCAAAGTTTTTACCCTTGGCTTTTTTGAGCTGGGCTAGAAGTAGTTGCGCTTCTTTTTCGGTTCTTACCAGAATGTGTACTGCGGCAGCGGTGGCCATAAGGAGTCCTCTAATACAGGTTTCCCGGCATTATACCTCTAAGCGGCAGATATTTGGATATGCAGTCTGTAACGCTGCCGGACTTGCCCTAATCCACCAGCACTATGCCTAAGGACTCCAGTAAGTGCACTGCCTCGAAACTGGAAAAGGTGGCGCCTTTGAGCTCGTTAGCCAGCACATCGATGGAACACCCGGTAGAATCGCTAAAATCAACACGCTCTAGATTAGTGTGCATAAACAAGCTGCGATCAAAGGTGCAGAGGGTCATCTTGCTGTCGGCAAAGTTGCCTTCGCGAAAGTCAGCATCATGCACCCTGCATTCATCCAGCACCAGTTCATTCAGGGTGAGGCCGTAAAAGGACGCGTCGTTAAGCAGGCAACGCTGAAACTTAAGCTCAAAATCACGATAGTATTGCGGCCAGTCAGCTTTCGTCCAGTCGACCCCCACCAGTTTGCAATCACTGAAAGACATTGCAAAAAGCGGGCTGTTAGAAAAATCCGCTAAACTTAAATTACAGCGCTTAAAATCACAGTGAGTAAACTTGCAACTCCGGAACTGACTGGCGGAGAAATCGCAATCGATGAATTCACATTCTTCAAAGCTTGCGCCGGATAGCCGCTTATCATTCCATATCAGTCCTTTAAAGGTTTCTTCGTAATAGTCCCCGGCATCTACCAGTTCATTCATCGTAGTCTAATCGCCTTAACTTAAGTTTGACCGGTATTATGGTCATTATGAGACTTTGATCACAACGGTGTATTTGCCGTCGTCGCCTTTACCGTACTCATATGACCACCCTAAAAACGCGCTTAGGTCATTAACCATCTTTAATCCAAGGCCAAAACCCAGTTCTTCCTTGTTACTGACAAAATCGTCGTGACGGTGCTCAACGTTGGTGATGGTTACCTTGTCCGCCTCTTGCACAATGGTAACCTTGCCATTTTGGGTATGCTGAAATGCATTGCGAATCAAATTGCCCAGCACAATGCGCAGCGCGGTGGCGTTTTGGGTAATTTTATAAGGCTGAGTTTCAACAGTCAGAGCAATCTCTTTACCCTCTAGTAAATAAGTCAGTTCTTCTGTGACTTTGCCGATTTGTTCATCAAGTTGAATGACAGAAGTGGTCAGCGAGCCCTTATCTGCCTTGGTTAACCACAGCAATGTTTCGGTTAAATCCACCATGGTGTGCGAGGCATTGTCGATACGCTTGAGAGGCTTACTTAGTTTATCTGCCGGCGCTTCTTTTCTTACTCTGGCAATAAGTTCCATGCTACTACGGATAACTGCAATAGGGGTGCGTAATTCATGACTGGCATGGCGCACAAATTCCTGCTCGCGTCTTACACTTTGTTTGACAGATAACATGCCCTGATAAAACAAACTTGCCAGCGTATTGAGCTCGGTATACCGAAAACCCGGCGGAGGTGTTAACTCGCCGCCCTTTCCTACACCATCGGCCCACTTTTGTAATCGTTCCACCGGGTTAGCGATAGTTCGGATCATAAATAAAACCAATGCAGTAAAAGCAAGCAATACCATTAAACCTATAATCAACAACCAGGCTTCTCTGGTCATTCTGAATGGGGGTTCATCGCCGGGTTCTCTGGGTGTAAAAGACTGGCTGACATAAACAGGCTGTTGTTCCTCAAAATCCACCAGCATTACAAAGTGAGCTTCGTCCGGACGATGAAAAATGGAATGACGTTTGATGTCTTTGTACAACCGAAACGGGACTAACTGGCTGGGATTGAAACGCTGACGGGTTTGCTTCGGCAGGTCCTGCCAATCTGCAGCAATAGTGAAGTTTAATGCTTTAACAGGATGGCCGGCGTTGACACTGCTGTCGCGGGCGATGCTAATCATAGTGCCGCGCAGCATGCCATCCATGCCATCGAGGAACTGTTTAGCCGACATCACCGTAAACACCACAATCATGATGCCAACTACTGCCAATAGTGATAACAACACATAACGGCGTAAACTCAGCTCCATGGCAGCCAAATCAGCTCTCCTTCCTAATGTCTAACTGAAACCCGCTATTTGCCATAAAATTAATACTCACCTGTTCATTACACACCAACAAAGATTTACGCAGGTTATGCATGTGCACTTTTAAACTGTTGCTGTCCGGACTTTCCTCTCCCCAGACACTGGCAATCAGTGTCTGGCGGTTTACCGGGTTAGGGTAAGCCCGCATTAGTTGTTCTAGAATAGCCAGCGCAGTAGGTGAGCATTTCAGGAGTTCCGCGCCGAATTTAGCGGTTTTATGACTCACATCCAGTTGCAACGGGCCAACTGTTAACTGCGTTTGCTGGCCGCTACGACGCTTTGCTAACGCCTTAAGCCTCACCACCAGTTCTTCCATTGCAAAGGGTTTAACCAGATAGTCATCAGCACCTTGCTCAAACCCGACAACCTTATCACTTAACTGGTCACGTGCGGTCAGCATAATGATAGGCGTATCATTACCTTGTTCGCGGGCCCGCGCGCACACCTGTAATCCGTCCAGCTTCGGTAAATTTATATCCAGTACAATGGCCTGATAGAAGCCTTCTGACATCAGTGTAAGTGCAGCCACGCCATTGCTAGCGTGATCACACAGCATATCTTCAAGCTCCAGGTAATCGATGATATTACCGGCTAAATCAAGATCATCTTCAACGAGTAACAGTTTGATCATGTACCAGACGTTCCGTTGGTTTACTGAAACGGGCGCTGACGCGTTCAATTAATATGCGGGCATCTTCGTTTATCAGGGTCAGCGCTGGTATCAGTAACAAAGTAATAAAGGTCGCAAACAGAATACCATAGCCTAAGGATACCGCAGCAGGGATTAAAAACTGCGCCTGTTTAGAGGTTTCACCTAAAATAGGATACAAACCCGCAAACGTGGTGAACGAGGTAAGCAATATAGCCCGTAACCGCCCGTGGCAAGCATCCATAATGGCGGCCTTAGCAGGCCGGCCAGCGCGTCGTAACTCGTTAAACCGGGACACCAGTAATAGTGAATCATTCACTACAACGCCACTTAACGCCAGAATCCCCTGCATGGATAACAGACTAATCATCAGGCCATTACTCCAGTGGCCCAGTATCGCGCCGACAATCCCAAAGGGGATCGCCGCCATAATGATTAGCGGCTGAATATAGGACTTAAGCGGTATCGCCAGGAGCGCATAAATCGCCAGTAATGCCACGATGGTCAGCGTCTGCATGGATGAAGTTGTTTCTTCCTGTTGCTCTGCTTCACCGGCAAAATGAATGGCGAGATCAGAATGCTGGAGCGTCAGTTGCGTTACCAGCGTTTCATTCATGGTATTCACCAGCTCTGTAGCCGTAATGACGTCAGCATTTACAGACGCGGAAACAGTTAAGGCTCTGAGTCCGTCAATGCGGGTAATTTGTTTTTGTTGGGTATCGGGAATAATTTGCGCTACAACATTCAATGGCACCACGGTTCCGTCATCCAGACGCACCTTGGCATTAAGAATATCGGCCGGATTACTGCGCTTCTCTTCGGGGTAACGTACACGCACTTTCACTTCGTTTTTATTACGCAGATAGCGCTGAACAATGTCGCCACCAAAGGCCTGTAACAGCTGTTGGGATAAGCTGGCCGTATCCATACCCATCGCGCGACCTTGCGGCGTCAGCTCAAAACGCATCATGGCTTCACCCGGGGTTAACGAAGATTCTACACTGGTTACCCCATCCGTTTGGCTAAGGGCTTCTCTGAATGCTTCCTCTGCAAGCAACAGGGTTTCATCGCTTACGCTTTTTAACTCTACTTTAAAGGCATCTACCATTTCCCGGCGCGACTGAATCTTGAGCTGCTTAACGCCCTCAGGGGTGCCGGCGAGCTCTCGCCACACACTGGCCAGTTCATCTAGTGAGTACACCTTGTCTTTTTTCAGCTCTACGGTAATAGAGCCACTCTGATCGCCACTGGCCATCACCTGAAGACTACTGATGCCAGACACATCTGAATGATATTTATCCATTAACTGCTGGTCAGCCTTATTCAGTGAGGTTTCCAGCCACTGCATATTCCGTTCGTTCTGGCCATAGCTGGCATCACTTTGCAGGGACATTTCGGCACTCACTGTATCCCCGGATAAACTTGGGAAAAAACCAACCCGAACCGTGCCATTCATCGGCATGCCAATAACCAGTACGAATAACGCCACAAACAACAGGATCACGGCATAGCGGAAATTCAGCGCGTATTTTAATACTGGACGGTACAACACCAGACTAAACCAACGAAGGCCTTTGGTTGCGCCATCCTGCACCTTGCCCCACAAACCTGAAATACCACCTGATTTTTTCTTCTGGGTGGGAAGATGAGCCAGGTGAGCAGGCAAAATGATTTTTGACTCCACCACGGATAACAACAGGCAGATTGTGACCACCAGACCAAACTGAGAATACAAGTTGCCCAGGCCACCTGAGATATTAGAAAGCGCAGCAAACGCCGCTACCGTGGTGAAAACACCAAACAGTGTAGGCACAGCCACTTTCAATGTGCCCAGTATGGTATTGTGTATTGAATCACCATATTTCTGACGTGTAGAGTACACACTTTCCCCCACGACTACGGCGTCATCAACCACAATCCCCAGCGCCATGATGAAACCAAAGGTCGTCATTTCATTAAGGGTTAAACCGGTAAAGCGGTCGGTCATGAAAAACAAGGTACCGAACAGGATGAACGGTAAACCTGCAGCGACCCAGAATGCGACTCTCAGATTAAGAAACACTGCCAGCACCACAAACACCATGGCAATACCGGTCACTGCGTTTTTGGTGAGTAAGTCCAGGCGCTCTGTAATTAATGTACTGCGGTCATACCAGGTTTCCAGCTCAACACCATCGGGTAACAATCCCCGTTGGTGCCAGTCTGCTACCAGTTCATTGGTTTGCTCGACAATGTTTTCCACATCGCCATATTCGTCCATGATCACCTGAATACCGTAGCCGTTTTTACCGTTGTAACGGGACAGCTTATAGGCATCGTCAGCAAACATGTCTTCGATATTGGTCACATCGCCCACCGTCAGATACGTGCCTGAAGCATCGGCCAGCAGTGGAATACTGGCAAAGTCACCGGTGTAGTAAGCCTGTTCTGACGCTTTTAATCGAATCACCTTTTCTTTATTGCGCAAACTGGTCGTCAGGGCAGTGGATGACTCCGCATTAATCGCATCAGACACATCAGTCAGAGTAAGGCCATAAGCCTGCAATCGCGCTTCATCAATTTCTACCGACATCATATGGTCAACATAGGAACTGGCTTCGACCTGACTGATACCATCCTTTGCCAGCAATTCACGCTCTAACTGCTCCCCGAGTTGCTGTAGTGAAGCCTGATCAGCGTCACCATACAGTTGCACCCAGATCACATGATCCTGACGACGGCCTTTTGAGATAACGGCTTTTTCAGCGTCCGACGGAAAATTATAAATGGCGTCGACCTTGTTTTTCACGTCTGTCATCAGGGTTTCAAGGTCATAGTCAGTTTCTTTTTCGACCTGTACTGAGCTACCGGAAGCCGTTGATGTTGACGTCATACGCTTAATACCAGGCACGGATTCAAGCGCATTTTCGATTTTAATGGCAATACCTTCCTCAGCCTGTTTTGCATCGCCACTGTCGTAAGTCATTGATACCGTCACAAAGCGCGGTTCCATGCTGGGAAACGCTTCTTTGCGAAGTTCACTGGCCGACAATACCCCCGCAATAATGATGCATAGCATCAGCAAGTTTGCCGCTATGGGGTTTTGCGCAAACCAGGCAATCACGCCCCGCTGTGAATCAGCCATTACTGCACTCCTTCGGCCAGTGGGCGCACTCTGGTGCCCACCAGATAACTGTTTAACGGACGCGCCACTATTTCAGCTTCTGTCAAACCGTTAACCGGCTGAATATAGGCATAGTCTTTATCCTGAAAGAGCACATCCGGCGACGCTTTCGCCAGTTCGTTGTTGTCATCCACATACCAGATTTCCTGTTTTTGCGAGACCGCGCTGGCCGGAATTTGCCAGATATTATTCCAGGTTTTACCCGCTATCTGAGCACTAACGTAAGAACCGAAGTACAAAGGGATCTCCTGATCCAGCGGATTGTTAACCTGGACAATGGCAGAGCGCTGGCGACTGGCTGTATCAAGATGTTGTTCAATTCGTACCACTTTGCCAGTCCAGTGATTAATGCCATCCATGTCGGTGACTGACACATTCCAGCCCGCATTTTCACTTTGGGGTAAATTACGCCATTGGGCTGCAGACAAAGGAATAGCGATTTCGGCCTCGCCAACAGAATATAAGCTTGCTACCGCGCCACCAGCCTGAATATAACTTCCGGGCTGAATATCACGGGAAACTACGACTGCATCGAAAGGCGCAACGATTTGCGTTAACGCCAGATCCCGCTCAGCACTACTTAACTGTGCTTTTGCATCATCCAGTGCTGCCTGCGCTGCTTTTAAGTAGGGTTCACGTAATACCAGAGCAGAAGTCGGTTCACCCTCTAATCCTGAGCGCGTCCACTCTTGCCTGGCCTGCAATCCCTGCAAACGCTCTTCTTCCAGGGCAACCTTAGCTTCTTCCACCGCCACTTTGGCTGTAGTAACGGCTTGTTGATAAACCGTGTCATTCAGGTAAGCCATGACTTCACCTTTACGAAATCTGGCACCGGTTTCAAAGTGCTCCGCTAAGCGCGTTACTTCGCCACTAACCTGAGAAGTCAGCGATAACACATACCGGGATGTCACCTCGCCATAGCCATTTACCAGGGCCTGATGCGAAGCGGTGGAGACTGCTACAACACCAACATTAGCCACGGCAGCTTCCTGCTGTTGCACCGGTGTTAATGCCACAAGGGAAGCCTTTTCAGTTGCAGGCGCAGCGCCTTTAACAGAGCCTCCCGGAGGACCTCCTGCCGGGCCAGTCTGCCCAAAAACAGACATCACCGTAACGCCCAGAATGCCTGCCGCGATGACAGTGCCAAAGATTCGTTTTTTTACCGGTGTCATAGTTACACTCCAAGGCCCAGAGCCAGGCCTAAATCAATGCGGTTACTCAGTTGGTTAAAATGCAGTTGCAAAAGCTGAGCTTTGAGATTGTAGGTTTGCTGATACACCGTCAGCAGGTCGAGAACGTCGGCCAGCCCCTGACGGTATTTGCTGGTGTAGTTTTCAGAACTACGCTCAGCATTAACCAGCGCCTCATTGATTGCGACGCTCTGCAGGGTAAGGCTTTGCTCCTGACTGAGCGCATCCTCGACCTCCTGCACGGCTGTGAGCAATGTACTTTGATAGCCCCACCAGCTATTCAACACGGCTAATTCACTGGTATCGATACTGGCGCGTAATGCCCCGCCCTGAAACAGGGGGGCCGTAATTTGTCCGAGTAAACTCCAGACCGGATTAGTGAATAATGCCTGAGCAGGGGTGCTTGCGATATCAGTTAACGCTGCCGACAGACTGACAGAGGGTAGCAGAGCTTTATAAGCCGCTTTTGTTTCATACTCCCGGGTTTTAATGTTTGCATAAGCCGCCATTAAATCCGGGCGCTGCGACAGGTTTTGCTCAGGTAATCCCGGCAGAGGCAGCATGACATCGGGGAGTGAATCCGGCAGACTGATGTCGTTTATAGTAAGCTGCGAGCGTCCCAGCAAAACCCCCAGTGCTCGCACGGATTCACCTAAAGATTGCTGGTAGGCAGCAATGTCTGCCCGGCTCGATGCAGAAGAGGTCCGGGCGGTATCCAGATCCTCTAATTCACCCAAGCCTGTACGATACCGCTGTTTAATCAACTCTTCGTTATTATTTAGTAAGTCCAGACGACTTTGTTCAATAGCAATTAATTGTTGGTAGTAACTCACCTGGACATAGGCTCTAATCACCTGGGCGGCCAGTTCATTTTGTACAGCCTTAACATCGGCTTCACTGGCCGCAACAGCCCAGTCGGCCGCCGCGACGTTATCACCCAGCTTTTGCCACAGATCCAGTTCCCAACTAATATCCAGACTGCCGGTATACTGGGCATCGCTGGTTTCCTGGCGATTGCCGCTTAACCCTGCTGACATACTGGGCAACCGGTCAGCATTGGCACTGCTGCGGGCTACCTGGGCCGTTTTAAGCACCACATATTGCTGCTGTATTCCCGGATTGTTTTGAAGTGCTTCATTAATAAGCACTTTAATGTCTGCCGAGCTGACCAGATCCGTTATTAATGATACGGCTTCAGCCCCGGCCACCGGCCCCTGCCAGGCCTCAATTTTATTGGTTTGCTGTGCAGCTTTTTCGCTGTAGTCCGCTGTGTACTGAGTGGCACAGCCACTGAGACTCAGTAACAGGGTTATGAACACAATGGAATGACGCATGAGAACACCTTAATTTCTTTCATGCATCCAGTGTAAAAAATCACAGGGTTAAGGCCGGGTTAACGGCCCGGCCAATTAGCAACATTACTGATCATCGCAGCAAATGGATATCTAAACTGCACCGGCCTGACTAACTGTGGTATAAAAGCCAAATTGTGCGCTTTAAATAAGAAAAAATGGAAGCTTTGATCCCGTCACTGTCGACCCTGATTGAAATTGCCGTTGCCCCGGTATTTTTACTCGCTGGTATCGCCGGCTTTCTTAACGTCATGTCCGGGCGACTGGGGCGCATTACCGACCGGGTTCGTTCAGCCGAAAAAGAAATGAACAGTCAGACAGAAGCAGAGCAAAACACCCGCTTACGCAGGGAGATCATTTTGTTATGGCGCCGGGTTAAGTTAATCAACTGGTCCATCGGTTTTTGTACTGCGTCTGCGGTAATGGTGTGTGGCGTGATAATGAGTTTATTTGCCGGGGAGCTATGGCAGGTCAGACTTAATGTGCTGGTTGTCACCCTTTTTATTCTGACAATGCTATTGTTAATTTCAGCACTGACCTTGTTTCTTGCCGAAGTGAAACTGGCGACTGCCACTATAAGAGTAATTAGGACAATTAAGTAAACGCTACCCAACGGAGAGAGCTTTGTTGCGATTTGGTTGTTTTGTTTTTGCTGCACTGGCGCTGCTTAACAATCAGGCTGCCGCTCAGGCTACAAACTCGCAGTGTTTAAGCGCGTTGCAATTCGCCAGCAAATTAACGGCCGCGCTGGATTCTCTGCATCTTAGTGAAGTACAGGCAATCAACACTGATATTGCTCAACATTGCGCAAGCACTCTCTCGCCTGACATTGAGGTTATTGCCGATGCGGCAACCTTGTTTACTTTTATCCATCGCCGTAACAACGGGGATTCAGCCCAACAGGCGTTTAACCGATTACTGCTACGGGATTTCACTTCGCTGCCTCGCCGGCAACAGGCGGCTTATTACCACCTGATGGCCCTTTATTCATTGCATACCGGCGAATACAAACAAGCCTTGTCGATAAGCCACATTATTAGCACAGAACTTCTTCCCGCGGCTGTAAACGCCGCCGATGATATGGCGGCTATTAACCTGGCGGTTGCAGATATTCACTACGAGATAGAGTTTTATCAGTCGGTGAGGGAATTACTGCTGCCATTGCTTACGCATCCGGCTCACTACATTCGGGTTCGCGCTGCATCGCTGTTATGGCATATCCCGCAAACCCAGCAACAGCTTGCAGACACCCTTGCCGTCCTCGATGATTACTCAGCCCTGCCGCAAACGCTGGTCAAACTGCATGCCCTGGAAGCATTAGTTCGCCAGGCGCTGGAAGAGAATGACCAACCGGCTGCTCAAGCGCTGCTCGAAGAGGCATACCTGTTAGCTGAAGCGTTAGACGCCAAAGCAGTATTGATTCGTTTATACCTGCTGGAAACAGACAACCCGCCTTCACCACATGCTGTAGAACAACTATTGGCTTTTTCTGCCAATCAGCTCAGCCTCAAAGAGCAGTTACCGGTACTTAAGTTAGAGGTCGAGCGAGCCACTGTCAGTCAGAACTGGCAGCAGGCTACTGCAACATTGCAGCAGGCCCTCGCGCTGAACCAGGAACTGGCCCGCAATAATGCGCTGGCCAGAGAGTATGCCGGCTTTCAGATGGTTAGCCAGGCCCGGGAGCTTGAGCAGGCACGCCAGCAATCCCGTTTACAGGCACTGGCAGCTGAGCAGCAAAATCAGCAGCGACTTATCTACCTGCTGGCACTGGTTTCAGCCATTCTGGCATTGGCAGTACTCACCTTATTGTTTGTAAAAAAACGCAAGGCAGCAGTGCATTTTGAAAAACTCGCCAATACCGATGGCCTCACGCAGGTATTAAATCGCCGGGCGATCCAGCTGTTTGCCAGACAGGTGGCAGACCGCAGCAAACAGCTTGGCCAGCCTTTTGTGGTGGCGCTGGCCGATATCGATCACTTTAAGACAATCAATGATACCTACGGTCATGATGCCGGCGATATAGTATTAACCGAATTTGCCCGGCGCACCAATACGCTGATCCGCCAGCAAGACAGGCTCGGGCGCTGGGGCGGTGAGGAATGGCTTATAATAATGACCAACACCCGCCTCGATGCCGTAGACGGGTTGTTTAGCCGTATGCAGGAAGAAATTCGCGACATCACCGCCGGTGAACATAAACTTACCGTCACATTTAGTATGGGGGCAGTAGCCGGTAACGGCGAGCAGTCTGTTGAGGCGCTGGTGCAGGCCGCTGACGAACTGCTCTACCAGGCAAAGCAGAGCGGCCGTAACCGCTTATGCAAAGGCGGGGGCTAAGGCCGCCCCATAAAGAATTTTGCCTCTGCCGACACACCAAAATAATCGCCGGGGCCACCGGCCCGCATAATCGAATTAGCCCCAGCCGTATCAAACACGCCGTCGTTTAAATACGCTTTCTGAATATGGACCGCCACCACCTGACCGAGCACCAGCCAGGTATCGCAAGCCTCACCGTGCATGTCATTAAGCTGAATGATTTGGGTCACCTTACACTCCATGGAAGCCGGGCTGGCGGCAACATGAGGCACCCTGACCAACGTGGATGACCGCTTTTGCAAGCCGGCCAGCTCAAATTCATCTATCTCAGGATCCACGCCAGCACTGGAGGCATTCATGGCATCAGCCAGCTCCCGTGTTGCCAGGCTCCAACAAAATTCACCGGTCGCCTTAATATTACTTACGCTGTCTTTAAAGCCTACGCTGGCGAAACCAATAATTGGCGGCGCACCGTTAAAGGCATTAAAGAAACTGTATGGTGCCAGATTGGCAATACCGCCTTGGTTTTCAGAGGCAATCCAGCCTATAGGCCGCGGCGCTATAATGGCTTTAAAAGGGTCATGAGGCAGCCCGTGGCCA
>CESR01090829.1_pt1 | contig 12694 bp, 9 predicted proteins | sample 356351 | NCBI WGS metagenome assembly CESR01 (sample SAMEA2622149, study PRJEB7988) | marine metagenome | isolation source: saline water (ENVO:00002010), including | reverse complement strand
AAAGGGATGGACGGTGGTTTATCGCCTCATTCAAAGAAATAGACACCACGCAAAGCGGTTCGGGTGAAGTTGCAGGCGATGAACAATGGGTTTTTGAAAACTCGGCATCTGTTGCCAAGTTCCTGTTGCAGTCACAGCTCCTGAGCAAGAATCTGAAGGCCTGTAAACCCTCTGAGTTCGCCTTTTCAATACCGACCATCCCCCCCCAAAAGGTCCAGTTCACCGTTCAGGGTTATGTCGGTGCTCTGTGCCGGTTCAAGGTGATGATCATTGGGGCAATCGGACTGCTGTGCAGGATGTCTGCAGAAGCAGTCGAGGCGCAACTGGCAATGGAGCGATACTGGGCAGAACAGCTCCAGGCCCACCGTGATGGTCCCTTCCCACTTCGCCTGACGGCCGATAAGAAACTCGCAGACAAGCTAGACAAAGCAATGGCCAAGTCCTGCGAGATGACAGTGGACGAGCAGCCGCCGGTAGACATGGAAAAATATATCAACGACACCTTCGCCTATTTAGAGAATCTTAAGACCTGCACCCCGTCCACCTACAGTTACCCGCACCCGATAATCCCCGGCTTTACCGGGAAAAACGTGGTCAAGGGCTATGAGGGCGGAAACTGTCTTATTGATATTTATATGCCGAACAACATGATCATGCAATGCAAGGCGTCAAGTCGACATGTCGAACTGATGCGCAACCAGACCGCACTGATGCTGAAGGAACTTCGGGAAACCGGAGGGTATAAAATCTCAATCGAGATTGACCTTGGCAGCGGATTCAGTTCCTCTGAATTGGGTAATCTGATGAATGAGGAGTGTAAATGGTAGAAGCCAAGCCCAAGATTTAATCCCCTTGCCAGGGATAGGAATTTGTTTTTGGCAGATGCAGGGCGATCTTTGGCGCCAACATCGCGAGCGCGCTTTTCGATATCGATTCCGCCGGCAGCCGGGATGGCCTGCCGTACCCCGTAAACTACTGCCCCAATAATTCGATCATCCGGCCGGCTTCATCCTTCAGTTCAGGAATGATTCGGCGCATGATGGTAAGGCGGTCAAACAGCGTTGGATCACTCTCGAGCGTCTCTCTCATGGCCGTGCCGAAACGTTTCCGCAGGTTGGTGCCGATATTGAATTTGCACACTCCGCTCTGAGCGAGTTTTTGAATATCGGCCGATTCAATGCCGCTGGCACCATGAATCACAAGTGGGATGCCGATCGCCTCCCTGATCGAACGAAAATGGTCAAAATTGATATCCGCACAGCCGTTTTCCAGGCGATGGACATTACCAATCGAAATGGCGAGGGCGTCGGGATTCCCCTCGATTTCCATGGCCCTGGCTTCATCGATATCGGTCAGTGCAGACTTGATGTGATCACGGCCGCTGGCGTAGGGCACCGAACCGACTTCCGCTTCGACAGAAACCCGCTTGTCCGCTGCATAGGCCACCACGTCGGCAATGCCGTCGATGTTTTCCCCGATCGATTTTTGTGAACAGTCGTACATGACCGAGGTAAACCCCAAGTCGATCGCACGTTTAACACTGTTGATGTCGTAGGTATGGTCCAGATGCAGGCAAACCGGTGCAGCCGTGGATTCGGCCAGCGGCTTGAACATGGCGATGATGTGCTCCAGGGGCATGAATTCGGACATGTCGAGGTTGATCGACAGGATGACGCTGGCCTGACGCTGTTCTGCGGCCCTGACCACTGCCAGGGCATCTTCATATCCGAAGATATTGAAGCAGGCGACAGCATAGCCCTGCTCGCGTGCGGGTTTGAGCAATTCGGCCAGATTCTGCAGCATGGCGGCTTACTTGAATTTACTGATCATATCTTTGATGCCGGGAATGGTTTCCAGCTGATAGGCATGATCTGGATGAAAGTACTGGTGCAGTGGCCGCTGGCTCTGACCGGCCAGAATAGTGAAGTAGTACATTTCATAACCGGGGGCAGCTACACAGGGATGATAGCCCTGGTCGACAATAATGGTTGAGCCGTTGCGGATATGGTGTACCGGGCCATAGTCTTCCCCGGCGGGGGTCAGGAACTGGGCGCCAAAACCATGGACTGGGTTGAAGCGGAAGTTGTAGACCTCATCGTGGTGGCTTTCCTGCGGCAACCGGTCGGTGTCGTGCTTGTGGGGGGGAAAGCCGGACCAGCCCCCGGCGCCCACGGTAAACAATTCACTGACCAGCAGTCTGCCAACCTTGCCTGGCGGATTCTGGCCCAGGATATGCTTGATCTTGCGATGGGTCTTGGTGTCGTCAGAGCCGTATTGCACCGGGTCAATATGGTTTTCCCGCACCACAAAGGCCTCATGGGGCTGGTCATAACGCGCTCCAGCCAGAAAAACTTCCACCTCATCACTGACACAGGTCAGGGTGGTCTGGCAGCCCACCGGGATATAGGCCCCTTCGGGATTGCCCTGCCAGATATGGTGGCGCTGTCCGAGCTGTTTAAATACCTGCCCCTGAACCTGCACATCAATACTGCCACTGGCGGGTACCAGACAGCTTTCGTAGTCATCCAGCCGGTAGCTGAACGATTGCCCCGCACGCAATTTGATGATATTGAAATAGCACAGGGGCACCCGATCATGGTGGCAGTCAATAATGGCCTGGTTGTGGTTGTCATAGTGGGGGATATGCATGTTCAACTCCACTTTGCTGCCGGTGTTATGGTGCTTTGCTGTTGTAATTGCTGCAGTTCCCCAGTACTGGGCATAGCACTGGCGCAGCCCTGCCGGGAGACGACCAGGGCCGCCGCTGCACTGCCGGCCTCAATGGCCTGCTGCCAGTCCCGGGAAGCCATATGGTTGATCACCAGATTACCCAGGAAGGCATCGCCGGCACCATAGGGCTTACAGGCCTCAACGGGGTAGATGCCGGTATCCAGCCGGGCCGGGCCGGCAAACAAGCTGCATCCCCCACTACCGCGCTTGAGTACCATAATCTGCTGCCTGGTTCTGCAGTGCTCTATCTGGGCTTCCAGGTCACTGTTGAGAACACTGAATTCTTCCTCGTTGCCCACCACTACATGGGCGAGGTCGGCCGCTTCGCAATATACGGCCTGTGTAGTTTGCAGATCAGGCCAGTTCCAGGCCCGGTAATCAAGGTCGAGCCAGACCTGACAGCCGACAGAACAGGCGTGTTGCATCATGGCAAGGGTATGGTGGCGGGAGTCGGCGCTAATCAGGCTGGTGCCGGTCACCAGCAGGTTACAGCTCTGGCTGATGGCCTGTTGTATGGCCTTGTCACAGGTAATCTGTAAATCAGCCGGATTATTGCGGTAGATAACCACTTCACAGTCTTGCTGGCGGATCTCGGCCAGGGCCAGACTGGTGCGTTCATCCCCCTCGGTAGTGGCGGTCAGTTGCAGGTCAATGCCTTCCAGTTTCAACCGCTGGCGCACAAACTGGCCCACGGGATCATCGGACAGGGCGGATACCAGGCCCACATGACCACCCGCCCGGCCCATGGCTACGGCGATATTTCCCCCAGATCCGCCGACATCACTGGCAAAAGAGGTGGCGTCCCGGGTTTTGCAGCCGACGGGCTGAGGATAGAGGTCCAGCCCGGCCCGGCCCACCACCAGTCCATGCCAGAATCGTGCATCCGGATACGCCAGTCGCAGGGCCGCGGCATTAGACATCGCACCACTGTCCAGACAGGGCCGACCGGTCAATGGCATCCATGACCCGCTCAATCTTGATGCCGTCGGCAAAACTGGGCCATGCCGGCTGACCGCTGGCAATGGCCGTCAGGAGCTGATTCAGTTCACAGGCTTTTACATCGACATACCCCAGGGTGTGGCCGGCGTTGGGCAGAAAAGCATCATAGGGCTTATGGTAGGGGCCAGACAATATGGTGCGGAAACCCTGTTGGCGGGGGTCTTTTTCCGGTGTAAACAGCTGTAGTTCATTGAGGCGTTCCTGATCAAAGCGGATCATGCCTTTGGAACCATGCACTTCCCAACTGAGGCCGCATTTACGCCCCCAGGCTACCCGGCTCACCCGCAAGGTGCCTTTGATGCCGCTGCCAAAACGGGCTATGGCCATACATACATCATCGTTATCAACGGTTTTTCGGGTGCCCGTGTTGGGGTCTTCCCGGTCCGCATAAACAATATCGTATTCACCGATCACGCTACTGATTTCACTGTTGGTGATAAAGTGGGCCACGCTTACCAGATGACACATAACATCGGCATTGGCACCGGTGCCTGATAACTTGCGGTTCATGCGCCAGCTATAGGGACGCTCAGGGTCAGCTTCGTTGTCGACGTCATAAACCCCAAAGAAGCCGGTAATTTCGCCAATAACGCCTTCTCTGATCAGGTCCCGAGCTGAATGTACAAGTGGATTCTGGGTGTAGTTATAGCCAACAATGGTTTTTTGCTCACTGTCGGCTGCTGCGTCTACCATGGCTTGTGAATCAGCCAAATTAGTAGACATGGGTTTTTCACACCACACATGTTTACCAGCGGCCAGGGCTGCGACAGCAATTTCTTTGTGCACGGAATTAGGCACACAGATGGAAACAAGATCCACTTTGGGGTCATTAACCACATCCATATAGTTGCTGGTACCACGGGCAAAGCCCATTTCTGCACGCTTGGCTTCAGCAACTTCCGGGTTGCGGTCAAACACTATTTCCAGCTGCGGGCGCAAATTGCCACCAAATGCGGTGCCTGCAGCGGCATATGCGATGGAATGGGCCTTGCCCATAAAGGCTGTGCCAATAACCCCTACGCCTATTGTTTTCATATAAAACGCTCTAGATTGTGATTCAGCCCGGATTGCTCATGAGTAGCATGAAAATTAGCACCGTATTGATGCCATACCCGGGTTAGATTGCCCGTAACATTAGACCGCGCCCAATAGCTGTCCATCGAAGTCCTGCAACTCCTTGCCACCGGCCATCAGGTTTTGCAGTTCATCGATACTGATTTCATCATGGTTATGGGTGCCCAGAGTGGCACCACGGTTCAGCACCGTAAACCGGTCACCCACAGCATAGGCATGGCGTACATTATGGGTGATGAGAATGACCGCTAGACCTTTCTGGCGTACCTTGTTGATAAATTTCAAAACCATGGAGGTCTGGGCCACCCCCAGTGCCGAAGTGGGTTCGTCCAGAATCAGCACCTTGGCACCGAAGTGCACTGCCCGGGCAATGGCCACCGTTTGCCGCTCGCCACCGGAAAGAGTGCCGACGGCCTGGTCCGGGTCCCGTACATCGATCCCGATCCGGTGCATCTCCTCACGAGTCACCTGGTTGGCATATTGATGATCAAATAACTTGATGGGGCCAAATTTTTTGACCGGTTCACGGCCCATAAAAAAATTGCGGGTGACGGACATCAGAGGAATCATGCCCAGATCCTGATGTACAGTGGCAATACCCGCATTCATGGCCTCCCGCGGGGTGGCAAATTCGACCGGATTGCCGTGCATCATCATGGTGCCACTGGTAGGCTGGTATACCCCTGAAAGTATTTTGATGAGGGTTGACTTGCCGGCTCCATTGTCACCCAGCAGGCCCATGACCTGGCCCGGGTAAATGTCCAGAGAGACTCCGTTGAGGGCAACCACTGAACCAAAGTGTTTAACAATATTATCGAGATGGATAAGGGGTTGTTCGTTCGCCATGTTACTTTTCTCCTGTGGCATAACGACGCACATACTTGTTGAAGGTTACGGCGATCAGCAACATCACCCCGAGGAATACCAAGTACCAGTCCTGGTCAATCTTGGTATAGGTCAGGCCAATGGCCACCATGCCGAATATAATGGCGCCAAAAAATGCACCAATGGCTGAACCATAGCCGCCGGTCAGCAGACAACCACCAATAACTGCAGCAATAATGGCCTCAAATTCTTTCTGTTTGCCCCGGGCCGCATCCGTTGAACCGGCATCCACCACCGTCAGGATAGCCACCAGGGCAGCACAGCAGGCGGTAAAAATAAACAACCCGACTTTGACCCGATTCACTGGCACCCCGCTTTTACGGGCTGCTTCCGGATCACCGCCACTGGCAAAAATCCAGTTGCCCAAGGGGGTTTTTACCAATACCAGGGTGGCCAGTATGGAGAGCAAGGCAAACCATATAATTTCCACCGGAATGCCCGTGATCTTGGGCAGGCCTGACTTGAAAGTGGCGGTATAGCCGGCTTCGGCCAGCCAGTGGAAGAGGCCTTCCAGGGCATCGCCGGAAAATATTTCACTCCAGAATCCGGGTTCAATTTTTTCCGTCAAGCCTCGTTGCTGGGTGGCACCACCACCTTCGACAAAGACGGCATGCACCACCTGGTCAAAACTGAGGGTTTCGTTCAGAAGTGCCGCCTTGTCCTGAGCAACCTGCACCCGGGTGGCCGCTTTCAGGCCTACCAGAGCGAGGCCCCGCAGAATAAACAGGAACGCCAGGGTGACGATAAATGATGGCAGGCCGGTACGGTAGACAATAAGGCCGTTGATCCAGCCAATAGAGCCGGCAAACACCAGGGTGACCAATACGGCCAGCCACAGGGGCAGGCTCAGCAGGGTAATACTGGCGGCAAATACCATACCGGCAAAAGCCACCATGGAACCCACCGACAGGTCAAACTCCCCACCGATCATCAGTAGGGCTGCACCGATGGCCAGAATACCGAGGTGGGCAGCCGGGGTTAGAAAATTCATGATGCCAGACAGTTCAAACATCTTGTTGCTGGCAAAAATAGAAAAGAATATGGTGATCACCACCAGCCCGGCCAGGGCGCCCAGTTCGGGCCGGCGCAGGGTGCGGGTGAGCAGGGATGCTTTCAGCAATCGTTCGTCAGACTGGGGAGTCGATGTCATCTTAGTTCCAATTATCTCTTGCTGGCGGTGTGCCCCTGGACAAGTTTCATAACGCCTGTAACACAACAGGGTGACCGGTTAACCGGCCACCCTGTGGTTTGGTCTTTAGTATTTCTTATAACAGTTTACCTTACACCAGCCTTGGCTCCGGCAATGGTCATGGCTGCCTTTTCAGACGTAATCAGATTGGGGCCGGAAGGTACGCTGCCACCAGGCATCAGGCCATAACGGGCATTCTGAACCAGGAACAGTACCGGCAGGTAGCCCTGCAGATATTGCTGCTGGTCAATACCAAAGGCGGCGGCGCCATCGACAACTGCCTGCAGGAAGCCCGGGGAAAGGTCAAAGCTGCCCAGTTTGGCGCTGGAACCGATCTCTTTGAGGGCGGCAACGGCTGCTTCACCGGCAGTACCGGCTCCCAGAGTCAGTACTGTGTCGATACTGCTGTCTGATTCCAGTGCTGCTTTCACCTTAGCCTTGATTTCTGACGGGTCGTTGCTGGTTGGCAAGACAGTAACATTGCCGCCGAAGCCTTCAGCAAAACCGCTACAGCGCAGGTCCAGGGCTACGTTACCCACCTCGTGGTTGACACAGATGCCCTTGCTACCACCCAGGGATGCCAGTTTTTTGCCCGCTGCAACACCGGCAGGATACTCATCCTGGCCAACGTGCAGAGTAACACCCAGAGATTCATAAACATCAGAACCTGAGTTCATGGAGATCACTGGAATTCCGGCAGCTACTGCGCGCTTGATTGATGCGCCAAGGGCTGCGGCATCAGGGATGGTGACCACTAGGCCATCAGGCTCCTGGTTGACCGCGGCATCAATCAATTGTGACATGGCGACCATATCAAAGGTTTCCGGGGCCCGGTAGTCCACACTGGCTCCGGTATCTGCAGCTGCCTGGGCAACACCATTCTTGGCTACAGACCAGAATGGGTCGTTGGCCTGACCATGGCTGACCACGATAATACTGGTTTCAGCAATGGCAGACCCGGTCATCAGCAGACCGATAATTATGCTTGCAAAACGTTTCATTGGGTTTCTCCTTTTCATTGGTTTACTACTTTGTTTACTACTTTATTAATCGTTTAAGCCGCCACCTCCTGGGGACGAGCAAAACTTATCCAACCTACATCCAGCCTGAGGTGTCGTGATAAGCTCATTGCGTTGTAACACTATAGAAAAATAATTTCAAATAGTTTTTTATGGAACAAATATTTCAAAAATGAACTTCTTTCCGTATACTGAGTTGAATTAACCATGCGAGGGTCAAGATGAAGGAGAAAGCGTCCAAACAGCAACCGCCACGCGTGTTCAGCCTGCTTAAACTCTGGTTACAGGAACATTATCTTTCCCTGCCCAAACGTCTGCAGAGCGTCGCGGTTTATGCCCTGCACCATCCCGATATGATGGCGCTCAATACCATAGCGGTCATCAGTGAGCAGGCCGGGGTAACGCCATCCACCATGATTCGCTTTGCCAAAAGCCTGGGCTATAAGGGTTTTTCCGATATGCAGATTGTATTTCAGGAGAGCATGCGGCATATGCCACAACCCTATGCCGCCAGGATTCATGATCTGGGTGAACAGATGCCTGGAGAAATAAGCGCCCTGCAGCGGTTTGCTGCCGCAGCCGGCAATGCCATCAACAAACTGGCGCAGACCGACGATCAATCTTTATTGCAGGCCAGTCGTAAGCTGGCTGAGGCCCACACCATCTATATTGCCGGCCAGGGGCGGGCGGCACCCGTCTCGACCTACCTGCACTATCTACTGATCAAAATGGAAATGCAGGCGGTGTTACTGGAAGGCATGCCCGTTATGGTTGCTGACAAGGCCCGCCTGATTAAGCGCAATGAAGTCTTGTTGGCCGTCAGCTTCAGTCCCTATACTGCCAATACCCGGGAACTGGTGGATATTTGCGCAAACCGTCAGGTGCCGGTGGTCTCCATTACCGACTCTACCCTAAGCCCCATTGCCCGCCGAGATGCCATGCATCTGGAAGTGCTGGAAAAAGAAGTGTCCGGCTTCCGGGGTCTTTCCGCCACCATGTGCCTGGCCCAGTGTTTGGCCGTTGAAGCGGGCAAATATCACTCTAATATGGATTGAAAATACCAGCACTTTGGACTGAACCGGGCAAAAAATGGAATATTTATTTTCATTAGTATCAAAATGAAAGAAAAATCACTAGATTTGATATGTATTGGCCGTAGCAGTGTTGACCTTTATGGCCAGCAGGTCGGTGGGCGTCTGGAGGATATGGGCGGGTTTGCCAAATATGTCGGCGGCAGCCCCACCAACACCTCAATCGGGGCGGCCAGGCTGGGGCTTAAATCGGCCCTGCTAACCCGGGTTGGAGATGAACACATGGGGCGTTTCATTCGTGAAACGCTGCAGCGTGAAGGGGTAGACACCAGCCATGTGATCACCGATCCACAGAGACTGACCGCGCTGGTTCTGCTCGGGATCCAGGATGAAGAGCAGTTTCCGCTGATTTTTTATCGGGAAAACTGTGCCGACATGGCGATATGTGAAGACGATATCGACGAGAACTTCATTGCCCGCAGTCGTACGGTGCTGGTATCCGGGACCCACCTGAGTACCGAGCGCGTGGCAGCCGCCAGTCACAAGGCGATGAAGCTGGGTCGAAAACACGGCGCCAGGGTGGCTCTGGATATCGATTTTCGACCCAACCTGTGGAACCTTGCGGGTCATGGCGCCGGTGAATCGCGTTTTATCGCCGACCAGGGTGTCAGCACTCACCTGCAAAAGTACCTGGGTGATTGTGATCTGATCGTCGGCACCGAAGAGGAGTTCCAAATTGCCGGGGAGAGCGAGGAGAGCCTTCAGGCCCTCGCAAATGTGCGAAAGCTCACTGATGCGGTCCTTGTGTGCAAGCGCGGTGCAAACGGCTGTCGCGTATTTGAGGGCGATATCGATGGTTGGGAGTCGGGCATCGCCGGCCCGGGTTTCAGGATCGAGGTTTTCAATGTACTGGGCGCCGGTGATGCATTCATGGCCGGGCTACTGCGCGGCTGGCTGCGCGACGAGGGGTGGGAAACCACCTCTGCCTACGCCAATGCCTGCGGCGCCTTCGCCGTTTCCCGACATGGTTGTTGCCCCGCCTATCCGTCCGAAACGGAGTTATTCGGTTTCATTCGGGATGGCAGCGAGTATGAAGCGTTGCGGCTCGATCCCGAGCTCAATTACATTCATCGGGTAACCAATCGCCCGCGCCGAATTGATCGTATCCTGGCTTTCGCCGTCGATCATCGCCTTCAGTTTGAAATCTGGGCTGGAGACAACAATAGGGATCAAAAAGCGATTGGAGAGTTCAAGCAGCTCGCCTGGCAGGCGGCGGCGGCCGAATCGCAGCAGGATCCGGGATTTGCCGTGCTGATAGACGATCAGTTGGGACGGGAAGCATTACACCGCGCAACATCGAGCGGGGCCTGGGTCGGCAGGCCGATTGAAGCGTCCGGCAAATTTCCGCTTGAATTCGAAGCTGAAGGCGAACTGGTCGAGCACCTGGCGGATTGGCCGTTGACCCAAACCGTCAAGGTTCTTTGCCCCTATCGAGTCGATGACGACGAAGCAACCCGACAGCACCATGAAACCATGATCAGCAGACTGGACCGTGCCTGCCGGTTTACCGGCCATGAATGGCTGCTCGAAATCATCACCGCACGACATGACCGAGAGCCGTCATTAGATACGGTGGCCGATATCATGCGCCGGTTCTACGAGATCGGCGTTAAACCCGATTGGTGGAAATTGGAACCCGGCGACGATGCTTCGTACTGGCAGGAGATTTGTGACGTGATCGATGATCATGATCCCTACTGTCAGGGTGTTATTGTTCTCGGCCTCAATGGTTCGATTGATTCATTGTCACGGGCTTTTGACGTCGCCGCTCTGCAACCCCGGGTCAAGGGGTTTGCCGTTGGCCGAACCATTTTCGGTGAGACGGCAAAATCCTGGATGGCCGGACAGATAGACAATCAAACCGCGGCATCACAATTGCGCTCGCGGTATCGTGAAATCATCACTGCCTGGGATCGTGCCCGCTCCCGGCTGCAACCCGTTAATTAAACTCAAGAGATTGCCATGAAGACAATTCGACTGACGGCTGCCCAGGCCATTGTGAAATACCTGACCCATCAATTCGCCATCCAGGAGGATGGCAGCGAGCTGCCCCTGTTTGCCGGGGTCTGGGCCATTTTCGGTCATGGCAATGTCGCCGGCCTGGGTGAAGCGCTCTACCCGGTGCAGAACCAGTTGCCCACCTATCGAGGTCATAACGAGCAAAGCATGGCACATGCCGCAATTGCTTTTGCCAAGGCCAGACGTCGCCAACAGGTCATGGTAGCGACCTCTTCGATCGGCCCGGGAGCGACCAACATGGTGACTGCGGCCGCGGTGGCGCATGTCAACCGGATTCCCCTGTTATTGATCCCGGGTGATGTCTTTGCCAGCGGACTGCCTGATCCTGTTCTCCAGCAGTCGGAGGACTTCAGTGATGGCAGCGCCACGGTCAACGATGCGTTTCGACCGGTAAGCCGTTACTTTCACCGCCTGCACAGACCGGAACAACTGGTACAGGCCCTGCCGAGAGCGATGGTGGCGTTGACCGATCCGGCTTTATGCGGTCCCGCAACCCTGAGTTTATGCCAGGACGTTCAGTCGCAGGCTTTCGACTTTCCCCAAGCGCTGTTTGAAAAACGGCTATGGAGCCTGCGCCGCCAGACCCCGGACAGTCGGGAACTCGACCAGGCGGTAGAGGCCATTCGGAACTCACGCCAACCGGTCATCGTGGCCGGTGGCGGTGTACGTTACTCACGAGCAGAGGCGGCCCTGGCGGCCTTTGCCGAGAAGCACGGCATTCCAGTGGTCGAAACCCAGGCGGGCAAATCGTCGCTCACCGCCGACCATCCCTTTAACCTGGGTGCGGTAGGTGTTACCGGGGTCGACAGCGCCAACGATGTGGCTGCTGAAGCGGACCTGGTGTTGGCTGCAGGCAGCCGCCTGCAGGATTTCACTACAGGTTCCAACAGCCTGTTTCAAAATCGGGTGATTCAGTTGAATGTGCAACCTGCGGATACCGCAAAATACCGCTCCCTGCCCTGCGTTGCCGATGCGCGCCTGGGGCTGGAAGCGATATCTTCGGCACTGGGAGATTACCGGGTAACGCCGGACTGGGCAGACTTCGCTGTGGATGCGCGCGAACGATGGCAGAAGATCCGGGCAGAACATGTCTCGGCGCCGGATGACCAGTCCATTCCGAGTGACGCCCAGGTGGTAAACGCGGTCAACCAGAGCATGCCGGAAGACGCGATTGTGGTCGGTGCCGCAGGCAGTCTGCCGGCGGAGCTGCACAAGCACTGGAATGCCGCACAGGTCGGAGGTTATCACCTGGAGTATGGTTATTCGTGCATGGGCTACGAAATCGCCGGCGGCGTCGGTGTCAAACTCGCAGAACCTGAACGAGAAGTTGTCGTCATGGTGGGTGACGGTTCGTACCTGATGATGAATTCTGACATCGCAACAGCGGTAAGCCTGGGGTTGAAGGTGACCATCGTGGTGCTCGATAACCGTGGCTTCAGTTGTATCAACCGCCTGCAGATGGCAACCGGTGGTGCCTATTTCAACAACCTGCTGAAGGATACCCACAACGAGGGTCTGGCCGACATCGATTTTGCCGCGCATGCGCGCTCCCTGGGCGCACACGCCGAGCAGGTCGATACCGTGGGTGAGCTGAAGGCGGCAGTCAGTGCCGCAGTGGAGCGCGGCGCAGTGAATGTCATTGTGATCAATACTGATCCGATCCATGCCTCACCGGGCGGCTGGTGGTG
>CESR01163480.1_pt1 | contig 12697 bp, 11 predicted proteins | sample 356351 | NCBI WGS metagenome assembly CESR01 (sample SAMEA2622149, study PRJEB7988) | marine metagenome | isolation source: saline water (ENVO:00002010), including | reverse complement strand
CGCAACCTAGTCGGGAGGTACCACACCGGACCGTGCAAGACAGTGTTGTATAGTCCAACGGTGGGTCCGGTGAAATAGGGGAGGCGTGAGGTATTGGGGCTAGTTCCCGCGTTCGAGGAGGAAGAGCTGGGATGGGTAGGTTCTTGTCTTTCCGTCTTCAATCCACTCACCGCATTTCTTCCCATCCTTCATAGTCCCCTTCCCCATTAGATGAGTCCTAGCTAGGCCGCGTACCACAGGACCGCAAAGAAATGGCAGGTTGAACCAGCTAGTACAAACAGATGCCAAATGAAGTGGTTGTACGGGAGCCGGTGGGCGATATGGAACACGACACCTGCGGAGTACGAGATGCCGCCTGCGACAAGCCATCGTATTCCATGAGGTGGCATGTTAACCATCAGGGGTCGAATTGCGATCAGAATTAGCCAACCCATGCTCACGTACACAGCAATGGACAGCCGAGGGTAACGGACTCCGGAGATCAGCTTTTCGCACACTCCGATCGTCGCAGCGCCCCACACGAGCCCAAACAGAGTCCACCCCCATGCCCCGCCCAGGACACCCAGAGTAAAGGGTGTGTACGTGCCAGCGATGAATATGTAGATCGCTGCATGGTCAAATTCTTGAAGACGGTCCTTGAGTTGGCTCTCTGGCACAGCATGATACCATGTGGACGCAAGATAAAGCAGCATCATCGTCGCCCCGAAGACGCTGCTGCCGACCACGTTGGCCGCACCACCGCGGTTCACAGCGCCGATGATTAGTATCGGTGTGGCTGCCATGGCGCACACGAAGCCAACGCCATGGCTAAGAACGTTCGCGAGCTCTTCCCCAGGCCTCGCAAGGGTTTTTTTCATGCCCTAATTCTGCCCCCACACCCCGCAGGACTGCAACCTAGACGGGAGCACCACACCGGACGCAGCGCCACCAATCTTTTTTCAGAAAACGGCGTTTCAGTGGCGGCGATGTGTGCGGAATTGCACCAGTACCGCTCCTTTCTGGCGACAGAAGAATGGCACCTCTAGTGGTCTCTATTCTTAGCTAGGCCTAAGACACGCTCCGTCGGCTGTGCCGGAGTATCCCCCACACCCTAGCCACGATTCTCCCGACGTGTCCAACTTCCGCGTACTGGTTCTCTTTCCTGTAACCGTCTGGCCGAGATCCATCACTCCGTGCCCCGAATCCCATGAGCACGTGCTTGGTCCGTGCTCGACGAGGCCTGCCCGCATAAGGAGTCAGTGATGAAGCTGCAAGCGTTCGCGGTTCTGTTCACGATCGTCATCAGTACCCCCTCGATCCTCCCGCTGTACGCGCAAGACAGAAGTCAGATGTCAGCAGTGCTCGGAGACCTCCAGTGGCGTCACATTGGGCCCGTGAATATGGGAGGTCGTGTGTCGGCGATCCTTGGAACACCCGGTGATCCTAACACCTTCTGGGTTGGTGGAGCGGACGGGGGAGTCTGGAAGACTACCAACGGCGGGGTAACCTTCGAGGGGCAGTGGCAGGAGGAAGCGTCGTACTCGGTGGGTGCTCTCGCGCTCGCGCCGTCGGACCACAACGTCGTCTGGCTGGGCTCGGGTGAGGGTGATCCCCGCAACTCAGTATCTTATGGCCTTGGTGTATGGCGCTCTACGGACGGGGGCTCCACATGGACGCATCTGGGTCTCGACAACACGGAGCGCATCAAGCGCATCGTCGTGGATCCACGGGATCCCGACACGGCACTCGTGTGTGCGATGGGGCACCAGTGGGGCTCGAACTCGGAGCGGGGAGTCTTCAAGACGACCGACGGCGGCAAGAGTTGGACACACGTACTGTCGATCAATGACGATACGGGATGCTCAGACCTCGACCTCGACCTCGTGAATCCGCGCAACGTGTATGCGGGTCTATGGACCTTCCGCCGGAAACCGTGGCGCTTCGATGACGGAGGAGGTGAAACGGCCCTGTACGTCTCACGCGACGCGGGAGACACATGGAGGAAGATTACGACCACGCCCGATGAGCCGATGGCGCGCATCGGGCTTAGCGTCGCCCAGTCGCAACCTAACATCGTCTATCTCATCACCGAGTATCCGACCGCCGGCTCCCTCTTCCGGTCCGAGGACTACGGGGAGACATGGACGATGGTCAACGACGATAAGAACACCATCAACTTCCGGCCATTTTATTACTCGGACATCTTCGTGGATCCCAGCAACCACAACACGCTCTTCACACTTTCGGGTGGCCTGGCCAAGTCCACTGACCGCGGACGCACGTTCCAACGTATCGGACAGGGCGTGCACGGTGACCATCAGTCACTCTGGATTGACCCGACTGATGGAGAATACGTGCTCTCGGGCAGCGACGGGGGAATGCAGGTTACAAACGACGGGGGGAATAACTTTCACATCTTCCGCAACTTCAGCCTAGCCCAATACTACCACGTCTTTGTGGACGACCGTGACCCGTACTATGTGTGCGGCGGCCTACAGGACAATGGCAACTGGTGCGGTCCGTCCCAGACGAACGAGCCCTCCGGTATCGTGCCGGGCGAGTGGTACAGCGTGAGCGGTGGAGACGGCTTCTTCACGGTTCCGGTGCCAGGGCAACCGAATCTCGTATACTCAAATGCGCAGGGCGGTTATTTCCGTATCACCGACACTCACTCGGGGCAGACACGCTCCATCGAGCCCTTTCCGTGGATGGTGGGCTCGCAGGGTCAGTCGATGGCTCAGGCCCGCTATCGGTTCAACTGGGATGCCCCGATCCACATCTCCCCACACGATCCGGGCACCGTGTATTGGGGCGGCAACGTTGTGTTCCGAAGCCGTGACTACGGTCACAGTTGGGACATCATTAGCCCCGATCTCACAACCGACGATCCCGAGAAACAACTTGATTCAGGTGGTGAGATCTACAACGATAACACCGCGGCCGAATTCCATACGACGATCCTCACAATCGCCGAGTCCGAGGTCGAGCCCGGCGTCATCTGGGTCGGCACCGACGATGGCAACGTTCAGATCACGCGCGACGACGGGGCGAACTGGTCCAACATGCGTGACCACGTTCCGGGCCTCCCCGCCGAAACATGGATTGGCAACATAGAGGCGTCGCCGACGGAACCAGGCACCGCATTCATGGCGGTCGACAACCATCGCCTGGACGACTTCACACCCCACCTATACGAGTCGACGGACTACGGGCAGTCGTGGCGCGACCTCTCGGACGGCCTGCCTCAGGATGACTACGTGAAGGTCGTGCGCCAGCATCCGGAGAACCCCGACCTCCTCTTCGTGGGGATGGAGCGGGGGCTATACGCATCATGGGACCGCGGAGATACTTGGGTGGATATCCGTGGAACCCTACCCCGCGTCTCAGTCCGCGGCATCAGGATCCAGCGTCAGTACAACGACCTGGTGATCGGCACGCACGGGCGCGGAGTATGGATTCTCGATGACATCCAGCCGATGGTCGAGATGGTCGATGCCCTGCAGTCCGACGCTCACCTCTTCGACATCCGTACCGCCACCGAATGGGAGCAGTGGGGGAGGGGCAGCAGCTTGGGGCAGAGCACCTTCACAGGCACGAACCCTGAGCGGGGAGCGTGGATTCAATTCTATCTGTCGGATAAGGCCGCGGAGGCGTTGGGATCGGCCGAACTTGCGATTCGGATCAGCGATGCTCGGGGATCTACCGTACGGACATTCACACACCGTGGAGTACACGCCGGCGTGAATCGCGCCGTCTGGAACCTGCGGTGGCAGGGAGCGGAACCGATACCCGGCCAGGCGCAGATAGGCGGTCGAGGGGGCGGAGGACCGCAGGGACCGGCGGCGGTGCCCGGTACCTACACCGCGACCCTGACCGTCGGAAGTACCCAGTTGTCCAAGAACTTCACCGTTCGTGGTGACCCGAACGTGATGGCATCACAGGAGGTGTACAACGAACGTTTCACTGCAGCGATGAGGGCCAGAGATCTGGAAATGCGACTTAACGAGATGATCGGCACGATTTACGACCTTGACGGCCAGATCGACAGGCTACTAGCCTCGATCGAGGACAAAGAGTTATCCAATGAAGCAGAAGTCCGTGCCACCGCTGGTGAGGCTCAGGCGCAACTCACCGTACTGGGCAACGAGGTGCGTCGACCAGCGGGGAGCATGGGCTACCGTGACTGGCCGCGCCTGATCGAGCAGCTAAGCCGGGTCGTGCGCAGCATGTCGTCGGTACAGGCGCGTCCAACCGTGGGTCAACTTGAGGTCATGACCGAGATTGAGACGGCTGCGGCACAGAGGGCGAACGAGTTGAGCGACATCGTAAGCGGGGTCATCGCCGACCTTAACGACCTACTCTCCGAAGCTCCGATCATCATCACGAACTGGCGGCGCACAGTAAGCTGATCGGGGCGGACGGCGCCACGGCCGAGGGTGATCACCAGTACATGGGGATGTTGGCAACTACGAAAAGTCAGGAATCATTACGGGCCTCTTCTTGAGTCTGTGAACGTGAAGCTCCTCAAATACTTCGTTGAGCTCACTCATAGGCCTCTTTTCGACAAAGTCCTCCAGTTCCACATCTCCAACGAGCACATGGCCCACAACCTTCGGGTAGTACTCCGGCAGACAGCCCCATGTGCCTCGCATCGTCGCGTCAAATGCCATCAAGTTGCTCAGTCGCATTTCAATTTTCTCACGCGTGTAGCCGACCACCGCGAGGTGTGCGTCATAGCCAAGAAGAGCCACCGCTAGAGCCTGCCCTCCGGGGTGCCCAGAGGTCTCAAATATCTTCCATCCCGTAGTGGGATATTGCCTCTCTTTGGCCCAACTCCTTACCTCCATCTTCGTCGCGCGGATATCTTCTCCCGATAGGAGAGTGTGCTCTGCACCAAAGTTCCGGATCCCCTCAAGTCGTTCAGCGTCGACATCGATCGCTACGACGTGCGCACCCATCGCCGCGGCCAGTTGAACTCCGAAGCTTCCAACCCCACCGATACCGATGAAGATGGCAAGATCCCGCGACTTCAACCCCGCATTCAAGATGGCCTGGTAGGGCGTAGTAACTGCATCAGCGATCACGGACAGTGTAGCTAGATCCACGCTAGAGCCCGCCAGTAGATCCTCATCGACAACACAAAGACCCTTGCCCGGCACCACAACGTGGGATGCAAACCCTCCATGATCATCGTTCCCCGGGAAAAACTGGGTGGCACAAATGGCCCCTCGGCCCGCACGGCAGGGTTCGCAGTCGCCACAAGGGATCACCGCCGGCACCACCACGGCCTTGCCAATCAGGGCACTCATGTTTCCTGCCGCCGCAACAACCCGACCCGAGATCTCATGCCCCAAGCAGAGTGGAAGCTCATGCCGAGTTCTCACTCCGTCATAGAAAAATCCCAGATCGGTGTGACAGACACCGCAGCCGGCCACTTTCACGAGAACAGTCCCATCCTCCAGAGTATCGGCTGAAAAGAGGCTGTCGGCGATCCTCATCGTTGAGCCTGCCTTGGTCATCAAGTAACGACAAATATTGTGAGTCATCGATTGCTCCAATCTTCCAATTGCGGATTCTACATAAAAGGACCAAGAGAGGAGTGAAGAGAGGCGATCATAGCCTCCACTGACTGGCCCGAAGTGTCCAAGGTGAGATTGGCCTGCTCATAGAGTGGCATGCGGTCCTCTACCAGCCGGCAAAGCTCCACCATTGCATCCGAGCATCCCTCCATCGGGCGAGTGTCTCCCTGGGCATAGACCCGTTCCAGATATTCCTCTGGAGTTGCCCGAAGCCAGATCGAAAAACAGGATTCTTTCACCAGTTCGAAAGCTTCGGTGTGAGTGACAACACCCCCGGGAAGCGCTACGACGCAAGTACCTTCTGACGCCAGCAGCTCCGTTAGTGCTTGTAGCTCAAGGCGCCGAAAGTAGCCTTCCCCATGAAACGAGAAGATGGCGGCCTGTGGTATGCCCGCAAGCTCTTCGATTCGGCTTGTAAGTTCAACAAAGGGAACATCCAGCGCTTTGCCCAGTGCTGAACCAACCGTGGTCTTACCCGCACCCCGAATGCCCAACAATGCGAGCGAGCGCGGACGATTCCTTACGAGCACCAAGCTCATTAGGGAAAGCACCCGTTTCAGCTCCTCCTCCGAACACTCTTCTAGCAGCGTTTGGATCTCGCTCCGGGGATGTATCTCATCCGCAATTGGCAAAAGGGATCGCAATGGTCGTTTCAGCGCCATTGCGATGTCGTTCAGCCTGCTGATAGAGATGTTTCCCCTGCCCCGCTCAACCTCCGAGACGAACCGGACGCTGAGTCCTGAAAGAGACGCTAGGTCCGATGCTCGGAGCCCCAAATCAAGCCTTTGCCTTCGCACGCTTGTGCCAATCGTCTCAAGAAGCTCGCCGCTCATGTTCGTTTTCATGTGCCTTGTGGTTACATGCGCATTATTAACCCTACCCGTACTGGAATTATATTTCCAGTTGCATTTTTCGTTGGCATAATATCTCTTATCTATGTAAGAAGCTAGCCGAAGGGAGAAAAGAAATGAGTAGCTACCCCCTTGTTTTTGATGCGTGGCGAAAGCAACCACTTGAGGATGTACTCGGGCTCTGTCGAGACATGATTGAAGAGAGCGACTACAGCACAGTACAGCGTTGGAGAAAGCGTGACGGGAAGGTGCTGGGCCATTTCCAGGTCTATTTCCCACAAGAGCTCGCCCACGCGGCCGGCATGCTTCCGGTCAACCTAAGGGGAGCACCGCGGGAACTCCTCCATGCAGACTCCCGCTTTGGCTCTTACCTATGCTCGATTCTTAAGAGTTCTCTTGATCTAGCACTGAGCGGTAAGTTGGAACTCGACATGTTTGTGTCCCATCCCATCTGTGATGCGGCCCGGAATCTCGCGGCGGTCTGGTCCCGGAGTTTTGACTACCCCAGCCAGATCCTCTACCTCCCGCAAAATGCCAACTCTGAAGGGACCATCCCCTATCTACAAGAGGAGTACAGCCGTCTGCTGAGAAAGCTGGAGGAGGTGTCGGACGAAAAGGTAACAGAGGAGGAGCTTCGCCACTCTATCGGCCTCTATAACAGGAGTCGGGCCCTGGTGCGGGAACTCTATGTGTTAAAGAAGAATGAACCATGGAAGGTAGCTGCCGAGGATGCATATTGCCTCGTTGCGGTCGGAGGTCGGATCCCCGTGGAAGAGCACATCGCTTTGCTGGAATGGGTGATTCCGAAGCTTCAGCAGAGTGATCGCAAGCAAGAGGACCGCATCCGCGTGGTCTTTGAGGGAGCTTTCTGCGAGCAGCCCCCTCTTGACATGATCCGGACCATTGGCCGTAGCTGTTACGTTGTCGATGATGACTTCCTGATTGGACTCCGGTGGCTCACGGAAGATGTGGCCACCGATGGGGATCCCCTGTACTCCCTTGCTGAAGCCTATATAGAGCGCTCCAGCTACAGCCCCGTTCAGCACGACGACCGCAAGGTGAAGGAAGTCATGCTCCTTAAACGAGCCAATGCTGCCAAAGCTGAAGCAGTTGTTCTTACCGCAGCTAAGATGTGTGAACCAGGCCTGGAAGAGCAGGTCGCCTACGTCCACGCACTCGATGAGAATCGCATCCCATATTTCCTCTCTGAGTTCGAAGAGAACATGACCAACTTCGGAACCCTGGAACTTCAGGTCGAAACCTTTGCTGAAAACCTCCTGTTTGCTTGAGGGAACTCAATGGAGAAGAATATGACTGAGGCAGATACAATTGTTGGCCGTGGGAATCAGGAAGGCTCGGTCCTATTCCGGCAGTGGTTCCAGGATCTGAATAATGCAGCAAATCGGGGAGATCGAGCAGCATACGTCTTTGTGATGGGCAGCTTGAATGAGGTGCTCAAGTCTTTCGGCATGAGAGTCACCTTTCCTGAGATTACTTCGTTGCAACTAGCGGTTCGGCACGTTGCCCATGAATACCTGCAAGAAGCTGAAGATTATGGCTACTCACCGGATATTTGTGGTTATGTCAAGGCTGATATCGCCGTGCAATTGCGTGGGGGTGACCATCCGATGGGACGCATCCCAAAACCCAGCATTGCGGTCCACACCAACGCATGCAACACCTACATCAAGTGGGCGGAAATTTGGGAGCGCCTCTACAAGATCCCGATTTTCACCATGGATGTGCCTGGTCATCGACAGCTTGGCATCCACACCCAGCCTGGAGAGAAGTCTTTTGAAGTAGATCGAGCGTATGTCGAAATTCAGATTCGAGAACTAATCCGCAGCTGCGAGGAGGTCACAGGGCAAAAGTTCGATATCGACAAACTCCGTCAGACCATGAGCTATGCCAACGAGATGAGCGCATCTTGGGAGCGCGTCTTAGACCTCAACAAGAGCTGTCCATCAGTCTTCAACGCACTGACCGATGGCACGATCTTCCTTGGAGTGGCAAACGCCTTCCGTGGCACTGAGGCGGGCGCTAAGTACTTTGCCAACCTGGTGGAGGAGATGGAGTACAAGGTGGCCAACGGCATTGGTACTGTGGCCAACGAACAGCATCGCCTGACCTTTGTTGGAGTGCCCTGCTACCCAATCTTTCGCCGCTTCAACGAGCTATTTTCTACCTGGGGTGGCACGTTCATCAACTCAACCTACCTCTGGTTCGCCTCTGGTGGCACCAACTGTGGTTACCAATACGATTTGAATGATCCCATCCGCGGGCTGGCCGAAGGGGTGCTGCTCAGTGTTCGCGATGCGATGGACGCGATGTTTGACCAAACTACGATGATTCGAGACAGCATCGAAAAATTCAATATCGATGGTGTCATCTATCATCCCATCAAGAGCTGCCGAACGGTCTCTACAGGACTGGCTGACAGTCGGCGTCAGCTCATGAAAGACACGGGGCTTGCAAGCCTCTTCATCGAGTCCGACATGATGGATCGTCGGGTTGTCTCGGAGGCCCAACTCAAGAATCGGGTCGACGCTTTCTTTGAAGGTCTCAATTCCAGAAAACAGCAAGTGGTTACGGTGGCGAGCTAATGGCATACGCTGCAGGAGTCGATGTCGGATCAACTCAGACCAAAGCCGTTGTGATCGATGAACGAGGTGAAATCGTTACCCGCGCGTTAGCCGATACGGGATCCAACGTTGTCCAAGCTGCCCAGACCGTGTTTGATCAAGCGATCGCGAGTGAGGACATTCAACCACAAGAGATCGAATACGTTATTGGAACTGGCTACGGTCGTTACCGTGTGACCTTTGGTAATGCTCAGATAACGGAGATTAGTTGTCATGGCCGTGGTGCTGTGCATCTTTTCCCTGAGACCCGTACCGTTGTGGATATGGGTGGTCAGGATACCAAGGCCATCTCCGTTTCTGGCAATGGGGAAATTGTCGACTTTTGCATGAACGACAAGTGTGCTGCCGGGACCGGACGTTTTCTTGGTGCTGCGGCCGCAGCGCTCGCCATTCCCCTAAACGACCTAGGTGGGATCGCGCTCAAGTCCACACGCCCAGTAAAGATCAGCACGACCTGCACAGTGTTCGCTGAATCCGAGGTTCTGGCTTGGCTCGGCAAAGGCAAGAAGGTGGAGGACATCCTCTGGGGCGTTCACAAGTCCATCGCGATGCGTTCTGCTGGTTTGATGCGACGCGTGGGCATTCGGGAAGACATCACGTTTACCGGCGGGGTCTCCAGAAACATTGCCATGGTTGCCGCCCTTGAGGATAAGCTCAGTGCCACACTCAACGTCAGTGATGAGTGCCACTACATCGGTGCCCTCGGAGCCGCCCTCTTTGCCCTTGACCACATTAAGACCAATCGTTCACGCGGTGCTATGGAGGGCTCCACATGCACACCGTAGGAATAGATATTGGCTCGACATATACCAAGGCCATCCTGCTGAACGGGTCGGGGGAGATCCTGGCTCGTAGTATCCGAAACACTGGTTTCAAACTGGCTCAGATCGCTCGCGAATGCTTTGAAGCTTGTCTAGAGAATGCGAACGTCAACGCCAGCTGCTGCGACTATGTCATCGCGACCGGCATGGGGCGTCATCAATGTGACTTCAAGGACCTCGCAGTGACCGAACTGACGGCTGGTGCTAGAGGGGCAAAGTTCTTCTTTCCAGAGACAAGCACAGTCCTCGATATCGGGGGCCAGACCATGAAGGCGAGTCGTCTTGATCCCAACGGAAAGGTTGAGGCCTTCCGCATGAACGACAAGTGTGCTGCGGGTACGGGCGCTTTTCTTGAAAAAACTGCCCGGTATATGGGCTACAACACGCAAGAGATTGGCCCTCTCATGGAGAGCTCGCGAAAATCGGTACCTATCTCAGGGGTTTGCGCCGTATTTGCGGAATCTGAGGTCATCAACCATCTCTCCCTGGGAATTCCACCGAGCGACATCATGCAAGGAGCGGTGGAATCCCTCACCGCTCGATCAGTCCAGCTGATGAGGCGAATCAAGGGGCAACCTGAGTACACGCTGATCGGTGGACTCATGCGCTTCAAGAACATGGCGACAACCGTGGCGAGTGTCCTGGGGACCAAGGTCACTGTACCCCCGGATGGAGACTGCCAGTTCGCTTGCGCTATAGGAGCTGCACACCTCGCTCAGACTCGCCTGAAAAAGCAGGAGCTGTCCGGTGGACAAGATCGCCCGGCGACTATCTGATGACACCGCAAGCTCGCACAAAATCTCTCAAACAGGACGAGCTCAACGCTGCAGGATGGAAAAGGCGCTCCATGCTTACCCCCGATCGGATGACCGAAGTGGAGCTCATCTACCAGAATCTTGGGCTGGAAACGCTAGTCTGCGACCCTGAGGTAGAGGATTTTGGCCCTGAATGTGAGACCTGTCAGTCCCGTACCTGCCCTGAATACAGGGTAATCTACACCCGAAAGAAGAAACCATGATCGAAGCCACACACAGGAGTTCAGGCAGTGTCCTGCACATCCTCCTGAACACCCCAAAAGGAAACATCTTGGATGCAGCCATGATTGGTGCGATATCGCAGGCTCTCGACACAGATGTACAGGAGGAGACCTGCCTGATTGTTTTTGAGGGAGCGGGAGAGCATTTCTGTTTTGGAGCCAGTGTAGAGGAACACAAAGCAGAGGACGCCGGCGGGATGCTTGAGGCCTTTCATGGTCTATTCCGACAGCTGGCAAGTCTGGCGGTGCCCACGTGCGCGGTAGTTCGAGGGCAGTGTCTTGGCGGCGGCTTGGAGCTAGCGAGCTGGTGCACTTGGATTGTCGCAACTTCCGATGCGAGACTCGGGCAACCAGAGATCCAACTGGCCGTCTTCCCACCCATGGCGTCTATTCTGCTGCCCTGGAGAGCGGGCGGGCAGATCGCGCTTGACCTGTGTGTCTCCGGTCGAAGCCTGAGCGCAGACGAAGCCCTAGATTGGGGGATGATCAACGCGGTTAGTGAGGATCCAACCACCTGGTGGGAAGAGTTGGTTGAAAACAAACTGAGTCGAACCAGCGCCTCTTCTCTTCGTTATGCCGAGCGGGCCGTGCGCCTTCAGCTCATAAGGCGTCTTGACGATGCCATCCCCGAATTAGAACACCTCTACCTGGACCGCTTGATGAGCTCCCACGACGCAAACGAGGGAATCCATGCCTTTATCGAGCGCCGAAAACCCTTGTTCGAGCACAGATAGATAGATGCCTCCAGTCTGAAACTGATTCAAGAAAAGGACACAGACAATGAACAACGGACAAGCGATTGACTGCCTCTTCCCCCTCTTGCTGAAGGAATGGAAACGCTCCTGGGTCCAGGCCACAAATTCGCCAAAGGAGTTGCAGTGTCAGGTTGAGGCAGCGTGGGGAGAGGGTTATGAAAACGGAGATGAGCTGATCGGGGCTATGGATGCTGCTGGGATCCAAACCGTTCTCACCACAGACCTCCTGGCCTGGTCATACAAACGCCAGACCCGTTTTGCGCTCGACATGACCGATAAGATCCATGAGCTGACCTTGAAGTATCCAGGTCGTATCTATGGCCTGGCCGACTACGATCCAAACCACATACGCGCCAGCCTTGAAAAGCTGGAGAAGGACGTCTCGGAACGTCAATACAAGGGCGTATACATTCACATCTACGGCTACGATATTGGGTTAGACCACCGCAAGATGTACCCACTTTATGCACTGTGCGAGTCACTGGGGGTCCCGGTGTCGATGCAGGTAGGCCACGTCTTGGAAGCTATGCCCAGCGAGCACGGCAGACCCATGCAGCTCGACCGCATCGCTTGCGACTTCTCAGACCTTGTCTTGATCGGGACCCACACCGGATATCCCTGGGTGGACGAAATGTTGGCCGTGGCGAACAAGTGGCCCAATGTTTACGTCAACATCGCCGCATGGCTACCAAAATACTTCGGACCAAACCTTGTTCAGTTTGTAAAAGGCCGAAGCACGCATAGAAAGGTGATGTTCGGCACAAATGGACTCGACTGGAATCGTTACCTGATGGAGTTCGACAAACTGGGAATTCACGAGGAGCGCGCCAGAGTCGTTCTGTGGGAAACTGCGAGCCGGGTACATGGCATCCCGATGGTCGGACACGAAGCACCTGACCAAAGCTGATCGGGCCACTCAAGTGGTACTCCACCACTGAGAGCGGATACAGGCAAACGATCCCGGAACTCCAAGTGCGGGACAGAGCCTTTTAGGTCTTACACAAGCTCAGCACGCGGTTCGGGCTCAATCCCTC
>CESR01166253.1_pt1 | contig 12881 bp, 7 predicted proteins | sample 356351 | NCBI WGS metagenome assembly CESR01 (sample SAMEA2622149, study PRJEB7988) | marine metagenome | isolation source: saline water (ENVO:00002010), including | reverse complement strand
CACAGTTACCCATTCTCTTTAGGTTTTCGTATCAACAACCAGATACCCACAATGACAACCGGTACACTTAACAACTGGCCCATGCTCATCCATTCCAATGCCACCGCACCCAGATGCGCATCCGGCTCTCGATAGAACTCCACAAAGAATCGCGCCACACCATAGCCGAGCAGAAAAAGACCGCTGACCCGGCCGGGGCTACGTGGGTGGGCAGAGTAAAGCCAGACGATCACGAACAGTAATACACCCTCTAAACCCGCTTCGTAAAGCTGCGATGGGTGTCGAGGCGCTGGGCCTGCCGCGGGGAAGATCATCGCCCAGGGGGCATCAGCGGCCCGTCCCCACAGTTCCTGGTTGAGAAAGTTACCTATTCGCCCGGCCAACAGTCCAGGAGCGCACAGCGGTGTAAGAAAATCCGCGACGATCAGGAATGTCTTGTGGGATTTGCGGGCGAAAAGCGCCACCGCTACTACCACCCCGATAAGACCGCCATGGAAAGACATGCCACCAGACCACACTGAAAGTATTTCGAGCGGATGTGCCAGATAGTAAGCAAGGTTGTAGAAAACCACATAGCCCAGACGGCCACCGATGACCGCGCCAAGCGCCACATAAAACACCAGGTCCCAGACTTGCGTTGTGTTCCAGTCGGTGCCGGGCCTGCGGGCCCGGTAAAGCCCCAGCAACCCGCCTGAGATAAAGGCCACCAGATACATCACGCCATACCAGTGGATAGCTACAGGTCCGATGCTGATCGCAACCGGGTCAATCTGCGGATAAGCCAACATATTCTTTTGATCTGATCACAATTGGGGGTACCCTGGCTCGGAGCCTCGAGATGGCCAGATCATATATTTTTTCAGGTTATAGAACCAACCATAACGTCACCCAGTGGGAAAACTCGTAAAGAGTTCAAGATATACAACGATTGAGTCGGGGCCGGTACGAAAGTGGTAACTACATTATTAATAGCGATAACCTGTTCCTGAAGAGCATCATCTTCTAGAACGGCATTGCGCAAGGATTGAAAATCCGACATGGCATTCTCCTTGAGTTATGCCTGGAGAATACGCCCCAATGAAGAGTGGCTCAACTTGGGGGGTAGTATTGGGGATTCCCAAGTTCGCTCGTAAAAGAGTGCAATCATGCTAACGTTCACCTTTACCCCCAACCGATTTCGTTAGGAGGCATGATGTCCAAACGGCTTCATCCCGTTGGTATCAGCCGCATTGTTATCCGAGCCCTGGTGGCTGGCCTGCTCCTTAGTGCAATAACGCCCGTCAGTGCCGCCACTCGGCTGATCATCAACACGATCGATAACGGTATTACGGGCAAAGCGCAAATCGTGGTCAGTGATGGTCGGGTCAGACTGACCCACTCTGCAATACCGCGCCAGGAGATTCTGTTCTTAGCTGCAGACCGGCAGATAATGTTTATCCGCCATGCGCGCAAGGAACTTGTCCGGGTAGATCCCAAGGCTCTTGAGCAATCCATCAATCAGCTTTCGGGTATAGCGGCCCAGTTGCAGGGGCAGCGCGAGAGCCTGACCAAAGAAAAACGCCAGCAACTCGATGCCATGCTCAAAAGCCTTGGTGTCCCGGACCCCGATCAAGCACTCGCGACCCCTCCCACCATAACAGCCATGGGCAAAAACGGGCAGGCCGCTCAGATAAGCTGTCAGTGGTGGCAAATTGATCAGGCACACACGGTTGTAGCTAAGGCCTGCCTGACCAGCAGTGACAACCTGGGTATTGATGATGCTGACTTCAGGACGTTGCTTGTCCTGGCGACCTATGTTCAGCAACTACAGTCTTCGGCCGGTGCGCTACTCTCAACACTCGGTCTTTCCCTGCCGCCGCTGGGTCTGGTCGATGATCAATCGCTGCCGATCCGCCTTGAAGAAGGCTCGGGCAGGTTTGTCGCAACCCTGACGGCCGTTGATCACCTTGATGTCTCACTGCGACTGCTGGCGCCCGCAGGCTACCGCATCATTAACCCGCTGGGGGGCTAAGGCTTTGTAAGCCTTCAGCTCGACAACTCGGGCAGATCAACGTAGAGATCGAGCGCTTCCGGATTGGCCAGCGCCTCACGGTTGGACACCGTTTCACCGTGGATCATTTTGCGCACTGCCAGTTCAACGATCTTGCCACTTTTGGTGCGCGGGATATCACCAACCTGAATCACCTTCGCCGGCACATGTCGCGGTGTTGTGTTTTTACGGATCTCGCTGCGGATCCGGTTGCGCAACACATCATCCAGCACCTCGCCGGGGTGCATGCGCACGAATAGCACGATACGTACATCTCCCTCCCATTGCTGGCCAACCACCAGGCTTTCGAGCACTTCGGGAACACGTTCGGCCTGGCGATAGATTTCTGCGGTACCAATACGCACTCCGCCGGGGTTCAAAACCGCGTCTGAGCGGCCATACACAACAACCCCGCTATGCTCGGTGATCGCCACGTAATCGCCGTGGCACCACACGCCAGGGAACTTCTCGAAATAGGCGGCTCGGTACCGGAGATCTTGCGGATCGTTCCAGAAACCAATTGGCATCGATGGAAAGGCATTCGCACAAGTCAACTCACCCTTCTCACCCGGACCCAGCACAGACCCATCGTCACCACGCACTTCAATCTGCATGCCCAGCATCGAACACTGAATCTCCCCGCGCCAGACCGCAAGATTAGGGTTGCCACCCACAAAGCAGGCCATGATGTCCGTGCCGCCAGAAATGGACGACAGGCATGCAGTCTCGCTGACCGCGTCGTAGACATAATCAAAGCCCTCTGCCATCAACGGTGACCCCGTCGATAACACGGTGCGCACGCTGGAAAGATCGTGGGTATCGCGTGGGCGCAAACCGGCTTTGGCGATTGCATCAATAAACTTGGCAGAGGTACCCAGTATATGAATCTGCTCCTGTTCGGCAAAATCAAATACCACGTTACCGTCCGGATAAAAAGGCGAACCATCATACAAAGCCAGGGTAGCCCCACTCGCCAGACCAGAAACCAGCCAGTTCCACATCATCCAGCCGCAGGTGGTGAAGTAGAAGAGTCGATCGTCCCGGCACAGCCCGACATGCAACTGTTGCTCTTTAAGGTGCTGCAGCAACGAGCCCCCGGCACCGTGCACAATGCACTTGGGCACCCCGGTCGTGCCCGATGAATACATGATATAGAGCGGGTGATCGAACGGCAGATCGACAAAATCAATCTCGGTGTCAACCGTGACGAAGTCACTCATCAGGGTCGCGCCCGAATTTTGGGACAAGTCCACATCCTGTGAAAGCAAAGGCACCACTACGGTGTGCTCCAGAGAGGGAAGACCGTTTCGGATCTCGCTCAACTTGCCGAGAGAATCGTGCGCCTTACCGTTGTACCAGTAACCGTCGGCGCTGAACAGCACCCGTGGCGTGATCTGGCCAAAACGATCCAACACGCCCTGCACACCAAAATCCGGTGAGCAGGATGACCAGGTAGCGCCCACAGCCGCGGTGGCCAGCATAGCGCTGACGGTTTCGGGCATGTTGGGCATAAAACCGCAGACCCGATCTCCCGGGCCGATACCCGCCTGGTGCAGCGCCCCAACAAGGCCGGCCACCTGGGCGTAGAGTTCGGCATGGCTGACCGTACGTCGGGCTTGGTCTTCGGCACGAAAAATCAGGGCCGGGGCCTCATCCCGGCGTCGCAGCAGGTTACGCGCGAAATTCAGGCGAACATGTGGGAACCAGCGGGCACCGGGCATCTGGCTGGCATTTTCTACGACAGGTTCGACGTTGCCGGTAGCAATGACCCCGGCCCACTCCCAGATGCTGGTCCAGAACTCCCCAGGTTCACGAACCGACCACTGGTGTAACGCGGCATAGTCATCCAATCCCCTGCTCCAGCGGGATGCCGCAGTGCTGGCAAAACGGGTCATGTTGCTGGCAGCCACCTGCTCTACAGGGGGCTGCCACAGCGGCTGCTCGGTCATAATTGTCCTCAGCAAAGGCTGTCATCTGACGGGCGGATAGAGTTTACCGCGCCGTCACACAGCGATGAATGCATGCCCCGCCGGTTCCGGTCATATGGGTGTCGTCAGGATAATCCAACGACTTCTAAAATTCACGTATATTCCCCTCTGCTTGGCCACCCATACAAAGGATCTGGGAGATTCCTGACCCGATGCCGGCAACATCGCATTTCGAACTTGATAAACTGATTACCCAGTTGTCTGATCTCGCTCGGGAAAGACTACCCACAGACGAGGCCGACCGGGCAGCGACTTTCTTCAGGGCCTATTACCACCGGGTACCGGCTGAAGACCTGAATCAGGCCGATCTCGCTGATCTTTACGGTGGTGCACTGGCCCATCTTGCCTTCGCCCAGCGCCGAACCAGTGGCAATGCCTGTCTACGTGCCTACAACCCCACTGCCGAGCAACATGGCTGGACATCGCGCCATACTGTCGTTGAGATCGTTATCGACGACATGGCTTTTCTGGTCGACTCGGTGCGGATGGCTCTGAATCGCCTGGACTACACGATCCACCTCACCATTCACCCGGTAATCAATGTGGGGCGGGACCGAAGCGGCGCACTGACTACCCTGGATGACGGCCCTACCGACGCGGGTCAGGAGTCATTCCTGTGCTTCCAGATCAACCGTGAAAGCAAGTTGGAACGGCTCGAGGCGATTGTCCTTGAAATCGAGCGGGTGTTAACCGAAATCCGCGCTGCCGATGCCGACTGGGAGACGATGCGGGACCTCGCCCTCGCCACCGCCCGGAAAATCGATCCCAGCCACATGCCGCTCGACATGGAATCTTTTCGTGAAGTCGTCGCCCTGTGCCGCTGGATCTCAGAGGACCACTTCACCTTTTTGGGTGCCGTCGCTTTTGATACCCCGGAACAGCCAGGCCAGGCACTGGTGGTGCGTGAAGACTCTGCTCTGGGCATTCTGCGCCCGCGGCTCGGCCTGGACCTGCACGAGCGACTGTCGGTGCTTCCCTCCAACCTGCCCACCTACCTCGACGGATCCGATCCGCTACTGATTACCAAATCCAGTAAGCGCTCTTTGATTCACCGCCCAGCCTACATGGACATCATCGCAGTGCGCCATTTCGATGAGCAAGGGGGTCTGAAGGGGGAAACCTGTCTGCTGGGCCTTTTCTCCGCCGCTGCCTATAACCGGAGTGTGGCTGACGTACCCGGGGTACGACTGAAACTCCGGCATGTACTGCAGCGCAGCGGCCTGCCCAAGAACGGACACGGCATCAAGGTGCTGAAGAACCTGGTGGAGAATTATCCCCGCGACGATCTTTTCCAGGTGGATGACGACGAACTGTACGCCACTGCTATGGGTATGCTGGAATTGCAGGAACGCCAACGCACCCGCCTGTTTTCACGCCGTGACCGATTCGGGCGCTTTTACTCCTGCCTCGTGTTTGTCCCACGGGACCGTTTCAATAGCGACCTGCGGCGCAAAATAGGGGATGTGTTAATGCAGGCATACGGTGGGCGCTCACTACAGTTCGACGTGCATTTCTCCGAATCCGTGCTGGCGCGGATTCATTATCTCGTAGGCGTCGATCCCAAAACAGCCCTTACCCCTGACCCAAAGACGCTTGAATCAAGCATCGCCGAAGTGGCGCGCTCTTGGCGAGAGGAACTGCGGGCTGCACTGCAGATCCACTCCGGCGAAGAGGTGGGCCTGGCACGCTTCGAGACCTGGGGTGCGGGTTTCCCAACCGCCTACCAGGAGGAATTTACCCCGCACCAGAGCGTGACTGATCTGGAGCACCTCGTAGCCGCAGCGGACCAAGCGACCCTGGGTATCGAACTTTGTCACGATCACGGCACACCCAACGAACGGGCCCAACTCAAACTGTATTCCCCAAATTCAGCTGCCGCCCTGTCGGATGTGCTGCCGGTGATTGAGAACATGGGGTTGCGCGTACTCTCAGAGCGCCCCTATCGGATCAATAATAACCAGGGCGAGTCTGTATTCCTGCATGTATTTGATCTGGTGGACCGGAACCAACAAACGATTGATGTGAAGAGCAGTAAGGCTCACTTCGAGCGTGTATTCCAGCGGGTCTGGCACCGAGAAACCGATAACGATGGCTTTAACCGGCTGGTACTGCGTGCCGGGCTCGACTGGCAGCAAACCACATTGCTCCGGGCCGCTTACCGCTACCTGAGGCAGATCCATTTTCGCTACAGCCAGGACTATGTCATCGAGACCCTGGCCGGCAACCCGCACATGGTCAAGCGCATTGTCCGACTGTTCGAAGCGCGATTCGATCCGGACCTGGCGGGTGAGCGCGCCACACAGGTCGAACAGATCCGCACAGAGATTACTGCCGGACTCGAGCGCGTGGCAAATCTGGACGAGGATCGGATCTTATTTGCCTTTGTGAATCTGGTCGAGTCGATCCTGCGCACCAACTACTTCCAGCAACACGACACAACCCAGCCTGGGCGGTTGTCCTTCAAGGTCGACTGCAACGCAATCAGCCGAATGCCCCTGCCACGACCGATGGTAGAAATCTTCGTCTACTCGGCTCGGGTCGAGGCCATTCATCTGCGCGGCGGCAAAGTCGCCCGCGGTGGGCTGCGCTGGTCTGATCGGCCGGAAGACTTTCGTACCGAGGTGCTGGGGCTGGTCAAAGCGCAGATTGTCAAGAATGCTGTCATCGTCCCGGTAGGCTCCAAAGGAGGCTTTGTGGTACGCCGACTGGCTGACCTTCACGCCGATAAACGCACAAAGGAAGTGGAGTCCTGCTACCAGACTTTCATTCGGGGCATGCTGGATCTCACCGACAATCGCCGTAACGATAAGGTAATCCCACCGCCGCGTGTCGTTCGCTACGATGACGATGACCCCTATCTGGTCGTCGCTGCCGATAAGGGCACGGCGACCTTTTCCGACATCGCCAATGCTGTTGCCGCCGAATACGACTACTGGCTGGCAGATGCGTTCGCCTCAGGTGGTGGTACCGGCTATGACCACAAGGCCATGGGCATTACCGCCCGCGGCACCTGGGAGTCAGTCAAGCGGCTGTTTCGCGATCTTGATATCAATACCCAGACCCAACCATTCACCGTGCTGGGTATTGGAGATATGTCGGGAGATGTTTTCGGCAACGGCATGCTACTGTCACGCCAGATTCGTCTGCTCGGCGCGTTTAATCACCAGCACATTTTTATTGATCCTGATCCCGATCCGGCCACGTCCTACACCGAGCGTAAACGGCTGTTCCATCTACCACGTTCAAGCTGGGCAGACTACGATGCCAAGGCGCTCTCTTCTGGGGGTGGTATCTGGCCCCGCAGTGCCAAGTCCATCGAGTTGTCCGAGGCGGCCCGCAAGGCCTTTGGCATCAATGCAGAGAAACTGAGCCCGGACGAACTGATCCATGAAATGCTCAAAAGTCCTGTGGACCTGCTGTTTAATGGCGGTATCGGCACCTACATCAAAGCCTCAACCGAAAGCCATGAATCGGTGGGTGACCGCATCAACGATACGCTCCGGGTGGATGCGTTGCAGTTGCGCTGCCGCGTCATCGGCGAAGGTGGCAATCTGGGCCTGACCCAACTGGCGCGGGTGGAATTCAGTCGGCGGGGGGGGCTGTGCCATACCGACGCCATCGACAACTCAGCCGGTGTCGATACCTCTGACCACGAGGTCAACATCAAGATTCTGCTGAACCCCGCTGTAGAGGCAGGAGAGATAACCGTTGATGCACGCAACGATCTTTTAGAAAAAATGACTGAAGAGGTTGCGCAGTTGGTACTGCGCAACAATTACGCTCAGACCCAAGCGCTGGCACTGGCGGTAGACCGCACAGCCAGCCTGATACACCATCATGCGCGGGCTCTGCGTCAGCTTGAGCAGACTCATGGACTGGACCGAGAACTGGAGTACCTGCCCAGTGAAGACGAGATCGCCGAGCGGATTGGGCGAAAAGAGGGTCTTACCCGACCAGAGCTCGCTGTTCTGTTAAGTCACAGCAAGATAGCGACATACCAGATGCTGCTCGACTCTGACGTGCCAGAGGATCCCTTTCTGGCCGAAGATCTTAAACGCTATTTTCCAACCGTACTGAGCCCGCGTTTCGATCAGTTCATGGCAAACCATCGCCTGCGGCGTGAAATCATTGCGACACATGTGACTAACAGCATGATCAATCGGGTCGGCTCGGGTTTCACGCTGCGGATGAATGAGCTTACCGGCGCTCATCCGGCTGACACAGCACGGGCGTATGCCGCCGGCCGGGAAATCTTCCGGCTTCGCGAACTGTGGTGTGATATCGAAGCACTGGACGACCAAGTGGTATCTAAAACACAGAAAGAACTGTTACATGAGACCCGCCAGTTGCTCGAACGTACTACTGCCTGGCTGCTGCGTTACCGGCCCCGACCCATGGATATCGCCACTACGGTAGCCGAATTTCGTGAGGGAGTCGATCAGTTGCGCCGGGGTTTCCCCCGGGTACTGGCGACCTCGAACCGCCTGATTCAAAAACGCCGGGTGCGTCGCTACCTGAATGCTGATGTGCCGGCGGGGCTCGCCAATCATGTGGCGGAACTGACAGCGCTCGCCAGCGCACTCGACATCGTCGACGTGACCAACCGGGGCGACTACGGTATCGCGCAGGTTGCAACAGTCTATTTTGATACCGGCGACCGACTCGGCCTGCACTGGCTCTCTGACCGAATCCGCGATCTGCCGATTACCAATCACTGGCACGCCCTCGCCCGATCCACGTTGCGCTCCGACCTGCATTTTAGCCAGCGTGCGATCAGCGCCACGATTCTTGATACCCAGCCCGGTCGCGGTAAAGCGGCTGTCCGCCAATGGGTCAATACGCATCGCGCCGACAGTGAGCGGCTCGCACAGATGATCCAAGACCTGCAAAAGTCCACCGATCTGGACTTTGCGATGCTCTCGGTTGCGGTCAGTGAAGCCGGACAGATCTGCAATTCGCCCGCACCTCATCACCAGGGTGCGCAAGCTTAGGCCCCTACTAAGATGACCCGGACGCACCGGTACCGCCCCATCACTTAACCCAATCGGGACAGCGGCCCCCCGGGGGTGTCGCTTAAGCTGTCGGTAACGACCCATTAGCCTGGGAAAACGCATAAACTCCCCCTTTCCACTGCCATCGTGTTAAACCTTTATGCGGACCTCCCGTTTTTTTCTTGCCACGCTCAAGGAAATCCCCACTGATGCTGAGATCGTCAGCCACCAACTGATGCTACGGGCGGGCCTGATCCGCCAGGTTGCCTCAGGGGTTTATAACTGGCTGCCTCTAGGGCATCGCGTTCTGCGCAAAGTCGAGGCCGTCGTGCGCGAGGAGATGGACCGAGCCGGGGCTCAAGAGGTGCTGCTGCCGGCGGTACAGCCGGCCGAATTATGGCGTCAATCAGGCCGCTGGGAGGATTACGGCCCGGAGTTGCTGCGTTTTTCGGACCGCCACCAGCGTGATTTCTGCTTCGGCCCCACCCACGAGGAAGTGATTACGACTCTGGCCCGTTCAGAGATTCACAGCTATCGCCAACTGCCGGTCAATCTCTACCAGGTTCAGACCAAGTTTCGTGATGAGATCCGGCCCAGATTCGGTGTCATGCGGTCACGCGAATTCATCATGAAGGATGCTTACTCCTTTGATCGCGATGCGCAGAGCATGGGCCAAAGCTACCAGGCGATGTACGATGCGTATACGCGTATTTTTGAGCGTCTTGGGCTTGAAGCGCAGGCGGTTGAGGCCGATAGCGGGACTATCGGCGGAAATTTTTCCCACGAATTTCATGTCCTGGCGGATTCGGGTGAAGACGCCATCGCGCTTTGCGCCGAGTGCGGTTACGCCGCCAACGTCGAGAAAGTCGCACTCACAGCGAATGCCCGTTCGCGTCCTGCACCCGCCCAGAAAATGCACGAGTTAGCGACCCCGGACCAGCACACGATCGCTGACCTTTGCGATTTTCTCAAGGTCAGCGCTGATCAAACTCTGAAAACCCTGGTAGTGCAGGGTGCCGGTGACACTCCTGTTGCGCTCATCCTTCGCGGCGATCACGAACTGAACAGTGTCAAAGCTGAGGCGCTCGAAGAAGTTGCCCAGCCGCTACGCATGGCCGGTGCCGAGGCAATCCGCGAGGCCACAGGCGTCTCACCCGGCTCAATCGGGCCGGTGAATCTCAATATCCCCGTCATCGCCGACCACAGTGCGGCAGCACTGGCAGATTTTGTCTGTGGCGCCAACCGCGATGGGTTTCACCTGGGTGGTGTGAACTGGGGTCGTGACCTTGGCGAACCTGAGGTTCGTGATCTACGCCAGGCAGTGGATGGCGATCCATGCCCAACCGATCCGAACAAGATCATCCGAGTAAGGCGCGGCATAGAGGTCGGCCATGTGTTTCAACTGGGCACAAAATACAGTGAAGCCCTGGATGCGACCTACCTGGATCCCGATGGTCGTAATCAGCCGCTACACATGGGCTGTTACGGTATCGGTATTACCCGGATCGTGGCAGCTGCTATCGAACAGAACCATGATGATAATGGCATCATATGGCCAGCGCCTCTGGCGCCTTTTGATGTGTGCATTGTGCCGATCGGCCTGAAAAAATCCGAGAAGGTCGCCCAAACTGTTCAGTCTCTCTATAGTGATCTGAACAACGCTGGTTTTGCGGTGCTGCTCGATGATCGGGATGAGCGGCCCGGTGTCATGTTCTCGGAGATGGACCTGATCGGCATCCCACACCGCATTGTCGTCGGCGAACGTGGTCTGGCAGGAGGCACCGTGGAATATCGCAATCGCGGTAGTGGTGAATCGGCGGATTACCCTCTGGATGATCTGGTCAACACGCTGAAAACCATCAGTTCACTGTAGCAAAACTGTGACAGGTTCTGCCGGTCAGGGTAGAACCACAGCGCAGGGCGTACCCGGGCGGATCAGTTCGTCAGTGGCAAACTCCACGGTAAAGGAATACTGCGCCTGGTCTGGCGCTTGGTGAACCGGCTCAAGCCCGATGTGACTGCTGATCGCCTCAAAAATGCGATCTCCGATCCGGACCCGGACCTCTGGATTACCTGAGAACGCTCCTATGGCCTGGCCATCAATCCGGGTTTTGGCCAGATAGCGTCCTCGCTCAGCCAGCGTTATCTCCGGTGACTCATCTGAGTCGGGGTTAACAAACTGCCCGGGACTGAACCCAGATTCAATCACCCAGGCATTGAATGGCGCTTTTAAGCGTGCCAGCCCGAGCAGATACTGGGCGGCTTGGCGCTCCAGCTGCGCATTACGGTAGGCAGATTCAGCTCGCACCAGCTCAAGCGCCTCGAGTTCAAGCTGTACCGTAGATAACGAGCCCTCATCAAACAACGTCTGCTCACGTTCGAAGTCTGCCTGTTGCCCTTCCATTTCGACCTGGCTGAGTTTCTCGGTATTGGCGGCCTTATCCAGGGCAATCTGGAAAAGCGTTGCATCGAGTTCGGCCAATACTCCGTCACGAACTACTGCGTCACCCGCCTGAACTGTCACTACCTTTACCTGCCCCGACAACCCAAAGCCCAACGACACGTGCCGGTTCCAATCCACCGCACCTTGCAGGGTTTGTGCTGGTACCGCAACGGAAAAAAATAGTAACAGCGTCGCTATGATCGGACGAGCGAAAACTTTCATGAGTTTCAATTCTCCTGAATCAGGGCCGTTGGCAAACCAAGCAATGCATCAATCTGTGCCCACAACAGGGCGTGTTGGAAATCTACCCGGATAACCTCTAGCATGGCCTCCGCTGCAGCCGCCTGCGCATCGCCCAGATCTGAGCGCATTTCCAGTTCATACAGGGCCCGGCTGTGGTCCTGGTAATAACTTCGATAAGTCTCCTGTGCACTGGCAGCCAAGGCCTGGGCACGATTGATCTCAAGGCCGACCAGCAGGGCCAGCACCTTTTCTCGCACCGCATATTCTGCGGACAAAAGCTCCGCCTGTTCGTGCAGCAATGTGTTTCGTGCCAACGCGACTTCTGTATCACGCTGACCTGTGCCATTAAAGAGGGGTACGTTGAACTTGAGATTGGCGCGATAGCGGTCACGACTGGCACTGGCCGTGTTGCTGTATTCGCGCGCCTCAAACTCGGCGCTCAGTACGGGTGAATTCAGTTTTTGCGCAACATCGACAGCAGCCTGTGCTGCTGCTACATCCTGGCGACGGGCCTGCAAGGCTGGCGATTTCGAGATAACCTGATCGGCCAGCTCTGTATATGGGGGTAATTCGCGGTCGCGGTATACGGCCAGGTCTGGTGTCACCAACTCCTTGGAGAGCTCGCCCGGCCTGCCCAGTGCGAGAGCCAATACATGGCGGGTCTGGCGACGGCGCAGGTCTGCCTGCAGGCGTGCTGCATACGCCTTGCGATACAACGCCTCATGCTCAGCAACCTCCAGATCGGAGTACTGCTCAAACCGATCGCGTCGTTCGGCCATACGGATGTAGCGAAAATAACTGATAGCCAATCGTTCATCGAACAGACGGTAGGTGTAATCAGCAAGAATAACGGCAAAGAACCGCTCCATAATATTCAGCGTAAGGCGGTCCCGGCGTACCAGAAAAGCGACCTGCTGGGCTTTGAGCGCCGCGCTGGCCGCCTCTTTTTCGCTTTCGCTACGGCCAAAATCCATCAGACGTTTACTTAGCACTAGCCCATAACGGCTGTCGTCCTCAAAATCCACGCCTGAGACTGACGCCTTGCTTGCAAGCCTGGGTTGCAGTTCCACAAAAGCATCCAGGCCGTAACTGGATTCGACTTGCTCGAGACGAATCTGAGCTGCCGCAACTTGCGTGTGCGCCATCTGCAGGTCGGGATGGGTTTCGCTGACCGCTAACAGCGCGTC
>CESR01098011.1_pt1 | contig 12887 bp, 14 predicted proteins | sample 356351 | NCBI WGS metagenome assembly CESR01 (sample SAMEA2622149, study PRJEB7988) | marine metagenome | isolation source: saline water (ENVO:00002010), including | reverse complement strand
TCCAACGGCTATGACGCGGCCGTTCTGTACAGCTACTGCTTCGGCTAGAGGTAGGGCTTCAACAGCCGTCCATACCGTTCCACCTATCATGATGAGATCCGCCACATCTCCCTCCGAAACTACAAGTCAGACAAACGAGTGTAGCGTGCTAAGAAACTTGAGTAGCTAGGTCTCGCGCAAAACTTTCTAGAACGTCAGCGCACTTCTCTATCTGAGCTAGTTCAACCCATTCATCGGCACTATGTGCCTGTGCGATGTCGCCTGGCCCATAGCAGACTGCTGGGATTCCGATTTCGTTCAGAAGTGCTGCGTCAACCCAGGCCGTCATACCTTCCACGACGGGTGGAATTCCATGCTTTTGACCTACTTCGAGCAGCCCTTGAACAAGCCTGGAGTCTTCTGGAACCTCAGTACCGGGTCGTTCGAGCATTTGCTCAAGTGAAGCCCTTAGGTCCCCCTCTCTCTTTCTCAGTTCATCGAGTATTCGCTGGAATTCCTGCAGTACTTTCTCTGGCCGCTCTCCTGGCATCGTCCGCCGCTCGAGAACGATCTCACAGACATCAGGGTAAACAGAAGCTGCCGAGCCACCCTGGATTGTACCAGCATGGACTGAGCCGTGCTTCAGTAGCGGGTGAGCGGGACGAGAAGTGAGTTGGTCCCCATAATCATCAAGAGCGCTTATATAAAGCGCTGCGTGGCGGATTGCATCAATGCCAAGATCAGGACGAGAGCCATGAGCTGCGTGCCCTTCGAAAACAGCACGAACCCACAAGAACCCCTTATGAGCAGGCATGACTGCTAGATGAGTAGGCTCAGTCACAATCGCGAAATCAGCCGAAGGAAATGAATCTACTAGAGCGTACATGCCGAGGCTCGCATGCTCCTCGTCTGCGGTCATTGCAACAATGAGGTTTGGCCGCGGCCCTTCTTCGGTCAGACGCTTTGTCGCGGCGAGGATCGCAGCAAGCCCAGCTTTCATGTCGCAAGAACCTCGGCCCCAGATACGGCCACCTTCTACTTTGGCATCGAAGGGTGGGACGGTCATACCACCTACCCCTACTGTATCTAGGTGTCCATTCAACAGAAGTGTTGGACCTTCTCCGTCAAGCTTTGCGATCACATTGAAACGATTGGGACTAATCTCAGTGATACGAGTGTCTAGCCCCCATAAATCAAGCCATTCCGCGACAAGGGTTGCAGCTTCCCGCTCCCCACTTCCACCCTCTTCCAGCTGCGGATTTACAGAAGGAGTCGAGACTAAAGAACGAGTCAAAGCAAGTGGGTCGCCATGTCTTGCTAGCTCTAGTATCTCTGGGTTCAAAGTGTGCTAGGATTCTGCCCGGAGCTGCACCAATTCTGATACCTGCTCTGATCACTCAGATAGAAGAGGGCAAACACCGGTAGTAGGTCTTGTTTTAGACTGAACCAGGATACGCAGCTGAAGATACTTCGGCGAATCGGGTGCATGCCTGAAATCCTTAACCGGCTTTTACACCAATATTGGACCCGGCAGTTTATTCGAAGTGAGCCTTGTTTTTCTCTATGTATTTTTCCCACTCCACAGGCACATCTGTATCAGGGAAAATCGCCTGAACGGGGCACTCCGGCTCACATGCGCCGCAGTCGATACACTCATCGGGATGAATGTAGAACTGGTCCTTGCCTTCATAGATGCAATCGACCGGGCAAACCTCGATGCAACTCGCGTCGTTCGTATCGATGCAGGGCTCAGCAATAATGTATGTCATAGCTTCACACGTATGTCGTGTTTTATCCCGGTTATGAAGGCGGCAAAGTGTTAATGGAAGTCAGCACTTCAAGCAACCTATCGTCACCTGTTCGGGCTACTCCATTTCCGGTCGCTGATACCAACTCGGTGGTTCTCCAGTCTGGCAAGAGTAAAAAGCAAGTCTGAAAGACGATTTAGGTAAGGTATGACACCATTAGTCACTTCCTCATGAGCCCCCAAACGAACGACCGCCCGTTCTGCACGCCGACAGATGGTGCGCGCCATGTGTAGGGCTGCCGCTCCTTCTGAGCCGCCCGGAAGGACGAATGCAGTTAATCCAGGTAGCTCATCGTCGGCCTTGTCGATCCACGACTCAATCTCTCCAATCCGAGACTTGGTTAGAATCGGCACCTTGGGGCGAGGGCGCCCTTCAGTTGGAGGAGATGTCGCAAGGTCGGCACCTATCACAAACAGGTCGTCCTGCACAGCCTCGATATAATCCTTGATTTCCTGTTGGTTTACCTTTGATGCAGCCCATCCGAGTGAAGCATTTAACTCATCAACCGTTCCGTAAGCTTCGACCCGTAAGTCGCCTTTCGAGACCCGTCCGCCTCCGAAGAGTCCTGTGTCACCAGCATCACCTGTGCGGGTATAGATCTTGGGAGACATCACCGCAGCTTGGTCAATTTGCGAATATTTTGAGCCTTCTCTAGAAGTGACGTCGTCGCATCAGGCTTCTCCGGAATCAATAAATCCCGGATATCTAGAAGGACTTCGAGTTCCAGTTGATCCCGCTGATACTCTAAATCAAGCTGTTCCATAACCTTACCGTCACCGGCGTCCTCTGCCGCTGTGAAGGCGCCTCGATAAATGTTTTCAAGACTCCGTAAGACCCGATCGCGGGTACGCATAGCTCCTCCTCAGGTAACCCTATACGGCCAGCATGAGCCGGAATCCCGGTCCTGACTCATAGTACCCCCTAACCGCCCGCTTTAATTCATCCCAGCAACCCGTGAAGTAATGGTCTGAATCCGGGATTCGCACCAGTCTGATGTCCCCTTCTAAACTTGTTATCAACTCTGCTGCCTCCTCACCGGTACCGAACTCATCATGTTCACCTTGGACGACTAGCACTGGCTTTTCCATATCTGAAAGGAATGAGTAATCATATCGTTCCAAATTAATTGGTAATCCCATTCCCAAGAGCCCCACCACACGCTTGTCCACCGCGCCGACTCTCATGCCGACCAGTGAACCAAAAGAGAACCCACCGACGATCAATGGTAATCCGGGATATTCGCCTTGAAGCCAATTGAGTGCATCAAGAACGTCTTCTTCCTCACCGATGCCTCCATCGTAGCTCCCCGTGCTGGCTCCCACGCCCCTAAAGTTGAATCGTAGAGCTGCGAATCCCACATCACTCAAGGCCTCAGCTACACGGTAAACAGCCTTGGTGTGCATAGTACCGCCATAGTTCGGGTGAGGATGACACATGACAGCGGCCCCCCGAGGAGGCACCGTCGGTTCTCTCAGGAGGGCCTCGAGATGGCCGTGGGATGCGGGAATTAACACTGGTGACGTATCTGGGAGAAGGCCGCTATGTTCACCAGAACAACTAGAAGGGTTGATACGGGCACCCAACATACAACTCCGAACGGCAGGCTTCCGTCAATGGGCGCACCAAAAGAGTCACAAACAGGAGTCACGGCAGCTAATGAGTTGTATTGGGGATCAAACCAAAGTGTGAATAAGATCGCGGAAGAACTCGAGCTATCGAAGAGTGCACTCTACGATATGATCCGCCCAAAACCTCTCGACCTAAGCTGTCCGCTTTGTGGGCGAGAAGTCGTCTATGCTAATCGAACCGCCTGCGAGAAGGGTTTAGCAAATTGCTCTGAGTGCGAATGGGAAGGCATGGAGAACGAAGCTGACCCCTTTGTTGCCGAACACCCTATGGCTCTCCCAACCTACGATGACCAAAGAGTGGTTAGCCTAGATGAGGACCCGGACCAAGCAAGCACCTCACTCCCCACACGACTCGACTTATCAACACCCCGCACTATGGCAACTGGAGCTCTTCTAGGAGCAGCTGCAGGGCTTGCGTTAGTCATCTGGACATGGCGAAGGTAGAATCAACTATGGCCAAAGACACCTTGCTAAGATGACAGCGTTCTTGGCCGAACTAAATCAGCTAACAAACTGTGGAGATGCTATGAGCCGCTGGGTTCGAGGACCTTTAGCTCTACTCGTAACCATCATTGCAACCGGTTGCGGGGGGGATACCCCTAACCAACAGGGTACTGCCGCGACTACCCAGGCGTTGCTAAGTCAACCAATCGGCGAGCTCACGCAGGTTCGGCCTAGCCCGGCGCTTGAACCCAACTCCGGAGACGACGAACTACCCATAGATCAGCTAGGCTATGATCAAGGGAATCTAGATGCACTTGTGAGAATTGTAGAACTGTCAGACTACGGGTGTGGATATTGTCGTAAGTTCCACCTTGAAACGTTCCCTGTACTGCGTGAGGAATTCATAGAGACTGGAAAAGTGCTATGGAAATTTGTGCCCTTCGTAAACGGCATGTTTGAAAATTCCCTTTTCGCAACCGAAGCTGCGGAGTGCGCCCTTGAGCAAGGATCACTGCCATTTGAAGCTCTGAATGAAAGGCTTTGGTCCGACCAGGCCTCATGGAAACGCAGTAGCGACCCCGAGCCCGTATTACGAGGCATGGCTCAAGATGCAGGTGTGGACCTCGCAGAGTTTGATACCTGCCTAAATAATGACAACAGCATAGATCGGATTTCCAGTGCAAGAAGCACTGCCAGCCGACTTGGTGTCCGTGGTACACCAACGTTCTATCCAATAGGCTTCCCACCAATTGAGGGAGCCCTGCCCACTGAGGCATTCCAACAAGTCCTGGAACTCATGCACCAAGAGATCAGCGGAGTAGCGGGAAACTGAGCTAGATATCTTGAGCGTGAGATTCGCTAGGAAAAGCTGCCGGCAATACTGGATTCCGGATATTGTGGGAGCGCTAGCTCTACTCTCCATAGGGGCCTGTGAGCCTACCACTACGGCCAGCCTTAACTGTCAGTCAACAACCACAACCATCTCACTTCCTGAAGAACTTGAAGAAACGAGTGGCGTCACAGTAAGCCTAAGCCAACCTGACGTATTTTGGACCCATAACGATGATGGTTCGGTGCTTACTGCGATTGATCCAGATGGTGAAATCATTTTCCGTATTCGTATAAGGCCATCGCTCACAGACTGGGAGGATATCGCGACATCCAGCTGTGCTGGAGGCAAATCTTGCCTCTACCTCGCAGACACGGGAGACAACCTTGAGAGACGATCCGCCGGCGACATTAGTATACGGCGCCTCGAGGAACCTGATCTCGCTTCCGCCGATTTCAGAGCAACCCCTAACCAACAGATACCAGAGTTTGATGCTGATGTCTTCCCTGTCAGATTACCGGATGGTCCACGTGATATCGAGGCCCTCCTCGTCCTGCCTGGAGAAGATATTTATGTCACCACTAAAGGCCGCAACGGACCAGTAGCTGTATATCGATACCCACCACCTCTTCGTCCTGACATAGTCACACTTGAACTCGTTCAGGAACTCTCAGCAGGAGCTCGAGTAATCCCCCGCCAAGTCACAGGAGGAAGTGTCTCTCCAGAAGGTGATATCTTGGCATTGCGCACATATGAGTCGCTTCAATTCTTCAAGTTCGTAGCCGACACACTCGTTCCCATAAAGGACAGCCACATAGACCTACGACCACTTCTAGAGGCCCAGGGTGAGGGAATAGCAATCGGCCCAGGTGGTCTCCTAGTACTCACTTCTGAAGCGGTGGGAGAAACCCCACCGCAGATGAATCTCATGCACTGCAACCTAGACGCTTCTTAGGGAACCGCAGCAGCCTTCTTCACACACTAGCCCCAGTGGTGACTCCACAGAAATGGCACGCTGGAATCTCGAATAGAACCGAACGAAGTAGATGCTCATATCAAGACTATTCTGAGAATCCACTTCTAGTGATAGTTCCGCTATAATCGCCACCATGATATTTCTCCCGAAGGGTTTCTCTTTGCGCAACTCAGGCCTCCTGTCCAGCCTTCGCCAGCCCTTTTTGCTTCTCGGCACGATCGCAACTCTCACTGCAATCCTGAGTTCACAAATTACTGCTCAGGAAGACAGTGAATCCTACAAACTCCGCGCAGTTCTTGTTGATGAGGGACCGACCCTTGATGGCTCACTAGAGGACGCTGTGTGGCAGCTCGGAGCACTCGTTGACATGTTCGTCCAACAGGAACCCGACGAGGGCTCCCCGGCTACTGAACGTACCGAGGTCCGCATCCTGCACGACGGTCAGACACTGTACCTCGGAGTGCTTGCGTTTGATTCTGATCCCCAGGCACTGACGGCTACTGAGATGCGTCGCGACTCGGAGCGGATTCTGTCAGAGGACAATTTTCAAGTGATCCTGGACACCTTCAGAGATTCCCGCTCTGCATACATGTTCGTGACCAATCCCCTGGGAGCGATGCTTGACCAACAGGTGGCCAACGAGGGCGAAGGAAGCCGCTCTGGTAGAACATCATCTAATATCAACCGTGACTGGGACGGAGTTTGGGAAGTGGCGGCAAAGCAAACTCCTAATGGCTGGGTTGCCGAAATCGCGATCCCGATGATCACTCTGCGTTTCCCCGAATCAGAACCACAGAGTTGGGGGATCAACCTCATGCGGAATATCGGACGTAAGAACGAGCAAGCGTTCTGGTCCCCTATTCCAAAACCCTACAGCATCACACGCGTTAGCCTGGCTGGAACTCTCGACAACCTTAGTTCACTGAACCGAGGCCGAGATCTTAGATTTACGCCATTTGTGACCGGTGGAGCAAGTCAGATCCGGAACGCAGGAGTGACCGATGATACCGTGCAACGAGACATCGGCATGGACCTCAAGTACGGTGTCAGTGCAGGCTTGAATCTCGATGTCACGATCAATACCGACTTTGCCCAAGCGGAAGTCGACGACGAGCAGATAAACCTCACACGTTTTGCGTTATTCTACCCAGAAAAACGAGATTTTTTCCTTGAGAACGCCGGTCAATTTGACGTTGGGTCTACAGATGCCTTTAATCGTCTGGCCAATCTGTTCTTCACAAGACGTATCGGTCTCTCAGATACCGGAGAGACGGTGCCGATCATTGGTGGGGCCAGGCTAACTGGTAAGGTCGGTCGAAATAATATTGCTCTCATGGACGTCCAGACCAGCGGTGCCCTTCAGGAATCCGGCGAAAATTTTCTTGTTGCTCGCTATAGTAGGAATATTCTGACCCGATCCAAGGTCGGCGCTTTATTCATCAACAAGGCCGAAACCGAGGGCACTCATTATAACCGTACGTATGCCGTTGACATGACGCTTGCTCCGCTTGCGAGCTTCACTGTAACTGGCTTTCTGGCTAAAACGGAAACCCCCTCCATCAGTACCGGTGACATGGCTAGGTACCTGAACGCAACCTGGGTAAGCCAGAGTTGGCAGATTTTCGGAGAGTTCGCCGATTTTCAAGACAACTTCAATCCTGAAGTGGGTTTTCTGCCACGCAGAGGAATACGCACAACCAAACTCCACTTCGAGTGGAATCCCCGCCCTGACAGATGGGGCCTTCGGGTACTTTCTCCGATGTACAACATCCTCTATACGACGGACCAACAGAATCGGCTTGTGTCCCGGCGCCACCACTTCATGAACGGAGTACAGTTCGATAATGGGGCATACCTGAACATCATGTACAACCGACACTACGAACGGCTTGATAGACCATTCACAGTGCGAAAGGGAGTCACCATCGCTCCAGGCGCGTACCACTACGGGTCATTACGCCTTTCATTCAACAGTACTCAGGCACGGCGAATCTATTACAATCTGATGTTCGCTCCCCAGACCTTCTTTAACGGGACTCGTCTCGACATGAATGGCACTGTAGGGGCGCGGATAACAAGCCAATTTTCTACTCAAGCTTCCTACTCCAGAAACGACATTGACCTTCCTGTAGGTGAATTCAAGGTTCACTTAGCGGCATTTCGTATAGACTACGCCCTGTCGCCAAAAATCACCCTCCGAGCGATCTCTCAGTACAACTCCTCAACTGAGCAGTGGGGATCAAGCGCTCGCCTTCGGTACACATACAGACCCGGCAGTGACGTCTACCTCGTGTATGATGAGGTCCGGCGTGATCCGACAGATCCTACTGGCTTGCTCGAGTTCAGAGATCGGCGGCTAACGCTCAAAGCTACCTACCTGTTGTCGCGATAGGGTCTCTCACTATCTACGCAGGTGCTGGTCAAACCATTCGATCATGGCTTGCTGTGCCCGCTCCCTATCTGCCGTCAGGCGGAATCCATGATCCCCACCAGGTATGATAATAAGCTCCGATTCCACTCGTTTTCCCTGCAGTGCCTCGAACATTACCTCACTGTTTTGCACGTTGACGAGCATGTCCGCGTCACCGTGGATCAGAAGCGTCGGAGGGTCGTCAGAAGAAGCGAAAAGGATGGGGGATATTGAAGCGGCTTGATCCTCGGAAAAATCGAGGGCCGGGAAGCGTTCGCTTGGACCCACTATTGTCCTAAGGTCCACAGGCGGGTAGTAGGCAACAACCGCAGCTACGCGAGCAGGTGTGCGCAGAATTTCATCACTCGAGTCTATCACTCCATCATCTGACGCCAAGCCCAACATAAGCGAGAGGTGCCCGCCGGCACTTCCACCGTACACGCCAAGGCGATCTTCATCAATGCCCAGTTCTTCTGAGTGCAACCGTATGTAGCGAAGCGCGCGTCTAACGTCAGCCTCGGCCTCCGGCACCTTATACCTAGGTGCACTTCCATGCCGAACGGCCATAACCGTAAGTCCCTTTTCCAGCAGACCTCCGAAGCTCCGAGCGATGAGCCATTCAGGAGGGCTCCAGCGTGATACCCAGCCACCACTCACCATATACAGGACAGCTCCGCCGTGCGCGTTAGACGGACGAAATACATCGAATGTGAGCGCCATCCCGTCCTTGTGCCCATAAACGACATCAGGGGTTACCTGAACATCGGCTTCTGATTCAGTAGCTGGCGCTTGCGCCGTCAGCGAACCCGAAAAACCCAGAGCTACCAGAAGAAGCACGAACCCTGGAATCCATTTTGTCTTCATAATCTCATCTCCGGGCAGTATTCAGCATGCTGTGATCAGCTTCCTCATAGAGCCAACATGCCCCCTAGAGGACCGTTCTGCCATCAGTCCTCCCACCGTAATCTCTGTAGGTCAGCCTTCTTAACGATTGCTTTGAAACCGAGAGAGCCCGTAATCTTCGCATTTCAGAATACGCAGTAAGGAGGAGTAACCATGAGGGCAAGGCGGCCAATCTATCTATGTGCTGCTCTGCTGGCGGTCGGTTCAGTCATGGAGCTCAGCGCCCAAACTCCCTCCACGTTCATCGTTGAGAGCCCGATGATGCGGACGGGGGAGATGATGCCTCGTAAGTATTCCCCTGACGGACCGAATCTTTCACCTCCCTTAACCTGGAGGGGGTTGCCAGCTGAAACCCGTCAGATAGCCGTAATATGCCAGGATCATGGAGCTGGGAACCCGCCCCCTTGGGTGCACTGGATCATCTACAACATCCCCGGGAACGCTACGGGATTGCCGGAGGGGGTCCCCTTTGAGTCCACTGACTCTATGCCACGGGAAATCACCGGTGCCACACACGGCAACAATGGCTGGGGTCTGTCGATGTACCGAGGTCCAGCTCCACCCAGAAATAGTGTTCATCATTACCACTTCGCCGTCTTCGCCCTGAATACTGAGCTAGACCTGCCGCCAGGACTCACCCGAAACGAACTCCTAGAAGCGATCGACGGACACATCATTGGGGAAGGACACATGATGCCGATTTATCAGCGACAGCCGGCGGACCAGGATACGATACCAAATAACTCGATCCATGGGTCATGGAATGACTAAGAATCCTCAAAAGAAGAGCCATCCCTCTGATGGCCCGGAGCAAACCACTTCCAAGATCACGCGTCGAGATCTCCTTAAGGCCGCGGGGGCTGCAGGCGCTGCCGCGCTGATTCCTACTTCACTTAAGGGAACCTCCAGCGCAACTAGCCCCATCCTAGATGGAGCTATGCGAGGCAGTGCGGCCATGCCCCCTGGGGCGCCACTCATGAATCTTACTGCCAGAGAAACCGAGATACTCGCGGCAATGGTCGACCGCTTAATCCCGTCGGACAAGCTTGGAATTGGGGCACTTGAAGCGGACGCTCTTGGATATATCGACCGTACCCTCAGTGAGCTCGGACCTGATTCTGTTGAGTCTTATCGCACAGGCCTTGCAGCGCTCGATAGATATAGTGAATACACCCGTGGTGCCCGGTTCATCGAACTCTCGGAGCGAGATCAGGATTCCGCGCTCATCGACGTACAAACCGGAGGGGCTTCCGGTGCCGGAGTGGGCTTTGTTGGCAGCTCAGGTTCGTTTTTCAACATGGTGAAAAGTCACACATGGCAAGGCACATTCGGGGACCCGCACTATGGTGGAAACCGAGAATTCGTGGGCTGGGACCTTATTGATTATCCGGGTGTTCGCATGCGCGTCACCGAGGAAGATCAGGAACAACTCGAAGCTGAAGAACTAGAACCGGAACGACGTTCAGCTTACGAGTTGTCCATGTTCCGGACCGGGCGGCCCCGATGATCTACTCCTACTACTCAAAGGGGTGGTGACCGATGCCAAGGCAACTCAGGTCGACCGATGTTGTGATTGTTGGGATGGGCGCCGCCGGAGGCGTAGCAGCGCTGCCCTTGGCTGAAGCAGGACTAGATGTGGTGGGTCTCGAGGCGGGTACCTGGCTAGACCAGCGTGACTTCGCACCTGACGAGATTCGTAACAACTACCGTGACTGGCCAATGCTCGTAAAGAAGTGTGAGAACGAGCGACCCACGTCGAGAGCAACATCCGCTACCAACGCCAACCGTGTAGGTGGGCACCCAATGATGAATGCAGTTGGTGGAACTGCAGTCCACTATTGGGCGCAAAGTTGGCGCCTCAATCCTTGGGATTTCCAGGTTGTAAGCGAAACTGCACGTCGTTACGGGCGGTCTAAGATCCCAGCAAATTCAACTGTTGAAGACTGGCCGTTTGGGTATGATGAACTCGAACCCTACTACGACCGGGTTGAACGCGAGATTGGGGTATCAGGACAGGCAGGCAACGTTAGCGGCAATATCGACCTGAAAGGGAATAGGTTCGAGGGACCCCGGAAGCGACCCTACCCTATGCCCCCCCTACGTTGGACGGGGTTTCTTGAAACGATGGCTGACGCTGCTCACTCACTCGGATGGCATCCTTTTCCAGGTCCCGCAGCAATCAACTCTGAGCGTTACGATGGCCGTGCCGGATGCGCCTACCATGGCTTTTGCTCCAAAGGCGGCTGCCCCGTCAACGCAAAGAATTCACCGCACCTGACTACGATTCCGAAAGCTCTCGACACTGGCAATCTGCGGATCGTGACTCAAGCCCACGTAACGACCCTCGAGATGGACGGTGAGGGTCGGGTAACAGGCGTGAATTATGTGGTCGGTAGCGAGGAGTACTTCCAACCAGCCAAGGTCGTATTACTAGCCTGCTACACCTACGAAAACGTGCGGCTGCTTCTGCTCTCCAAGTCGAGTGCTTATCCGGACGGTCTATCAAATAATCACGGACAGGTCGGACGTCACTATTTCAGCCACCATCAAGGTGCTGCCGTTAGTGCGCTCTTCCCGTTTGACCTCAAGTCTTGGTATGGACTGCCAGCTCAAGGCGTCGCGATTGATGACTGGGCTGATGACAACTTTGACCACGCAGGGCACGATTTTATCGGAGGTGGCAACCTCTGGGTGATGTCTGACCGGCGACCGATTTCAGCGGCAAGCATGAGCACCTACGGAAACGGACGGAACTGGGGCTCCGGATGGAAGCAGTTCATTCGGGAAAATGCTGACCGTTCGCACTCGTCTTATATCCAAAAAACGACGCTCCCTTACGAAGACAATTACCTCGATCTCGATCCTATGGTCACCGACGAACTTGGCCTCCCGGTGATTCGTATCACCGCTCAATTCAAGCAGAACGAGCGTGCGATAGCCGAGTTCACCCAAAATCGGATGGAGGAATGGTACCGGGAAGCGGGCGCTATTGAAGTTACCCGGGGTGGGCTTGGTAACTCGATGGGTATCTCCACACACGCCTACGGAGGCACCCGCATGGGACACGACCCGGAGACGAATGTTGTTAATCCGTGGGGCTTTTCACACGAGGCTCCAAACCTAGGAATCCTTGGTGCCTCAGTGATGGGCACGAGTGGTGCACGAAATCCGACGCTTACGTCACAGGCGCTCGCTTGGCGCAGCGCGGCCCATCTCATCGAGAACTGGGAAGACGCTTCAAGCTAGCCTGACTGGGACTGCCGAATAGAGAACAAAGCAAGGCTTAGAAAACTAAATGGGTACGGGAACCTTCGCAGCGGTACTGATTGGAGTGATGCTCTTATTGCTTATCTCAATTCTTATTCGTCAAGAGAACAAGTCGGACGAGGCAGCAATCCGACGAATAGTAAGATCGACCCTTATAGAAGAGACGACCGGCGTCTCTGTTAATGAGCGGCTAAAAGCGAAGAGGAAATCAATCTCGCGCGCTCAAGATTTTGATTTCTGTGAACTACGTTCTGCAAAGGGATTTGAGTTGCCCGAGCGTGTGGATGGGTGGCTCGACCTTGAGGGCCTGACCACGTCACGGGGACTGAAGCTGCCTGAGCGGGTGGTTGGAGACATTTACTTCTGGTCCCTACCCAAATCTGAGTACGAACGACTATCCCACGGCCCCGTTCGGATGGACGGCAAAGTCCGCTTCGAGCCGTTAGTCGACGAGGACGAGATGACGAGGATTCGGCTCAGTTCGGCAACGGCAGGGGGCAGATTCAGGTTATGAAGAAAACTCCACCGCCGCGATATTTTTGGGGGCCCTGGAGGACTCTAGTTCCCCCCGAATAGTTCTCCGAAGAAATCCCCTGGATTCCAGGCGGGCCGTGCCGTTTCCTGAGCTATGATGTAGCCAGTC
>CESR01039320.1_pt1 | contig 12903 bp, 9 predicted proteins | sample 356351 | NCBI WGS metagenome assembly CESR01 (sample SAMEA2622149, study PRJEB7988) | marine metagenome | isolation source: saline water (ENVO:00002010), including | reverse complement strand
TCATCGAAAGCCCCTCCAACGCCGAAGCCGCAGGCAAGGCCACCACCGAAAAGAAGACCCACACCCCCCAAGACAAGACCCACGAAGCGCCCTCCAACGCCGAAGAAAGGGAAGCCCGGACAACCACCCATCGGGGGGAAGAAGAAGCGCAGCCGAAGAATAAAGATCAAACTCGGCCTCAGGGCCAAGAGACTGTCCGAGGAAGTCGATACGTACACTGACCAGATAGGCTGGACCACCTCTAGCGCGGAAACAGTCCTAAGCGACCTCAAGGACATAGAGGAGAACATCAAGAAGGAGCCTGAGACACTGGTCCACCAATGCTCAATGTGCGGAATCAGAATGGAGATTCCAAGACCGAAGCGCGAGAGATACAAGGTAATCTGCGCATATCCGGAGTGCGGTCACGAGGACATGATCGGAATCTGACGACGACAATCCTAAGAGCCCAGCTCTTCGGTTCCGCCTGTGCCCGATGGCATGTACAACTTGACCAGAATCGCATTGAGCAAGGCGACCCCTGCAGCGGCTATCGCTGCCCCAGTCATCCCCTCCATGAATGCAAACCTCGAGTTCTCAATTAGCTCCTGCCCCAGTAGCGCGTTTCCGGACGCTAGCAGCTCCTGCCCGATTCTCATTGCAGCAGGGAACGATTCAGAAACAATAGCAGAATAGTCCGCTGGCAACCACTCCACGTTCTCCATGCCTTCCGGGACCACCATCTCTCTCTGGTATATCTCATTCAAGGCACTGCCCACTATCGCTATGCCAAACGCCCCCCCGACCTCTCTGCTAGCATCGTTAGTGGCACTTCCCACGCCTGCCTTGTCATGAGGAATTGAATCCATCACCATGTTTGTCGAAGGGGCCATGGTTAGGCCCATCCCCATCCCAATCAGGAAGAATATCATAGCCAGCGTCGTATATTCTGTAGTGATCTCGACAGTCGTGAAAACCAGCATGGCCGTTGCAATCAGGATAAGGCCCGCCGCCACGACATTATTGCTTCCGAATCTCGCGCAGAAGCGGTCGCTGTTCGCTGCCATCGGCATCAGGCCCAGTGGGAGGGGGAGGAACCTAACTGCGGCTTCCAGCGGGGTTCGCCCCCTCACCAGTTGGAAGTGAAGCATCTGTGTGAACATGAACGAGAACATCACGAAGAACGCCAGACTAATCGCAACCAGACCCAATGTGAATCCCCTGTTCTCGAAGAACTCTATTGGTAGCATGGGATACTCAACGTTTCGTTCCCATTTTACGAAAAGAATGGTAAGCAAAATACCGAAGCCACCCAGGCCCAAAACCTCCCCGCTCAACCATCCGGCACTAGGACCTTCGATAATGGCATACAGAATCGACGCCAGAGCCCCAACCGAGAGTGCAGCCCCCACAGGATCCATCGGGCTCTCCCGTTCGTCCTTCGAGTTGGGCACAATGAACGCCCCGAGAACCATTGCTAGAGCGATAATTGGTGGATTTATCCAGAAGACCGCCCGCCAGTCGTAGTTGTCAACGGCCCAACCTCCAACGAGAAGTCCCAAAGGAGCGCCGATTCCAGCCATCCCCACCCAAATTCCCACTGCCTTGCCGCGCTCTTCTGGGGGGAAAACCACGACAATGACAGAGAGGGTGGCTGGCATCACGAGCGCGGCCCCCAGACCCATCATTGCCCTGGCACCCATCACGTGTTCCGAGGTAGATGCATACTGAGCAGTAATTGCGGATACTAGGCCCACTATTGCAAGGCCACCCATGAGAGCCGGCTTTCTGCCAAACCTATCCCCAATGGCTCCCATTACTAGTAGCATCCCGCCAAACACCACCACGTACGCATCCATAATCCACTGCAATTCTGTATTGTCCGCATCCAGATCCTTTGACAACTCGGGAAGTGCAACATTCACAGTGACATTGTTGAGGAGGGTAATCACCAGACTCAGACTCATTATAGCCAAAATTATCCATCTTCTTCGATACACCGTCTCGTTATCCATGCCCATCCCAGAGCCTGTCTGCTAATAATCGGCAGGTTTCAAGGTCAGAGCCCTTCACAATTGACCAATGCCTCGGTTCCCTGGTGCCTTCTTCACGGCGTTGTTGTTCGCCTTTGCCTCCTTCTCGGGATGCCTTCAGGATGACGCCCCACAGGTGGTCCCAGAACCTATAGCACTTCCAGATGGAATCTTCGTGACAGGACCCGATGGCCAAGAGGTCGACATAGAACCCCTAAATCTCACCTTCGTCTTCAGTAGCGTCGGACAGGAGGGCGCAGAACCAAGCATAGGGATAACCTCCAGCGGGTGCATGTTCTTCACGGCGTTCGAGAAGGTGATGCGGTCTTGCGACCATGGGGCTTCATGGGAGCACATGAACTCAATATTCCAGCATCCTTCCACCAGCGATCCTTGGCTGTGGGTGGACCCCGTAACCGACAGGGTGTTCGATGTTCAGATGGTGGGACTGCTCACGACATGGATTGCTTGGAGTGATGACGATGGCGTGAATTGGCTGGGTAACCCACATGACTCGGGGCCAATCCCCTTGAACGATCACATCAAGCTCGGCTCCGGTCCATGGACCGACGATGGCTATGGACTTCTGGGCGGCCCGACATCATCCGTGTACGAGCAGGCGGTTTACTTCTGCTACAACAAGGGGGCTGGCATATTCTGTTACACGAGCTTTGATGGCGGGGCCACATTCGAAATTGGTGGCCAGGTATACGGGCTCGTCACCACCAACGGGGGCCTTCACGGAGCGATTACAACCGCCCCGGATGGGACGGTGTACGTGACGCCAAGAGTTCCCACACCTACAATCGTGTTCTCGAAGGACAATGGATTCTCATGGGAAGAACGGACGATGGGGGGGGACGTGGGCACACCCGACCCGAGAAAAAACTCTGAGGTAGGAACGGACACGGAATCAAACGCCTATCACGTTTGGATTGGAGCAGACCATGGCGTTTACATGTCTAGGAGCATTGATTCTGGTGAGACATGGGAGCAGAACAGCACCAGGATAAGCCCAACGCAGGTGATTTCGACCACCTTCCCTCACATTGATGCTGGCGACCCGGGAAGAATCGCCATAACATACCTCGGCAGCGAGAACTCCAGTGGGCTGAACAGTTCAGACATTGATGGAGCCCAGTGGTCCGGCAATCCACACTATGCACCTTCGTCAAACGTCAGCTACTACCTGTACATCACATACAGCCTGAACGCTTTGGACGACAATCCCGTGTTCCACACTGTCAGAGTATCGCCGGATCCCGTACAGGTGGGGAGCATCTGTCTGAATAGTGGTGATTGTAGAGACATTGGCGGCTCGAACAGGAACCTTCTGGACTTCAATGACTTGCATATAGACAGAGAAGGACGAGTATACGTTGCCTTCGCCGACGGGTGCACAGACGCGTGCGCGTCTAGCAACAACTCTACTGCAGAAGACTCGCGCAGTAGGATGGGCTCAGTGTACTTCCTAGGAAGCGGCCCGAGCCTATTCGAGGACGTAGGGGACCTAGCAGAGTTCCAAACAGAGTGATTCTCATAACCCAAGTCGATGAGCCCGTGCCGATGTCCCTGCCTCGGAGAGCCATGGAGCAGATGGGAATGTCCCTGTGTTGCCTCGCCTGTGATGCATCGGATGTCGCTGGATTGCCACGATGCAAGACATGCATGGACAGCCACGCCAAGGCGAGGGACAAGCTCACTGTTGGCAAAGCCACCACAAAGGCACAGAGACTCGCCAGGGAACTGGTGACCATGATTGCGGAACCATCCAACTACACCAACGACGACGATCATGGAAAGTGGATGGAGCGGTACTCCTCTCTGATAAACGACCATGAGTATGATCCTTCCACAAAGCAGCTTCGGAGGACAGTGAGCAGAGCCCGAACGTCACGAAAGTCCTCCATAATTAGGGATGTAGCCAATCAGAACAAGTGGGCCGACAGCCCGCCCGATCAAGACGAGATTGAGGAGTTCAAAGCCACTTTCGGAGGTATGAGCAACGAACGCCCAATGTCTTGGGACGATCTTATCGCCGAGATCGAGGGAATGCTGGAAGAGTAACCAATAGAATTCAAAGGAGACCAAAGGTATTCGTGGTACAGATGGGCAGAGAGAGAGACCCACGTGCCTGGAAAATCGACGATGACCCATTCGACAAGAGACAGAATTCAGGAAGCCATTCTGCATCGAGGGATGACGGAACATGGAGGCAGCCGAGGATGCGAGTGGTGCAGGTAGACCCAAGCGGTAGGATAGCATCGGGTATTTTTGGGGATCCCAGGGCCTTCGAGGCAATTCCCATGCATAGAGGTTCAATCTGGCATTTCTCAAAGACTGAGGTAGAGCAGCTGGCATTGGCCACCGGGGCGTTCACCCTAGCTCTGGCACTGATGTTCAGCGGGGGCATCTGGGGCATCTCTGCCAACTTCCCACTACTTTGCATACTCTCCCTGATTACCCTCGCCCCTGCGTTCTTGCTCCATGAGTTTGCCCACAAGTTCGTTGCTAGGTACTACGGATGCTGGGCTGAATTCAGGGCGGACCCCGCAGGTCTGAGATTCGGGGTAATCTTAGCTGCGATTGCGGGAATCGTATTCATGGCGCCCGGTGCAGTGATGGTAGCCGGGAACACCACCAAGTCCCAATTCGGAAAGATAGCTATCGCAGGCCCGATCACAAACGTCCTCCTCTGGAGCATCGGATTCGCAGTCCTCTTTGTGATCGGGGGCGTAGACAGATTCGCTGATGGGAACGCTAACATCCTTGACAATCTGATTGGAACTTGGATGACTGGTAACGCAATCCTAGCCGCCTTCAACATGCTCCCATTCGGCCCCTTAGATGGAAAGAAGATCAAGACTTGGTCTGAACCAATCTTCTACTCCCTCCTGTCCATTACCATTGGTATCGCTTACTATACCCTAACTGGCTACAGCCTGTTCTGACCATCCTCATTGGATAGCGTTGAGCACCGGGCGCTCGTCACAGTGGAAGAAGGTCATAAGTGCCCACCAAGTAATCATATCCAGGCTGTTTACTAGGTTTGCTACGCCAGTGTTTTCCTCCCCGTAGTCCTTTCCTGTGGTATCCATCCATTCCTCCATCTCCTCTAGTGTGTCACAGGTCTGGTGGTAGCACCAGTACCCGTCTACCAAGCCCCCGAAACCGACAGTGACCGTTCCAAGGTTGTCTTGGAAGCTAGCGTGATCACTCCGTGCCGTGGTGTCTTCGTACACTATCACCTCGGGCCTGTCCATGTCCAACCAGACCTCAGTCTTCCATGCCTCTGCCGTGTAGTTTGTTCCAACCAAGGTGCCCATCTGCTCCTCAAGCCCCAAGGCGTCGGAACCGATCCAGTTCGAGAGAGTAACCATCCCGGGTTGATCGAAGCTATCGTGATTGGGTCCCGGACCAATGTATACTCTCATGGGCCAGACCTCTGAGTCTTTGGGATAACCATCCTCGTCTATTTGGGGGTCGGGATCTCCATGTGGGGCGCCACCCCCCCCGGGCCAGTTGACTCCCGCCATATCCAAATTGATGTAGTTCGTGACCGTGACCTCCGGGTTGTCCTCCTTTACGTAATAGTCAGTCCAGTAATCCGAACCGCGTTTGCCCCCCTCCTCTCCTGACCATAGGCAGAATACCATGGTTCTCCTAGACTCGAATTCCGAAAGGACCCTGGCTGTTTCGATAACCATTGAGGTTCCAGCTGTGTTGTCATATGCGCCCACCCTCGTCCCATAGGTCCTGGAGCCTGTGACGTGGGGGTCTAGGAGGACTAGGTTTGCAGGAGGGGCCACGTCAAAGTGGGCCCCGAACACCAACCATTCGTCGGGAACCTCGCTTCCCCATTTGTATGCACATACGTTGTAGGCCTCGGGATTCTGCTTCTCGAAGATGTCAGTGAACTCGAAGCGATGGGTCTTTACTTCCAGGCCGAAGGACTCCAGTTCGTTGATGATGTACTGTGCAGCGTCTTCGTAAGCGGAGTTCCCCTGCCCTGCCCAACGATCCCAATAGCCAGCCTTTCCATCTACCGGATCCAATGAGTTTGCTGGGTCCGTGATTTCGTGTAACCTTTCGTAGACCACCCTTCCATGTAGGATCCCACTCGAGTGTCCCCCGCCTTCTCCTACTGGAACGGAAGATGGCCTTTCAGCAATGATAGTCTTGACTGATACGGGCCCTCCCGATTCCTTGCTGTGGTTGACCGTGTCCAGAGTGGCATTGCCGCCTACTCTGGAAATACCGTTCCCTTGATTTCCATCCGCCCCCCCCCTCCCTAGCCAAGTTCCCCAAGACTCATTATGGTCCCGTATGGGCCAGTTCTCACGACCGAACTCCCCGACGAGCAGAACTAGCGCATCGTTTCTCGGAGGTGCGAGTATTTCTACAGCCAAGGAATCTCCCTTACCGAGGTCCACTACGGTGGAATTTTGGACAAAACCAGTCTCAGGGTCCCTAACTAGATATGGTACGAAGACCGAGAGGGCAGCTCTAGCCGACAGCCCGACATCTTGGAACACACCAGAAATCAGCACCTCTTCGTCAACGTCAAGACTCTTCTCTGAGATGGGACCCTCCTCCTCTGCGAAGCAACCGCTTGACGGTGCCAGCATCATTAGGAAAACCAGCAGAAGGGCATTGCTCGCACGTCTTCTTGACATCGTAATCTACCCAGGAGAAAGTCTTCTCTTGATCACGATTCCGTTTTCGGCGACCTTCAGCACTTCAACGGTTGGTTGAGGAGGTACGTACACCCCCGCAGACCCCTCAGCTGCCTGGGAGAGCTTCTCCAGCTCCGCCGTTCTGCGAATCCTCTTCTTCTTCACGCTTCGCCTTCTAATCCTCCACATGAACAGAATCAATACCGCCCCGATGTAGACCAACATCTGTTCTATGATCCACGCCCAAGAAAGCTCTACATTGAACGTCAATACGTCTTGGTTAGAATTAGGAGATAGCATGTATGTGATTACCTGCTGACCGGTTTCTTCGTTGACATCTTCAGAGACCATTCCAAGTTTTGATGTGAGGTTTCTCAGGAACAGCCCCCTCGGCATGGTCATCTCCAACTCTCCCGTCAACCTGAAACCCAGATCCTCCGGGCCCATCGTGTCAGAGAGCTCCTGAGGCATTGGGATATTCGCCTCACTTGGGAGGCGGATACCCTGTAAATCGACAAGGCTAGCCGACAACGCTCCCGTGAGTCCCTCCATCGCACCCATCATTGGTCCAAGGAAGGGTGCAACCATGGTATTCGCTACATCCCGGGTCCCCACGCCGACTCTAGGCTCCCCCCCCTCGGTTATTATGGAGAACAGCTCGAACCACGAATTATCCACGCCAACTGTCATCGAAACTCTTGGGATATGCACTGAAAGGACGATTCCAGTTGAGTCCCCGACGGCTGAATCATGGTCAATCAGGCTATCCTGTGGAATCGAAGCTACAATTCTCAGACCATCGAGATCCATCTCTCCGAAGCCACTGTCGTTAGAACTGCTCAGAGACCGGGCCTCGTCCCTGATAAAGGAAGTCAAAGCCTCCCCGAAATTTGTGGCGAACGAGGAAAGACCGCCTTGCTCACTATTCGAGAAGGTGATAGTTTGCTGGCAGTATCTCTGCCCTTCGCACATTGAGAAATCGTGAGAAATAGGGTCCCCCCTGCTCCCTATCTCCAACAATAGCCGAAGCAGATCAGAAGGGAGAACCGCCAGTTCCACGCTAGTGCTTTCGGAATTTAGTGAATCCATGATCGAATCAGGAAGGCCAATTCTGTGAATTTCCATGCTGGCCATGAACTCGAACTCAACGGTTACGCCCTTTGTGAGCGGGAGGCTAGCGACACTCACCTTCCCTAGGTCCAAGGCAACGTCACTCCTCACGCACGTCCTCATGGTAGATGTGCAGAAGGCGTCTCCGCTCATGTCAGTGCAGGAGTCACCGGTGCTATTCAGACAAAGGGCGTGCTCCCAGTCGAACATGTTAGATCCTCCTAGGCTTATCTCGCCGTCGTGGTTTCCTGAAACCCTGTAACTCAAGGTGATTGTGCTACTCCCGTCTTTCGTCTTGGCCCACGTGGGCAGGACGATTTCCAGAGTTAGGTCCGCAGATAGGCCACTCGGAAGCATCCCACCGATGAAGGTCTCCATTGTCTCGTCACTCAGGACAGTAGAGAACTCCACCCCCGAGTCGAGAAGGATTCCCAGGTCGTCTCCCGTCACAGAATTCATGAATCCGGCCCCATCACCCAGATTTCCCCCCAATAGATCAGCTAGGCTCAGCGGGAAAGTATGGCTTATTGACCTCATGTAAACGGGAAAAGAATCATCCATTGCAATAGAGCCAGCGGTGCAGTAGTTTACACCACTAGTGCATGGTGAAGAGTGACTGTAGTTCAGACCACCCGGGGACAGAGAGCCTTGGGCAACGGAAGTCCATTGGAAAGTGCCCATGCTTACGCTTAGGTCATCGTTTGAAGCAGAAATCGCATCAGCAATCCCGGAAATGGGGACCTTGTCCGCTAGCTCAGATAGATCCAATAGCCCCGTGTCGTATGCCATCCGTATGCCATCAGAAGTGATTACCGGAATGGTGGCCTTGTCCTTGCTCATCAGCGGGCTAACGCCCCACTGTTCAAGCGTCGATGACTGAATCTGATAGATTCCTGCAATTACTTCGATGGATGCGCTAGACTCGTCCGCTAAGTCCAGTACCACCTTGAGGTCTAGGCTTCTGGCATCGGAATCGATACTCACCTTGTTCGTCCCGTTAATCTCCCTGAATCCCATAGTCATCAGGAGGTTACCCGGAAGGGGGCTGTTCGAACTCCCTTGGGGGTTGCGATTGTCCACGCTCCAGACTCCGGAGTTGTACGGCGTGCCTACGGAGTTGGATTCCAAGCTCCCTCCCGTGCCACCAGCGTTTACGACCGTCGCGAACGCCGGCGGCTCTATCGCGTACGTCCCCTTGAACCCCGCCTCCACGTTAACGCTGAACTGAGTAGTCACCTCGGCACCCATAATCAACATCGCCTCGAAGGCCGAATTCAGGTTAGCCTCATTTACTCCGGACAACCCGTATGTGCTGGAGATTGGCAGAGTAATGTTTACGCTGGTGGTAATGCAAATTGGAGGCGAGAAAGAATTTCCATCTTGGTTTTCGTTCACGTCAGTGGTGCAGTCGACTGCACTTCTAACGCCTGTGTCGTCAGGGAGGAAAATCCGATCGCTCCAATCGGTCTGAGGAGTTGACGAGCTTCCCCAGGAACCGAGGAACCCATTGACGCTTCCGTTTACCTCCGAAAGCAGCTGTTCTTGCACCGTGGGGGAACCCGGGTCGTTTGGATCGGTGTTGTTGTCGAAAGAGGCCCTGAGGACGTCTGCAGGAAGACCGTCGTTCGTTCCAATGTTTGCTTGGTTCTGCAGGATAGTTTCGAGAGCATCGAAGCCAAAGGGACTCTTGTCCCACTCCCTAATCGCCCAAGAAGCCTGGAACTGGATTTGGGTAGGGCTAGTCATATTGAAATTGTACATTCCCTCTACCCACGAGCTGATCCCCACGGTCCCATCATCGGCGTTGAGACGATCATCACATATGCCCCCAAGCGCCCAAGCCGTAGAGCCGCTGCATAGTGCCATGTCATCAAACTGGGCACCCTCCGAAGATGCCAGTGGCACGGCCGCCTGGAGAACGAACAGAACCACGAGCAGAAACGACGCTCTAGAAGGACTGGTTCGATGAGAGGTCTTAGCGTGCCGCTCGGCCATAGCGCAATGACTCTGAGAGTCATTGTTAATGGATTCGGTGAGGGGTATCAGAAACCGATGAGAACTCGCTTATTCACCTGTCTGCTTGTACCACTCTTCAGTAGTGTTCGCAACCCCTTCCTCGGGACCTCCAGATACGGGGGCCATTGGGCTTGGACCCTCCCCTCCTTGGTTCAGGATCACCCGCCCCTCCTGGTCGATCTGGTAAGTGGTGGGGGTTTCCTCCTTCATGGTCAATGCGAGTATCCCACCCAAAACTAGGGTGACTACGCCGCAGCACAGGCAGCTGCCTGCCCCTATCCCAGAACCCCAACTTGCAAGCACTCTCCCAAGGGCTGGATCGACGTAGAGGACCCACACGGGCTGGTTGGACTCGAACTCAAAGTCCCCCTCGTAGCAGCCAACGCAGGCCATGCCGAGCTTGACGAAACCTTCTCTGTCCGTGTCCTTCCCTTCTCTCACATCGCAGGACTTCCCCTTGTCCTCCGATGCCTGGAAGTAGAAATCCCCATCCTCTTCGGACCACTCTGTGTTGACATCAGGCTTCTGCGTGACTGTGATCTCTACTCCAGAGCAGTGGTCCCACACCCCGTCATCATCATCATCTGTGTATTCCCCCTCAACGAAGAAGACGAAGCCGATGTCCCCCCCACGGTCCTCGTCGAGTACGTAGAGCGTGGCTCCCGTGCTCTCCTCTGCATCCCAACTTGCGGTCGCAATAGTTTCAAACTTGGAGCCGGCCAGAACCGTCAGCAATATTCCAGCAAGCAATATGACCGCTCCAACCCCTAGGGTAATTTTGGCTACCGCATGCATACTCCAACCAGACCCAAACCGCACTTGAACTCTGTCTTTACCGGATTATTATCCGATGAACACGGAAAGGCAGGTAAGACTCGCATCCACCTCTCTGAACTCCGTCATGTCGATGGTCGTTATGGAGAAGCCCGCGTCCATCATCAACTGTCTCGCCTTCTTGTAACCATCAGCCATGATAATCCGATCACCATAGGCAATCGTGTTGGCAGCGTAACCCTCATCCTCAGGGACCCATATCACTTCCTCAGCGAACGACAGATCTGACTCGGTAAGATGACCCTCGGCGGCTACCATCGTTCCAGACCTCGGGCTCGAGCACACCGTGGTGAGGTGCAAGGTGCTTTTCGGCACATCGAATAGTTGGACGTCCATACCACCTTCCTTTGCGTGCTTGGCTAGGAAGTCAGCACCCCCCTTGTTTGTCCGGGTAGAAATCCCAACTAGGAACCGGTCATCGTAGAAAACCACATCACCTCCGTCGAGAGTTGCCCCGGCAGGCATCCTCTCGATCTCGAAATCGTCAGCCAGGTACTCCGCAATCGACTCTTTCTCGCCGTCTCTACTTGGATGTCCTAGGTTGGGGATGACCGCGACGTCATCGATGATCACCGCCGTGTCTTCGGTGAAGCTACAGTCTGGAAAACCTCCGAGTGCCGGCAGTGTGACGACTTCCGAACCATGAGCCCCGAGGGCGGCGAAGTAGGCCTCTTGCGCTCCTCTTGCATCCCCGTAGTCCGGCATCCTCGTGTTGAAGTAACTGGAGACCGCATCAGCGAAGTTCGGCGACACCTCCCTAGTGAGGGCCCTCCCCCTAGTCCGATCGAACGTTCCGGGCACGTACAACCGCCTGCTTGTCTGTTGATAACGGTTCGGAGAACGGAACTCCATTGCATGAATCCGGAACCACCAGCCCCATCCATTATGGACGGAATGGCAACCCGTAGTACCGTGGAGGATTTGGAGGACGCCTATGACGAGCAGGGCCGCAAGGTGAGCCCACTCCTCCCCTCCACCACCAAGAATTACCTCATTGACATCGATGGAACAATTGGCGAGGACATCCCAAACGAGGAGCCAGAGAGGATGTCCCGGGCAGAGCACTACCCAGATGCCCTGGACATCATCAACAAATGGCATTCAGAGGGCCATGTAATCACATTCTTCACCGCTAGAACCGAAGAGCACAGAAGGGTCACAGAGTCATGGCTAGATGGGTGCGGATTTCAGTATCACGGGCTTCTGATGGGAAAGCCGAGAGGCGGCAACTACCATTGGATCGATAACCACATAGTTAGAGCGACTAAGTTCAATGCCCGCTTCACCGACCTCGTCCGTCGAACCGTGGAGATCGAGGTATTCGACGATGATTGAGATTGACCAAGCTCTCATTCAGAGTGGTAATAAGTCCCGGTCTTAACCTCTAGCAAAGTGTGGTAGTTGTTGCATACCTCGTCCCACTCATTCATCCACCTACAGTTAACCAAAACCTCGAAGCCAGCCCCACTCGACTTCCTGGTGATTACCTTGTGCTCCGACTCTACCGAGCAAGCAGGGCAAGTGACCACCAAAGTATCACCGAAAGACATCACCTTAGCCTTCTTGGCATCCTCGGCATTCTGAGCGAGCACGGCCAACTCGCTATCCTCTTCGTATATCTTCTTCAATATCGCAGTCGACTCCTTTCCTCTATCATAGTAGAGTTGGTATGAAACGCTGCAAATCGCCACCGACACGACACCGAAAATCTCCATCCCTTCCCCGCCGTCCCGATTCCCCGTGACTAACATTACCAATCCGTAATACAGCAAGACTCCAGATAGAATGCCGGCTATCGCCAATGGGACGTACTTCCTCATTATCTTCTTCATCGCGAGTGTCATCGTTGTCACTATCAGCAACAATAAACCTTCCAACCACCCAAGTGGGATGTTCGGGAAATTAGGAATTCTTTCCATCAAGTCCAGAAGATCCACCCCCCACTCCTTTTCGAGGTATTCGATTAAAAGCAGCACCATCCAAGGGGGGGCACCGAAAATAATCGCTCTCTCTGCTACTCTGGACAGGTACCGAGCGATGAACGCGCATAAAATTGCGCCGATTATCTGGAACGCTACCAAGTCTATCGTATCTGGAACCATACTCAAAGCTCCATACGGCCCCTGTTGAGTCTCCCGCCAAATGGGAGGGCCCAGAAAAAGAAAACCAATCGAGGCCCCGATTAAAGTGAACAGATTGATGACTCTAGAACCCTTCCTACTTCCGGACTTATCTCTGAATAGATATGCCCCCGC
>CESR01039215.1_pt1 | contig 12910 bp, 10 predicted proteins | sample 356351 | NCBI WGS metagenome assembly CESR01 (sample SAMEA2622149, study PRJEB7988) | marine metagenome | isolation source: saline water (ENVO:00002010), including | reverse complement strand
CTCCGAAGGTTCCTCCTCGATCGACCGCTTCCATATGGGTGAGCACATTGAGCAGGTAGTTATTCGATTTAATGGTTGCCAATAGAGGTGGTTTCATCGGTGTATCTAGGACAGTGACCTCTGGAACGCCTGTGTGCATCGGATCTGCCCCCTCACCACCTAAGGGGGTTGGGTCGAAAATTATGCAATAAAAACACGCCTCAGGACATTCTCGAGGGCTCGGAGAAAAACCACCTGGCCCGACAGTCATCCAGTAACGAACAGCGCCATCTCGAATCGCAGCCGTACTCGCAGTCTCAACAACCATTTCAATCAACTCGTCCTTAGTCCAAGGATGGTCAATTCGGGCCAGTGCAGCGCTGCGTAGAAGACGTTCTATATGTATGCCCAATCGATACAGTCGCCCAGATGCGAGCGTGCAGGTGTCGAATACTCCGTGGCCTCTGTGCACCAGATGGTCATCTAGCGGTATCTGCATCAACGCGGGATCGGTAATCACTCCTCCTAGCCAAGAACTGAACATTGCCCTATAGCCGGGAGCGCCTCGTTTGGTCCGTAGACGAGAAAGGACCTCTGATTCTGTAAGAACACGACGAGTAGAGCTAGTCACGGACTTGAGACTACGGCTCACGAACCTCCAAAGTGGGCAACACCTAACGGGACCTCGACGCTCCAGGCCGGGAGCGCCACAAACCGAGATGACATCAATCGGTGCAAAGGCTGCTGAACCGACGAAGACGAAGGCTGTTTGTCACCACAAAAAACGACGACAGGGCCATAGCGATCGCCGCTTGAGTGGGCGCTAGGGAGCCAGCCATCGCGAGAGGCAGAGCGACCATGTTGTATGAAAAGGCCCAGGCAAGGTTGACCTTTATCACTCGCAGAGTCCTACGTGACAAAGCTATGCCGTCGGCAACAGCTCGAGGATCGTTAGTCATGATGGTGAGATCAGCAGTGTTCCTCGCGGCGTCTGTCCCAGACTGCATGGCGATACCGAGATCAGCGATCGCCAACGCTGGAGTGTCGTTAATTCCATCGCCGACCATCGCCACACATTGCCCATCGGCCTGCATAGCCGCAACCTGATCCCGCTTTTCTTCGGGTAATACCTCCGCAATGACTTTGTCGATGCCGAGATCTGCTGCAACGTCTTCGGCCACTTGGCGGCTATCTCCTGAAAGTAAGACCACTTCAAGGCCGAGATCACGGAGGGCGGAAACGGCCGCTGCGCTCGTTGGGCGAAGCTCATCTCGAACAAAAACCGCGGCTTCAGCAATCAGTCCGCGACCCAAAAAAATCTTTGTACCTGAAATATCTAGGTCAAGCAGGCTCGAAGGAACGTCTTCGAATAGAGCCCTCTTGCCGACTCGTATCGTCTCACCATCGACCGTGCCTGTGATCCCTTGTCCGGGGTGATTCACAAAATTGGTGACAGATGCATCTTTGTCTGAGAATTGAGTGAACGCCCTCGCTACGGGGTGCTCCGATCTTGATTCCAGAGACCCCGCGAGAGACATAAGAAGTGAGCTGTCGTTATCGAGAGCGACGACTTCGCCCACCGTCGGCTGTCCTTTCGTCAACGTTCCTGTCTTGTCAAACACCACGGTGTCGACGCTACGAGTGGAGTCCAGGATGTGAGCTCCAGCGACAATAACGCCCAACTGAGCCGCGCGACCGGTACCTACCAGCACCGCCAAAGGTGTCGCCAAACCCAGAGCGCACGGGCAAGAAACGATCAGCACAGCTATAGCGGCTGTGAGGACATCACCTAGCTCGTGGCCAAGTATCACGCGAACCACCAACGTCCCCGCAGCAAGAACCATCACAACGGGCACGAATATGGCTGCCAATCGGTCAGCGAGACGTTGGATTGGTGCCTTACCGGCTTGAGCATCCTCAACCAGTCGCGCCACTCGGGCTATCTCTGTATCCTCACCCACTGCCGTGGCCTCCACCACCAAAGCACCACTCCCGTTAAGCACCCCGCCAGCGACCATCGCGCCGAGGGCTACGTCCACTGGACTTGATTCACCACTTGTTTGAGACGCATCCACTTCAGACGTCCCTTCGATGACACGACCATCGGTCGCAACACGTTCTCCGGGGGCGACGACAAATTTCATTCCCACCTCCAGATCCTGGACAGACAATTCTGTGCCGTCGCGAAGATGGACTTGCTTCGGAGTGACATCGGCCAGAGCGCGCAACGAATCTCCCGAAGACCGCATGGCTCTGGCTTCCCACCATTTACCGAGCAACACGAAAGCCACTATCGCTGTGGCACCCTCGAAGTGAAGAGTGCGATCTGCACCCGATACCAACACCACAGCAGACCATGACCAAGCGGTGAGCGTTCCAAGTGACACCAGGGTGTCCATTGCAAGCGACCGCTGAAGGATTTGAAGGCGAGCGGAGTGATGGAAACTCCACCCCGACCACCAGACGCTGATAGTTGCAAGCACAGCGACCACCCAGTCACCGCGGGGGAATTCCACAAACATCGTCGCTAAAGCAACAACAGCGATGCAGAGGGCCGGAATCGTTCGCCGGGCAAGGGAGGTCTCCGCAGCAGCTTGAATTTCGGCACGGTCACCATCTTCCACCGCCCGGAAACCGAGACTGGCAACCAGTTCACGCATCACGGTCCGATCGACCGTTTGGTCATGCCAGATAAGCGACGTAGCGGTAGCGAAGTTCACCCGCGCGTCACGCACACCATGTACCTGCGTCAAAGCGTCTTCAACGCGAGCCGCGCACGCGGTGCAAGTCATCCCCTCGATAATGAATTGAGTGCGCTTCCCAGCCGACTCGTGATTCACCGCAGAAGCGTCGACAGCCATAAGGCAATGATACTGGCGCGCTCTGGATCGCCGATCGGCGGTTGCAGTCGTACCCTGGGATAGCGATGTCGGACTCCCAACACCAATTTTATCTCCACACGTTGGGCTGTCCCAAGAATCAAGTTGATTCGGACAAGATTTCGGGGACCCTGGTTGATGACGGCCTAATCGCAACTGACGACGCATCTTCCGCCGACCTCGTCGTTGTGAACACCTGCGCATTTATTGAGGAGGCACGAGAAGAGTCCATTAACGCGGTTCTGGCCCTGGAGAGAACGAAAAGGCCTGACGCCCGGCTTGTGATTACCGGATGCATGGCTGAACGCTACGGCGATCAATTGGCCGATGCTCTGCCTGAAGTCGACAGCGTTGTCGGGTTCGGAGTTCCCGTCAACGTCACTCGAAAACCGCTTGGGCTCAACACCACGGCAGAACCTCCGACGCCTAAATTCGATCTGCTTAATCTTCGGCGCCCGCCATCGGATCTTCCCTGGGCCTATGTCAAGATCGCTGAGGGATGCGACCGACGCTGCGGCTTTTGTTCCATCCCGTCTTTCCGCGGTCCTCAAAACAGTCGCGAAGTGGATTCAATACTGCGTGAAATCGACGAACTCGACGTTCGCGAGATTGTATTAGTCGCCCAGGATCTTGCCAGCTACGGAGCCGACCGTGGTCGTCGCGGATCGATCGTCTCGCTCGTCAACGAGGTAGCGAAAAGAGTCGACCGAGTCCGATTGCTCTATCTCTATCCGTCCGACTTAACCGATGAGTTAGTAACGGCGGTTTTATCGACGGGTATGCCGTATTTCGATCTGTCGTTGCAACACGTAGCAAAAGCCCACCTGCGAAGAATGCGGCGATGGGGCGACGGACAACGATTCATCGACCGCATCAACCAAATTCGGCATGAGGCGCCGGACGCGACGTTCAGATCGAATTTCATCGTCGGTTACCCAGGAGAAACAGAAGATGATCAGGCAGAACTTCTGGCTTGGTTGCGAGAGGCTCAATTGGACTGGTGCGGCCTGTTTCCCTACTCGCGCGAAGAAGGCACCTATGCCGCGGACCTACCTGACCAGGTGTCCGCTGAGTTAATTTCTGAACGTCACGTCGAACTAAGCGAATTACAAGACGCGATTACTGCAACCCGACGCGACCAACTCATCGGATCGACTATCGAAGTTTTGGTTGACGAGCCAGGTATCGGACGATCCCATCGAGAAGCCCCAGAGATAGACGGCGTCGTCAGAGTCCCCCAAACCCTAGAACCTCGCGGAATTTACAATGTGTATGTGACAGGAGCCGACGGTCTCGACCTTGAAGCTGAATTGGGGGGAATCCGCCAATGAAGGACACCGGCGACGACGACGTCCCCACCTACGGACCTACAGCGCTGGCAACTCCAGCGAATTTCATAACGGTAGCTCGCATTCTCGCTACACCCGTTTTTGTGCTCCTGATAGCCACCCGCGATCCGGCGTGGAGCACGTTTGCCGTGGGGTTCATCATCGGCATGTCCGACTTCGTGGATGGCTGGCTGGCTCGTCGTCAAGGCACCACTCGGTCGGGCGCATTTCTCGATCCCCTGGCCGACAAAGTTCTCGTTCTTGGAGGCATGTTCGCACTTGTAGCCAACGGCCAATTTCATTGGGTCCCAGTAGCCGTAATCGCCGCGCGAGAACTAGCGATCAGCTCGTACCGATCACACGCAGGACGCAGAGGAATCACTGTTCCCGCAACACGAATCGCAAAATGGAAAACGTTTGTTCAACTGTGGGCAATTGGTTTCGCAGTCATTCCCCCAGTGGTGCAGTCGGCGCACTGGATCGCGACCATCACGTTGTGGGTAGCTCTAGCTCTTACCCTCCAAACAGGTGTTGCCTACCTGCTCCGAGCGCGAAAGACATAGCTGATCCGACTGAGTAACGATCTTCGAAGTTTCGTGAACTCACGACTCTTGATCGAGGGGCCTTGTACGGCACGTGCCGAGGGGCAATAGGGTCAAGGTATGAACTGCGAAGTTATTGCTGTCGGTACCGAGTTGTTGCTCGGACAGATCGTGGACACGAATTCTTCGTGGATCGGAGAACAACTAGCCCTCGCGGGAATTGATAGTCATTATCAAACCAAAGTTGGTGACAACTGGGGACGGATCGAAGACGCCGTCCGTCTGGGAGTGGAGCGCAGCGATGCGGTGATTATGTGTGGTGGTCTTGGTCCAACTCAAGACGACATAACTAGGGACGTCATTGCAGCTGTGGTTGGATCAGAACTTGTGCTGGATGACACGATCGCCGAACGCATCAGGGCGATGTTCAAAAGTCGAGGACGAGACATGCCTGAGAACAACCTTCGACAAGCGATGGTCCCGGAGGGCGCGCGACCCATTCCTGAGCAACCAGGGACTGCGCCCGGCTTGGTGGTGCCTATCTCAACAGCAAACGGCGAACAAAAAGTCATCTATGCCGTCCCGGGTGTCCCATATGAGATGAAAGAGATGATGTTAGGAACAGTGATTCCCGATCTCCAGCAACGAGCCGGACTGACTTCGGTCATCGAGAGCAGGGTGTTGCGGACTTGGGGACAAAGTGAATCAGGATTGGCGGAACTACTAGGCGATCGAATCAACGAATTGGAGGCTGCAGGTAATCCGACGCTCGCTTTTCTGGCGAGCGGAGTTGAAGGAATAAAGGTTCGCATCACCGCCAAAGCGTCGACTTCGTCCGACGCGACAGCGATGCTTGACAGCGAAGAGACGTATCTGAGAGAACTGCTCGGCGACTTGGTGTTCGCCGTAGACGCGGAGAACATGGAATCAACAGTCCTCGGTCTACTCGCGGCGAAAGGACTGCATTTAGGCGTCATAGAGACCGCCACTGCTGGATTCATGACCCACCGTCTAGCGACGGCTCCGAGCGGGACTCAAGCTTTTTCTGGAGGTGTCATTGCTCGAGGGGCAGGCATCCTGTCATACCTTCTGAGAGGAGACCCAGCGGCGCTGCAACCAGAAGAAGCTGCCCTACAGTTAGCTCGAGTCGCACGCGGAATTCTTGTATCCGATGTAGGCGTCGCTACCACCGCAATAGAGGATCCATCCAAGAGCACAGAAACCCATCCCTTCGGCACCGCATGGCTTGCGATATCAATGGCGGAATTCGAAACGGTGGAACAAGTGAAACTTCCCGGTGACCTGGAACGCATCCGACAGTTCAGCGTCATATCGCTGCTGAATCTGTTGAGGCTGCACCTCGAGGGGCGGCGCTAGTAGCAGTGACGAGAGCCTTTATATCGGCACCTGTCTCACCCGAAGTGGCTGCGAATCTTCGACGTTTGGACCGCACACAACCGGGCATTAGGTGGACTGATCCCGATCAATGGCACATAACCCTGCAGTTCTTCGAATGCTGCCGCATCGAAGAAGTTGAGAAGCGTTTTTCGCAGATAAAGGCGAACCCATCAATTGGCTTACTTGGCCCACAGGTTTCTCTTCTCGGTCGAAGCAACGTGGTGGTACCAATCGGCGGGTTGTCTGATCTCGCCTACCAAGTTCAGAATGCGATGACACCACAAGACTTGATGAAGAAGCAGTTCTCCTTCGTGGGCCACCTCACCCTTGGTCGACTGAAGGACGCCACTCACGCAGAACTAAAGGACACTCCCGTGACGGGTTCTTTCAGCGTAAATGAACTGGAATTAATTCAGAGTGTCCTTGGCACCGCAGGCCCCACCCACACGACAATCAACCGGCTGTCGCTTCTGCCCTAGCTCGAATAAGCACATCGCCCTCACTTCTGGAATGCTGTTTGCATGCGTTTCAGTTTCTGGACAGGTAACGGACAATCATGGGAAGACACCCTCGAAGGATGCCATCATGCTGAGGCCACCGGATGGGACGGCATCTGGTATGCCGACCATTTCATGCCCAACGAAGACAATGTCGACCAACCAATTCACGAGGCATGGTCCGTCCTGGCGGCCATAGCTGCGTCGGTGCCCCGAGTTCGGATCGGCCCCCTAGTTGCAGGTAACACCTACCGGAATCCAGCCCTAACGGCAAAGATAGCGACGACCATCGACCACATATCTGGTGGACGCGTCGTTCTCGGTATCGGAGCGGGATGGCAAGAGAACGAACATGAGAAATACGGTTTTGATTTCTCGACGCTTAAAGGGCGACTCGATCGGCTGGACGAGGCGGTAGAGATCATTACGTCGCTTCTTGCCAATGTTCGCACTGAGTATCAAGGAACGCATTACACGTTGATCGACGCGCCGTTGGACCCGAAACCGATACAAGCCAAAGTGCCGCTCCTTATTGGCGGCGGTGGGCGTAAGCGGACGTTACGGACCGCTGCCAGGCACGCAGACGAATGGAATTACTGGGGGATGCCAAGCGATATTGAAGAATTGTGTGGTGTTTTAGATGCCCATTGTGAGGACGTCGGACGCGATCCGAACAGTATCCAACGGTCCGCCTGCGCCCTCATGTTTATTTCCGAAGATGAAGAGCGACTGTCTCGATTGCGAGATCAAGACTTCGGGCGAGCAACCATCGTCGGTACGCCCGAAGAGGTGATCGACATTGTGGGCCAATACCGCGAAGTCGGACTCGATGAACTAATCGTTCCGGACTTCACATTTGGTCCCATGAAACGCAAAAAGGAGTCGATGGATCTTTTCATCGAACAGGTAGCCCCAGAATTCAGGTGATCGTCACCGGATCATCCTCAAATGGCGTCCTCGAAATCTGACAGTCGACTACCTGACTAACTCAAGAAGCACCAATTTCTCGTGCCAACTGGCCCATTCGAATCTCTCCATCACGGGTCTGTCCACCAATTTCTAAAAAATTGCGCATTGCTGGTTCCGCCTCATCAGTGCGTAAAAGTTGTTGAAATAAGTATTGCTCCTCCAGCAGGCCGTCCCTCAATGGCAGAGTGTCGGCGTTGTTCACAGCCTCCTTGGCCAAAGCCACCGCTTGGGGTGGGAAAGCCGCAATCCGGAAAGCTAGATCAGTGACGAAGGGACGAAGTTCTTCAGGAGGCAAGGCTCGATTCAGATAGCCCCACTCTTCGGCGGTCTTCGCGTCAACGTCGACACCTCCCAAGATAATTTCCATGGCGCGACCTCGGCCGACTAGACGCGGTAACCGCTGAGTTCCTGTCCCACCCGGGAGGATTCCAAGGGGAACTTCCATCTGATTCACCACAGTTTTGCCTATTGCCCCAAACCGCATGTCACACGACATTGAAAGTTCGCTGCCTCCGCCTCCAACGCGGCCACCAATTTCCACAATCGTTGCTTTTGGCATCTTCCTATAGGTCTCACACATCAAATGGAACCCCCCGATCTCTGACTGCCGTTGCGGAGGATCATCGGTTGGGAAACTAAGAATCGCAGAAACATCGAAATGGGCGATAAAAAAGTCGGGGTCGTTGCTGCGCAGTACGACAACTCGAACGGAGCCATCTTCAGCCACCTGAGCACCGAACTTCGCCAGCTCGCGAAACAATGCCAGCGTCATCACGTTGATAGGTGGAGCATTAATTGTCACGAAGGCGACCCCATCGATGCGTTGAATTTGAAGGAGTTCGAAATCTTCGTCAGCTAGGTGGTTAGTCATTCTGAGAGTCTCGCGGGTTCTTAGACTTCTTGCCGCAGCGAGCGTCTTGACAGAACACCCGTTCGATACTTGCCCGAACAAACGTTCGGGTGTACCGTGACAATGTCCGTTCGGTTTCAGGGTCCGACCCTATTCGTACGGTTTCCACCAACTGGGTAATGGATTGCCCGATCACCGAAATGGCTTCACCTGAAGTCAAAGATACGTCCGAGGAGGACAGCAGCGTGGAACGAGAAAAAGCACTCGATATGGCACTGTCGCAGATTGAGCGCCAATTTGGCGAAGGCGCTGTCATGAAGATGGGTGAGCGCGGCCAAATGAAAGTTGAAGCCGTGTCATCAGGCAGCCTGGCAATCGATGTGGCCCTTGGCATTGGGGGTCTTCCGCGAGGGCGAGTTGTCGAGGTTTATGGTCCAGAAGCATCGGGAAAGTCAACCCTCGCGATGCATGTTGTGGCGGAAGCCCAACGCACCGGTGGAATCTGTGCCTATGTAGATGCAGAACATGCCATGGACCCCGACTACGCCAAAAACATCGGCGTTGACGTCGACGAATTACTTATTTCTCAACCTGATACTGGTGAGCAAGCTCTTGAAATTACCGACATGCTGATTCGTTCAGGAGCCATTGATGTTGTGGTCATTGACTCAGTGGCAGCGCTCACACCGAGAGCTGAAATTGAAGGTGAAATGGGTGATACTCACGTCGGGCTACAAGCTCGGTTGATGTCACAAGCCTTACGAAAACTCACCGCCAACCTGAGCAAAACTAAAACCATCGTCATCTTCATCAATCAATTGCGGGAAAAGATCGGCGTTATGTTCGGCAGTCCCGAAACAACACCTGGTGGTCGAGCCCTGAAGTTCTACTCGTCGATTCGTATAGATATTCGCCGAATAGAAGCGATCAAGTCTGATGGTGAGATCACGGGTGGCCGTACCCGCATCAAAGTCGTTAAGAACAAAGTTGCCCCTCCATTCCGGCAAGCCGAATTTGACATCATGTACGGCAAAGGAATCAGTCGAGAAGGGTCACTCATAGATGTTGGTGTGGAGCAAGGAATCGTCAAAAAATCTGGTGCCTGGTACACCTACGAAGGTGAACAACTGGGCCAAGGAAGAGAAAACGCTAAACAATTCCTGACAGAGAACCCGGAAGTCATGGTTGAAATTGACGGCCGAATAAGGTCACAGCTTGGCATGAACGATTCACCAGCCGATGACCAAACAAGCGACGACGAAAATGAAGTCGCAGAAGTCATCGACGACTAACAAGTCACGCCCCTATTTCTGAAAATCTCCAAGAGGCCGAACTTCTGGCGTCAGCGTTGCGACCTTTCCCGATACTGTGACTCGTCGCGTAGTTGAAGCTGCGACCTGAACCGCTTGCACTGTAGGTTTGGGCGTACTCCAACATTCAATTCAGGAATGAGTGCGATGGCCGAGAAGCAGAAAAAGCCACAGAATGTCTTCAACTTTGACTATTCCCGCGAGGTGCAAGAACGTCCACCGCAGGAGTATTACGACAACATCAAAGAAAAATTCGCGGACGAACGTGACCTGCGTCTTGGTTATCGACCACCGGGAACAGATAGCTACACATCAGAGTTGACCGGCGACCTGGCGAAATACGCCGTTGATCCCTACGGAACAGAAATTCCTGAACGCGAACTTCTCAACGATTCAGTCGAAGTTCTCTTCATCGGCGGAGGCTTCTCGGCCTTACTCACGTCGGCACGGCTCAGAGAAAAAGGGGTCGAAAGCATTCGGATCGTTGAACGCGGAGCTGACGTCGGAGGCACCTGGTACTGGAATCGGTATCCCGGTGTGGCCTGCGACGTCGTCGCCTATGACTATCTGCCCCTTCTCGACGAGACCGGATACGTTCCGAGTCGCCATTACGCGGGCGGGGAAGAGATCTACCAATACTGCAAGCAGATCGCTGAACGGTTTGATCTGTACAACCTCGCTGTTTTCGGTACAACGGTGACCTCGACAGTTTGGGATCAGGCCACGGAAACGTGGCTTGTGGGTACTGACCGCGGCGACAGCATTCGGGCACAATTCGTCGTGTGCGCAAATGGCACCCTTGCTAAACCCAAACTCGCGAAGATCGACGGCGTTCAACGATTCTCCGGTCACTCGTTCCACACTTCTCGCTGGGATTACGAGTACACGGGTCCCCAACTCGAACACTTGAATGACAAGCGAGTCGGAATCATTGGGACAGGCGCTAGTGCCGTGCAGGCGATCCCCGAACTCGGCAAAGCTGCGAAGGAATTATTTGTCTTCCAGCGGACACCATCGTCAATTGACGTGAGAGATGATTGGGAGACCGACCTTGACTGGGCTGCCACCTTGGAACCGGGTTGGCAGGCCCAACGACGTGCCCGAGCCATCGAAGGACCTCAACTTCCAGACGCGATTAAGGCGCGTCGAGCGGCGATGTCTCGGGAGGAAAAAATCCAACGCCAGGAGAACGCAAACATTGACGCCATGATGCGCATCCACACCCGTATCGATGAGGTAGTCGAAGATCGTGAGACAGCAGAATCGCTGAAACCCTGGTACATGCTGATGTGCAAGCGTCCGTGCTTTCACAACGAGTACTTGCCAACCTTTAATCGTCCCAACGTAACCCTGGTTGACACAAAGGGCGCAGGTATCACCGAAATCACCGAAGCGGGCCCAGTATTTGACGGAACTCAATACGAGGTCGACGTCCTTATTTACGCCACTGGATTCGAAGTCCAACAAACTGGCATATACAACCAAATTGTCGGTGAAGATGGTTTGGACCTCAACGAAAAGTACCTCGATGGAATTCGGACCTTGGTCGGGATCCACTCACAGGGTTACCCGAACCTGTTCATCATGGGCGGATATCAAGCATTCTTCGCGTTCAACCTGACAGACGTTCTCAATAGTCAGGGTGAACACATCGCCGAATGCATTGACTTCACTCGCCGAAACGAAATTCACAGCCTGGACTGCACTATCGACGCAGAGGAGTGGTGGGTCCAAGAAGTGATCTCTCATCGGGGCAAAACCAGCCGAAACAAAGATTGCACTCCGGGCTATTACAACTTCGAAGGAGCCGAAAACCGGCGCCAAGACGGTAACTACAACGGGACCATGAAGCAGTACCTCGGCCACATGTCTCACATTAGAGACAACATGTCCGATCATTTTGTGTTCACACAGAGGTAGTGACCAACCAGTTCCCTAGCGAAGCTTCACGAATAGAGCCCATTTCAATCTCAGCCACCGGTATCGCGCAGGGTCACCAAGCCGTAGACAGCAAGGGTCTCGTTTTGGCTGATTTCGACTGAAATAAGGCGATTCTTTCCCCGGCGGTTCAATACTCGGCCCTCGATGCTAAAGACGCCTTCAGAAATCGGTTCGAAGTAATCGACACGCATATTGATCGTCGACTGGAAACCCGTCGGAGCATTCGAATCGGTCCGGGAAGTGTAGAGAGCAACAAGGTCCACGTACGCGCCGGTAAATCCGCCGAATAGCTGTCCATTTGGATTGAGGCAGCCCTTTGGAAGATGACACTCAACCGCGAGTTCACCAACACCTCGATGCAGCACCGTCCAGTCATAGGCTTCGAGAAGGTCACCAGCCGGGTGCCCTGGATTAATTAACCGTCCCTCTGGAACGTCTTCAGCCCACGGTCGTCGGCCGTCATTTGAATTGGTCACAGCGAAGATTCAACTCCATCACCGCAGCCAATGCCCAATAGTCTGTGGGATGTGAGTCGCAAGTATGTGCTTCGCACCTACGGGTGCCAAATGAACGAACATGATTCAGAACGCATCGCCGGTTTGCTTGAAATGGACGGTTTAGAGCAAACGGAATCATTTGAAGAGGCCGACGTCATTGTTCTGAACACGTGCTGTATTAGAGAAAACGCGGACAACAAACTTTACGGTCAACTAGGAAATCTAAAGAAGCTGAAGGAACAACGACCTGACTTACAGATCGCAGTAGGGGGGTGCTTAGCTCAAAAAGACCGAGACATCATCCAAGACAAAGCCCCTCACGTCGACGTTGTTTTCGGTACACACAACGTCGGACGAGCTACAGACCTTCTAGCTGAGGCCCGAGTTAGTGGCCCGGTAACCGAAATAATCGAAGAGTCCGAATCTTTTCCTTCGGCGCTTCCAGTCAAACGTGACGTTAGTCATGCCGCCTGGGTGACCATTCAAATCGGATGCGACAACTCATGCGCCTTCTGTATCGTGCCAGCGGTTCGCGGCCGAGAAATTTCTCGTCCCTACAAAGAACTTGTCGATGAAGTCGAAGCGCTAGCAGCGGCGGGTATCACCGAGATCACTCTCCTTGGGCAGAATGTGAATAGCTACGGTCGAGATCTCACCCTAAAACTTCGCGGCGCGGAGCTGGGGCAAGACGCCGAATATCTCGCGGGAGAAACTTGGGTA
>CESR01164887.1_pt1 | contig 12921 bp, 10 predicted proteins | sample 356351 | NCBI WGS metagenome assembly CESR01 (sample SAMEA2622149, study PRJEB7988) | marine metagenome | isolation source: saline water (ENVO:00002010), including | reverse complement strand
CATAAGACCCTACGCACATAGTCAAACCATTATGAATACTTGGATAGGCATTTAATAACTTTCGAGCATCAGTAGCACTTGATACAACTCTTGGTAGTCCGAAAAGTGAAAATGGTGGGTCATCTGGATGGATACACATTTTTACTTTTGAACGTTCTGCTATTGGTATAATTTCCTTTAAAAATCTAAATAAAATTTTGCGGTAACCCTCTGTGCCAATTATACTAAACTTTTCCACTTCATTTAAAATTTGTTTTCTTGAATAGGAACCTTCCCCGCCAGGCAAGCCTGCTATAATATTTTTTTCTAAAATATTAATATCTTCTTTATTAAAAATTTTAAATTTTCTTTTAGCTTCACTATAAACTTCCTCAGTGTAATCATTTTTTGCATTTTTACGACTTAAAATAAAAATGTCATATAACGCAAAATCAGACATATCAAAACGCAATGCTAAAGATTTATTTGGAAGCTTATATCTCAGATTAGTTCTAGTCCAATCAACAACAGCCATAAAATTATAACACACAAGTTCTAGACCAGCTTTCCCAACATTTTCGATAGATTTTTTATAATTATTGACATACTTATAAAAGTCTCCAGACCAAGTTTTAATATCATTATGAACAGGAATACTCTCAATCACAGTCCATTCTAAACCAGAAGACTCGATTATTTTTTTTCTCTTTAATATTTCATCCAGTGTCCATACATCTCCAGTTTTAATATGATCAAGAGCAGATACAACTCCACTAGCTCCAGATTGTGAAATATTTTCTAAACTTACATTATCATCAGGGCCAAACCACCTTAATGTCTCTTTCATACTGATTATCTCCGATTATTAAAATTAAACTCCACCGAAAGCATCAAACCCCCCATCAACAGGAACAAGAACACCTGTCACGAAATTAGAATAATCTGATAAAAGCCAAATAACTGTGCTAATTAATTCTTCAGGTTCTCCAAATTTATTCATCGGAGTATTTGCAATGATTGACTTTCCCCTTTCAGTATAATCGCCTGTTTCTTTATCAATAAGTAAAAATCTATTTTGTTTACCAAGAAAAAATCCGGGTGCTATTGCATTTACACGAATATTTTCAGAATATTCCTTTGCCATATGCACTGATAACCATCTAGTAAAACTATTTATAGCTGCTTTTGAAGAAGAATATGCTGGAATTTTAGTCAATGGTCTAGTAGCAGCCATAGAACTAATATTTAAAATATTTCCTTTTTTATTTTCAGCAAATACTTCGCCAAAAACTTGACAAGGTAATATAGTGCCCATTACGTTTAATTTTGTTACCCATTCAAATGCATCAGCGGGTATTTCAAAGAAACTATTATTATGACTTGTAGTAGCTTTGGGATGATTACCACCTGCACAATTAATTAAGGCATCTATATTGCCAAATTCATTAATTATCAGATTTTTACAATTTTTGATATCTTCTTTAATCGTAACATCGCATTTGATTATTTTATGATTAGATTTTGAATCTATTAGCCTTTTTATTATTTGATCATTTGGTTTGTTATTATTATACAATAAAGCTACGGCACAACCAGCTTCAGCAAGCAAACATGATATTTCACTTCCAATGAATCCACTAGCGCCACTAACTACTACAACTTTATTTTTTATATTAAATAAATCATCAATCAACATTTAGTTCCCCTTTAATAATTTGTTTACCTAAAAATAATGGCTCAATATGTCGATGGAAAATATTCTCAGTAACATTTTTAGAAATTATTTCTTCGTTATTTTTTAACACATCTAAATATTTGTTTTCAAGTTTAGATGCAATTTTATATCCAACATGTAAGAGCTGCCGAAAATTTAAATTATAGTGTGAATTTTTTTGATCATGCCTTAGAGTTTGCGAAAATATTTTACCATCCCAGCTATTTACTTCATCGGGACTAGGTAACATACTTTTATCAATTTCTATTACAGATAAGTATGGCATACATAATTCATCATAATATTTATAAGATTCTGAATAAATATGCTTTGCTATACTTAAACCTTCTCCTCCAGCTTCGGATAGTCCAATTAGTTCTTCAAGCCAGCTAGTACCAGCTGTTTTAAGATGTAATCCAGCATCATGTTTTTTTAAAATTTCTTGCATTATTGGGTATAATGAAAATTTATCACTACCAGAATGAACGCTTAGTTTTAGTTCTGGATTCATTCCAAATTCTTTTTTTACTAATTCGATTACAGCGACGTCTTGCTCAAACTCTTTTTTAAATATAGATAAATCACCAATATACTCTACTCCTTTATTAAATCTACCGCTGAATTTTGGTGCAATTGTATTTACAGGTATTTTTAAGTCAGCAACAGCTTTCAATATGAAAAATAATTCAGCTGGTGTTTGAGGATTATCGGTTTCATCCATTGAAATTTCAACAATAAAGCTATCAGCATTTATTTTTGAATTTATATAATCATATATTTTTTTTGCTTCATGCACTGCAAATAGATATTTATTTGCAACAGATTCAATTAGTTCAGATGTGATTTCAATGAGACCAAAACCATTTAAATTAAGAGTTCCAATAAATTTTTTATTTTTTTCATAAAAATCCTTCTTATGATTTTCTTCAATTTTATGACCAATAAAGTCAGCTACATCAATTGTATAAAAATCGCATGTGTCGAGAAAAAAATCCACATTTTTTAAATTAATGTGATCTGCATCCAGAAAATATGAATCATCCCATCCAAGATCAGCCACCGCTTTATTAACTGCATGCCTTGTCTCAATGGACTCACTCCCAATAATATCATGTTCTCTATACGATTTATTCCAAACAGGTGTTATATGACAACCTATTTCTTTTGCCATCATGATTGCCTGAAGCTGAGGTTTTGCCTGATTCGCAAACCTGTCTCCAACGCCAAATGAATATTTTGATAAAATATTTTTCATATTATCTTCAATTTGTAATTTATTCTTTATTCAAAACCCTTATTTTAATATCCCAAATATGTTGGTAAGAATAAACTGAGTTGAGGAAAGTAAGTTATTAAAAGTAAAATTATAATCATAGCCATGTATAGTGGGAGTAGTGGCTTAATTAACTGATCTATTGAAGTTTTTCCAATTCCACAACCTAAGAAAAGAACACTACCGACTGGTGGAGTACAAAGACCAATACATAAGTTCAAAATCATGATTATACCAAAATGCAAAGGATCTATACCTAAACCTGTTACAACAGGTAATAATATTGGTGTAAAAATTAGTACTGCTGGCGTCATATCCATGAAAGTTCCAACCACCAATAATAGAATGTTTATTATTATAAGAAGTAAAAAAATATTATCTGTTAGATTAATTAGATATGTACTAATGATTTGAGGTATGTTTAAATAAGATAATAACCAAGACATTGCCTTAGATGTCCCGATTAATAACATTACAATAGAAGTTGTTTCAACTGTTTTTAGTAATATATTGGGTATATCAGTTAGTTTAATTTCTTTGTATAAGAAAGCCAAAAATAATGAATATAAAACTGCCACTGCGCTAGCTTCTGTTGCTGTAAAAATTCCTTTAATTATTCCACCTATAACAATATATATAAGTAGTAAGCTTGGCAACGCTTCAAATGAGCGAGTTATAATATCTTTTAAGCCATATTTTAGCCCACTCGGATAACTATTTATTCGAGCCATAATCATTGAAACAAAGATTAAACTTAATCCTATGAGTAAACCAGGTATGTACCCTGCTATAAATAAAGCAGAAATAGACACTCCGCCACTAGCTAATGAGTAAATAATAAGAATATTACTTGGGGGAATTAACAAACCTGTAGTTGAAGCTGTTACTGTTAAAGCTGTGTTAAAATTTTTATCATAGCCTTCTTTATTCATAGATGGAATCATTACTCCACCAACCGCTGATGTTGCAGCTGCAGCTGATCCTGAAATAGCGCCAAAAAACATACAAGCAATTATATTAACGTATGCTAAACCACCGGGAAAAGATGATACAATAACTTTTGCAAAATTTATTAAACGATTAGCGATGCCCCCTTGCGCCATTATATAACCTGACAGAATGAAAAAAGGAATTGCAAGTAATGCGAAACTGTTCATTCCAGTTGCCATCTGCTGAGCTATAGTTGTTAGAGCTGGAGCGATAGGAATAGTAACTATCATGCTCAAAGTGGTTGAAACACCAATAGCTAAAGCAATAGGTATATTTAAAGAAAGTAAAATGATGAACGTTAATAATAATACTATGATTGAAATCGTCATTATTGCTTTAATTTTCTTGCATTATCTTTTTAATAAAATCAATTGAAAAAACAATCATCATCATACCAGATATTGGTACTACTAAATAAATATAGGCCATCTTTATACCAAGCGCTGGTGATATTTGATTAAGAGAGAGAGTTATATAAACTAATCTTAAACCTCCAATTACTAAGACGAAAAAAGAGAATAGAATTATAATAGAATATATAAAGATCTCTGACATGGCTTTTTCTTTGCCAATGAAATTTTTAGTTACAACATCTATACCTATGTGAGATTTCTCTAATAACGCATAAGTTGAGCCAAGCATTCCAATCCATATTAATAAAAAACCAGCTACCTCTTCAGAATAAAGACTAGGGTCATTTAAAATAAACCTGGTAAAAATTTGCCAAGTGACTGTAAAAACCATAAATCCCATTAAAAATATTAGAAAATAGATAAGAATTTTTGTAAGTGGCCTAGACATAAAATCAAATATGATTTTTAATTTTTTCAATTAATTTATAGAACGGTTCATTCTTATAATTATCATACATACTATTAACCGCTTTTTGGAATAAACCTTTATCGGGGTAAATTACTTCAACTCCAGCATCCTGAATATGATTAAGAGCTTTCTCTGTCGCTTCTAACCATAATTTTCTTTGGTAGACAACCGATTCATCAATTGAAACTTGGAGCCATACCTTTTCTTCATTACTTAAATTATTCCATATATGAGTACTCATTATTAGTACATCAGGAATCGAAGTATGTTCATCTAAACTATAAAATTTACAAACTTCATAATGTTTAGAGAGATGGAAACTGGGGGGATTATTTTCTGCACCATCTACTACTCCTTGCTGTAATGAAGTATATAACTCTCCCCAAGGGATTGGAGTCGCAGACCCGCCTAAACTCTTTACCATACTAATTGATGTTTGACTTTTTTGAACTCTTATTTTTAAACCTTTAAGATCAGATGGAGATTTTATAGCCTGATCTTTTGTATAGAAACTTCTAGAACCAGCATCGTAATAACACATACCTTTTAAGAAATAGGATTCACCTGATACCAATAATTTTTTACCAATTGGACCATTTAAAACACTCCATCGATGTTGATCATGTTTAAATAAATATGGCATACCAAAAATTTTCATGTCTGGTATAAAACTTTCTAAGGGAGCTGTAGACACTTTTGTCATAGCTAAACTCCCAATTTGAAGTAATTCGATTAATTCTCTTTCATTACCAAGTTGTCCACCCGGATAAATGTCAACCACCATTTTTCCATTAGATTTTTCCTTAACTCTTTCGGACATAAAAACCATCGCTTTGTGTACAGGATGTGAAACATCCAAACTATGAGCTAATTTAATTGTCGTGAAATATTTTTTGTTAGAACATGATATAAACAAGCAAATTAAAAATATTATAGATAAGTTTTTTTTGAACATGATAATTATAGTTTATAAGATTTTTTTACAAGATTGTAAGCTAAATCATGACTTATTTTTACTGCCTCATCCATATCTATTATATGTCTTACTACCTGCTCTGCTAAAAAATTAGAATCAATCCTTCTACATAAATCATGCCTTGCAGGAATGGATAAAAATGCCCTTGTATCATCATTAAAACCAACGGTGTTATATATACCAGCAGTTTCAGTCGCTCTTTTGCGAAAACGTTTCATACCTTCAATGCTATCGTGAAACCACCATGGCGGTCCTAACTTCATAGCAGGATAATGGCCTGCAAGAGGTGCTAACTCTCTTGCGTAGACTGACTCATCAAGGGTAAATACAATTAAAGAAAAATCACTATTATTACCAAATTCATTAAGCAAATAATGCAAATTTTCTGTGTATTCTGTTTTTAAAGGTATGTCAGCACCTTTATCTGCCCCAAATTTTTTAAAAATAAAATCGTTATGATTTCTCATTGATCCAGCATGTATTTGCATCACAAGCCCATCGTCTACACTCATTCTAGCCATTTCCATTAACATATGGCCAATAAAAATTATCTGATCATCTTTGCCTGAATCACCTCTTATAGCCCGCTGAAATATTTCATCTGCTTTCTGATCGGATATTCTTTCTGTAAATGGAGTCTCAACACCTTGATCGGTAGATGTTGCACCCATTCTCTTAAAAAATTCTCTTCTGTTTTCGATAGCTGATATAAAACTTTTATATGAATCAATATTAATTTTAGAAGCCTTAGATAATTTTGCTATTTCATTTATCCAATCTTTTGATTCTATGTTCATTACCGAGTCAGGTCTAAATGCTGTGATTACATTTCCTTGCCAACTAGAATTTTTTATTGCTCTATGGTGTACTAACTCGTCATCAGCACTTTCAGTAGTACAAAGAGTTTCAATATTAAATTGATCAAAAATAGAACGAGGCCTAAATTTTTCAGTGGATAACAATTGTTGAATATGATCATATATTTCTATTGAATTATGTTCATTTGGATTTTCTTCTATACCAAAAACTTCTTTAAATACATAACTCAACCACATTTTTGTTGGTGTCCCAGAAAATAAGAAATAATTTTTACAAAATATTTTCCAAATCTCTTTAGGATCCATTTCAATATCGGTACCATCAATAGTTGGTATACCTAATTTTTCCAATTTAATTCCTTGTGAGTAAAACATTCTAAATATATAATGATCAGGTATTATAAGTAATTCAGAAGGATTAGAAAAATTTTCATTTTTAGATAAAATTTCTGGGTCCACATGCCCATGTGGACTTATAATTGGCAACGATTTCACTTCTTTATATAATTCTCTAGCTACCGATCTAGTATTTGGGTCTGGTTCAAAAAAGCGATCATCATTTAGATTTATTCTGCTCATTAATTACCTCTTTCTGCAAGTGTCTCTAATAATTATTTCTGTAGGAATTTTTATATGTTCTACTTTAGTCTTACTACTTCTTATATGATCAATAAGTTTAGATGTCGCCCTCTCCCCAATTTCATTTATTGGTTGTTTTACGTATGATAAAGAAGGTTTCATAAAATGATTATAAGTGCTTCCACCAAATGACATAATATTTACATCTTTAGGTACACTAATATTTAATTCCTCTAGTGCACGCATAACACCAATAGCAACGGGGTAGGTAACACAGAAAATTATCTCAGGAATTTTATTTCTAATTTTTGATAACTTTCGCATACCATTATAACCATCAATTTCTTCATACCCACCTTCGATAATAATAAAATCATTCTTTTTTATTTTATGATCTTTAACAGCTTTTTTAAATCCTCTAATCCTTTCTTTGCCAATATTGGTTATTTTCATACCTCCAATAAAAGCCATTCTATTATATCCAGATTCCACTATATAGTTGATGGCTTTATATACTCCTATAAGATCATCGGAAACAACATGACTAAAATTCTTATCTTCTTTGACTCTGTCAAAGAAGACTATCGGGACATCTCTATCTTTGGCGACCTGAAATATTTTATAATCATCCGTCTCTTCAGTAATCGACACTAACAGTCCATCTACACACATTGCTAAAAGTGTTTGAATATGCTTTATTTCATTGCTTTGACTTTCCCTCGAAACCGCAAGAATTACTTCATAACCAAAATCATAAGCACTTTTATATATTTGATTAATTATATCAGGGAAAAAATCTCCAGTCACTTTGGGAACGACTAAACCAATCGTATATGATTTTTTTGAAGACAGATTTCTAGCCATAAAATTAGGAATATAACCCAATCTCAAAGCAGTTTTCTTTACCAAGTCTTTTTTAGCTTCACTTATGTCTGGATGATTACGCAGTGCTTTTGAGACAGTGACTTTGGAGACATCTAAATTTTTTGCAATATCTGCTAGAGTAATGTTTTTTTTTAACTTCATTTAACGTTTCACGTACCTGTAACTTTATCGGTAACTTAAATTATTAAAATCGTATTTATCTATCAATACAGAAAATATAATTGAATTAATTATCATTTATATATACCCTAGCTAATTCAGAATCTTTTTTCCAATTATATTCTCCTATAGGATAACTAAGATTATAATCTTCAATTTCTTTGATTACTTTATTAGCCTCAGATTTATTATTTTTAATAATTTGAGAAACTTTCAATGTATTCGGCTTGATACGAGCACCGTAATAGACTGCAGCTACTGCTGCTCGAAGTCTTACAGTTAACAGCGTCCTTTCAAACATTCTTTTTAGCTTTTTATATTCAATCTGATTTATATCTGATTTAACATCATCTACTAACTTCAATAACTCTTTGGTTTTGTTTATTGACCACTTTTTTTCCTTCAAGATATCTTTTAAAATATTTTCATCCATTAATTCTTCAGGAACCAACCATCCTTTATCAATTACATCAGGAATTTCTAACTTATTAAGTACCATATATGAAATAGAATCGTTAGGGGATGATGTAGTCTTATAAAATCCTTGCCCTGCTTTATGCTTTTTTGGCGATAAATAGTTTACAATATCTTTCCAATAGTGATATTCTTTATTTACACTATTTTTAATATAAATAACTGGATTTTCTAACCATCTTCCTGAGACATGTCGAGTATAAATTGAACGATAATCAAAATTTAATTTTGAATGCCGGGCTGTATTTAAGCCTAAAGTATAAAATGAAGACAAAATAATATCATCTGATTCATCAAAAACTCGAAATAACGTTCCAACATTTTCCTTACCATATACCTTAGCAATATATTGTTTTATAACTTGATCAGATGACAAAGAATAATTACTGAAACCTTTATCTATGGAAAATAAATTTATTTCGGTCGGCTTATCAATTATTGATGTATCGCCATACCTATCTAATCTAATTGAATAACCTAAAACATTTTCATATTTTGAAAAATACTTTGCTTTTTGGAAATGGAAATCTGGAAAGATACTTGCTACAACTCCCTGCCCGCTAAACTCATGAGCAGCATCAAATTCGATAATAATTCTTTTATTTTTACCTATTATATCTATTAGGTTATTTGGAGGATGAGTGATAAAAAAATCATGATTTGATTCTTTTATCATGATATAAATATTATTATCATTTAAATCATTGACCACCCCTACAATATTTTCAATTTCGCTATTATTATATGAAAAAGTTCTAAGGATCAAATCCATTCCAAAATAGCCGTTAACGACACTATTTAGTTCATTAATCAGCTTTTTAAATTTTTGCATAGATGAGGGATATAATTTTGAATATTGATTTTCTATCCTCATACCTGTTTCAATAAATGTAAGAACAATACCATCAATTATTTTAATTTTTTCTAGTTTATTTTTATAATCGTGTCTAAACCATTCCCAAAATTCTTGATTATCCAGATCGAGTTTATTTGTGTTTTCTTTAAAAAACTTTTTTGGATAATAATTTTTTTGATAAAGAGCATGATCCCATATATAAACTTTTTGAATTCCTTCATTATGAGCCAATGTAGCCAAATAATTTATTTTTTTTAATTTAGATACATCTGATACTTCTTTCAGATTGTGAATTAAATGATGTGATAATTGTAAATGATTAATATTATAATTTTTAGCATGGTAAATAGTTTTTTCAGCTATATCAATATTATCAGATAATATATTCCAACCCCTTATTTCAACTGCTGATAGGATTGATTGAAAAAGTGAACCAATGAAAACAATGCTGATCACATTATTAATCATGGATTTCATTTTCTATTGTGAATGTGTACGTCTTTCATAACTAAATTAGATACATCTTTAATATGAGATGGTTTTATAACATTTTTTACATCTATATTTTTTAACTGCACGTTTACAATTTTTGAATCACTATAACCATCTAAATACAAAGGCTGCTTGGCATAATTACAAGTCACATTCTGAATAAAAACATTTTCAACTTTAGGAAGATAAGTTTTCCCATTCCTCTCAGCGTCTCTAACTGTATAATGCAAATCAATATTTAAAATTGGCCCTCCACCTACAGTGTCAATAATAACATCTTTAACGAAGATATCACTCACGTATCCTCCTCTTACTTCACTACCCTTTATCCTAAATGCTCTATTTAATTTTTTACTATTAATTCTACAATTTTTCATAAATATGTTGTTTGCGCCACCGCTCATTTCACTGCCAATAGTTAAACCACCACGTCCATTTTTGATAATGTTATCTCTAGCTATTACATTCTCTGTAGGTGTATTTATTCTTCTACCATCCTGGTTTCTACCAGACTTCATTGTTATACAATCATCTCCAACATCTATAAAACAATTTTTCACTACAATATTTTTTGAGGACTCTAAATCAATCGCATCAGTATTTGGACTTTCATAAGGTGCATAAATTTTTACATCATCAATGATTATATTATCAGAGAGAACGGTATGTATGAACCACATTGGTGAATTTTTAAGTGTCACTCCTTGAATAGTAATGCCCTCTGACTTATATAGTTGAATAAAATTCGGTCTTAAATTATATCCTAACCCAAAATTTCTTTCTGAAGCGCTTACCTCAGTTCTATTATATTCCATCAATCTAGGCCTATTCTTTTTCAATTTATGTAAATTATCTCTACTCCAGCCCCACCAATTATCCCATCCTGCATTACCATCTAAAACTCCGTCTCCAGTGATAGAAATATTTTTTACATTATTTGAATATATAAAAGCTCTAAAATTATATATCTCCATTCCCTCCCAATGACCCAAAACATTTGGAGTATAATCAATCGGGTTTTGACTAAATTTTATCACTGCACCTTTTTTAAGGTGTATCCCAACATTATCTTTTAATATTATGCCTCCTGTGAGGTAGACACCCTCTGAAAAATTAATTTTACCCCCACCTTTTTTCGAGATAGAATCAATTAAACTATTAATATTAGTAGTATTCATTGTTTTACCATCCGGAACAATATTATAATTCAAAGCATCAAATGTTATTTTCGACAATTTAGATCCAGTTATCTCACTTTCAATTCTTTCAGCTTCTGCCCACTTTTTTTCAGCGTATTCCCACCCAGGATAGCCAATATCATTATCACATGAAAGATTAAAAAACAATACTAAAACCGATATTAATTTCTTCATATTTCTATATTTTTTTTTGAAAAATGTCCTTTTTTGTAAGTCTTAACATGGCTCCTTCAGATTCTATGTTCACATCTTCTAGAATTAAACTTTTAACATTTTTATGATGAATCCCATATTTTACAGATGCAACTCTCCAATTTTTAAATTTTACATTTTTGACAGGTAGAGCTTCACTGCCATTAATTAGCCATCCTTGATTTGCAAAATTACAATCAATGTTTTCTACAAGAATACCATCACATGAAGTATAAAATCTGTCTTTGGTCTTCTCAGTATCATATGACTTATAATCCATATTTATCCCTACTATTGGGCCACCGATTGTATCTATTTGGACATTCCTCATTACTATATTTTGAACATATGCCCCTCGATATTCATTACTTTTTATTCTCAAAGCTCTCAGAAGGTCAGGGCTATTCATTTTGCAGTCTTCAACTATAACATTTTTTACTCCACCAGATAGTTCACTACCAATAACAATACCACCATGTCCATTTGCCAAGGTACAGTTTTTTATATAAATATTTTCAGAAGGCATATTCCTTCTTCTTCCATCATTATTTCTACCTGATTTTATAGTAATACAATCATCACCAACACTGATAACTGAATTTTGAATAAGTATGTTTTTTGATGACTCAGGATTGATTCCGTCAGTATTGGGACTATTATTGGGAGAAATAATAGTAACACTATCTATAATAATATTTTCTGACATTAATGGGTGTATATTCCACATTGGAGAATTAATTAACGTAATACCTTTTATATAAATATTTTTACAATTACGTAATGTCATGAAATTTGCTCTAAGTTTAGAATCTATCCCATATTTTCTTTGATCAACTGGGACATTGTCTCTATTCTGTTTAAGTAATTTCGGCCTTATATCTGGATGATTTTCAGCTCTCATAGGTACTGGTAGAGATTTATCTTTCCAATTCCACCAATTATTTTTTGAGCCATTACCATTAAGCACAACCCTACCTGTTATTGCAATATTATTTTGACTTTCTGCATGTATAAAAGATGAAAAATTATATACATCATTCCCTTCCCAAGAAGTTAATACCATGGGCAGAAAATCATTTTTATCTTTAGAAAAATTTATTTTCGTACCATCTTCAAAATGCAACCTTACATTACTTTTTAGTTCTATTTTACCAATATTATTATATGTTCCCTTAGGTATGACTACAACCCCGCCTTCTCGACTATTGCACAAATCAATTACTTTTTGAATAGAAATCGAAGTGACTTCAGATGCATAATCTAAAAGGGCATATGTTTTATTAGGAAATTGTGGGATTGAAATAGCTTTTATTTCATTTTTTACCCTTTCTTCCCAATTTAGCTCATTGCGTGTTGGAGATGAGCAACTAAAAAGGAATAAGAGAATAATCAAAAAATTAATTTTAAAATAAACCATATTTAGTCCTATTAAAAAGATGGGTTACAATCCCATGCTGAGTTCTGAGAAAGATTAATAATATTTTTGTCATTTAGTTTAAGAAAATATATTTCT
>CESR01003073.1_pt1 | contig 13072 bp, 8 predicted proteins | sample 356351 | NCBI WGS metagenome assembly CESR01 (sample SAMEA2622149, study PRJEB7988) | marine metagenome | isolation source: saline water (ENVO:00002010), including | reverse complement strand
TACAGCATGGCGTTCTTCTGCCAAGCCAATAAAGAAGTGATGATCGAAAGCCCGGCCGGCAAATACCCGCCGATCTCGGCTGCCGATTACCTGCTGCAGCGCATTCAGGCGAACTTTGCTGAAGCCAAGAAGTAAACCTTAGCGGTGTAAGACAAACCCGGCCAACGTGCCGGGTTTTTTGTTTTTGGGTCTGGGAGGGCCGAGTTCTAACTCGGCTGTGGGGTTGCACGCAGGTTTGCTGGTCGAGCGGGAGCTCGACCTTCCCGGGTGGAGAGCGCGGCCACGCCTTTGGCTTAGGCCGCCCTACAGAGGCCTCGCACAAAAAAGCCCGCGCCAGGTGCTGGTGCGGGCTTTTGCGCTGTCTTGCAGCACCCGCCATTGGCGGGCGTTGCGGGGCAGGCTTACTTCGGAATGGTCGCGGTCATGCCTTCGACGTACCAGTCCATGGTGGCCAGCTCTTCGCGGGTCATGGTGGCGCCTGCGGCTACGCGCTCGGTGCCGCTCTGGTCCTTGATCGGGCCAGTGAAGGGGTGGAACTCGCCGCTGTCGATAGCGGTGATCACGCCTTCAACCTTGGCGCGTTGCTCGTCGGTCAGCTTGGCGTTGATTTCCTTGATCTGGATAACGTCATCGCTGATGCCGCCCCAGTAGTCAGCCGATTCCCAGTTGCCGTCCATGACCGCCTGAACGGTATCGATGTAGTACGGACCCCAGTGGTTAACCACCGACAGCAGGTGCGCTTCGGGGGCAAAGTGGCTCATGTCAGACGCTTGACCAACGCCCCAGACGCCACGCTTTTGCGCTGCCAGCAGCGGAGCCGGGCTGTCGGTGTGCTGGATGATGACGTCAGCGCCCTGATCCATCAGGGTGTTGGCGGCGTCAGCTTCTTTGGCCGGGTCAAACCAGGTGTTGACCCACACAACTTTCAGCTCGATATCCGGGTTAACGGCCTTGGCGCCCAGGTAGGTGGCGTTGATGTCGCGGATCACTTCCGGAATCGGGAAGGAGGCGATGTAGCCCAGCACGTTGCTTTCGGTAACCAGACCGGCCGCAGTACCGGTGACGTAGCGACCTTCATAGGTCACCGACAGGTAGGTGCTCAGGTTGTCGGCGCGCTTGTAGCCGGTGGCGTGCAGGAAGGTCTTGTCCGGGTAGTCGGCGGCAACGCGCTCGGTGGCGTTCATGAAGCCGAAGGAGGTAGTGAAGATAACGTCGTTGCCGGCCTGGGCCAGACGACGGATAGTGCGCTCGGCGTCGGCGCCTTCGTTGACGTTTTCAACGTAGGTGGTCTGCACCTTGTCACCAAAGTGGGCTTCAAGCTCCTTGCGGCCCTGGTCGTGCTGGTAGCTCCAGCCGTGGTCACCGATGGGACCGACGTAAACAAAACCGACCTTCATTGGATCGTCGGCAGCAACCGCCTGCAGGGGCAGGGTCAGCGCTGCGGCGAGGGCGAGCGTGCGTTTCAGACTCATGGTACTTCTCCTGGATGTGATCTTGTTGGCGACCGTGCCGCGTCCTTGGACGGCGGCCGATGGTTCCTGATACAGCAAAAAGCTGGCCATCTGTTCAAGAAATCGACGAAATTCTAGCGTTCCTGCTGTCATGCGGCCAGCGGCAGCGCATCGATAGCCGCAAAATCCACGGCAAATGCACAGGGCTGGTGCAACGCCCAGGTGCGTGCACCAGCAAAGCAAGAGATTTAAGGAAGCACTGATTAATGCTGCGCCAGTGGCAGCACTCCGCCGTGCAGGCTGGCGACCTGCTCAAAGCCTGCGCCGCGCAGGATGCCGGTCGCCAGGGACGAGCGCTTGCCCGAACGACACAATGCGACCACCGGCTTGCCCTGAGGTACCTCGGCCACGCGGTCGGCCAGGCTGCCGATCGGGATCTGCACCACGCTATCGAGCTGCGCGGGCAGCGGCTCGTTCTGCCACTCGCCGGGCTCGCGTACATCCAGCAGGGTGACCGCATCGCGGTGCTCCATCAGCCATTGCGGGCCAACCTCGGGGATGCCGGCGTAGGTCATGCGCAGATCGCTTGACCAGTCCGGCTCGGGCGGCAGCTGGCCGTCTTGCGGGCAGCCGCTGCGCAGGTTGGCGGGCACGGCTTCGTCGATGCGTTTGGGGTGCGGAAGCTTGAGCGCCTGCATGTAACCGACAAAGTCGGCCTCGTTGGCGCTGCCGCCCAGGCGCGCGTTGCAGCGCCGCTCTTCATCGATACTGCTGGCGGTGCGGCCGTTGTAGTCGTGGGCCGGATACACCGCGCAGCTGTCGGGCAGGCTGAACAGCTGCTCGACCACCGAGTGGTACAGGGTATGCGGGTTGCCCTGCTGAAAATCACTGCGCCCGCAGCCGCGAATCAGCAGTGCATCGCCGGTGAACACCATGGACTCATCGCTCAGCACGTAGCTCATGCAGCCGTCGGTATGGCCTGGGGTGGCCCGTGCCTCCAGCTCAACGCCTTTGACGCCAAAGCGCTGGCCGTGCTGCAGCGGCAGGTCTACGTGCTCGGCATTGATGACCGCCGCCGAGGCAATCTGACAGCCGGTTTTCTGCTTCAGCAGCCAGGCGGCGGTGACGTGGTCGGCGTGGGCGTGGGTGTCGACCACCAGCTTCAGAGTCAGGCCCAGCTCGTGCAGCAGCGACAGATCACGGGTGCTTTGCTCAAATACCGGATCAATCAGCAGGGCCTCACCGCTCGCCGGGTCGGCCAGCAGGTAGGTGTAGGTGGAGGAAGCAGCATCAAACAGTTGGCGAAAGAGCATGGTCACCTCGCAGCAGGACAGTTAACTTAAACACAATATATAAAAACATATATTGAAGAGAGGCGATCCGCAAGCATCTGCTCTGCGGCGCGGGGTCGCAGGCCATAAAAGACGAGAAAATGGCGCAATCTGCAGGTTATTGGCCGCCGTGGCCCGGCCTAGCGCCTTATAATGCGTGCACTCTTTTTGCCCCCGTTTTTGCCAACTATTTCGCAGGTTACCCATGGATCGCGCCGCACGCTGGATTGCCACAGGTCTTTCGGCCATTGCCCTCACCACCTTGCTGTCTGGCTGCTCCGAGCCGGCCGAGCCGGTGGCAGAAAAGCCCCGCCCGGTGAAACTCTTCACCGTGACCGACCCGGGTGCCGAGCGCATTCGTGAATTTCCGGCCCGCCTCAAGGCGCCGGAAGAAGCGCAGCTGTCGTTCCGCCTGGGTGGCGAGCTGCAGTCGCTCAAGGTTCATGAGGGGCAAGAGGTCAAGCAGGGTGAGCTGATTGCCCAGCTGGACGACACCGACTACCGCCTCAAGCTGAGCGATCGTCAGGCCAGCTTTGACCTGACCCGCAGCCAGCTGACCCGCATGGAGCAGCTGGTTGAGCGGCAGATGGTCTCGCAGGCCGAGTACGACCAGCGCAAAGCGCAGTTCAACTCCGCCGAAGCCGCGCTCAACCTGGCCCGTCAGGAGCTGGCCTACACCCGCATCAACGCGCCCTTTGATGGCGTAGTGGCGCGCACGCATGTTGAGCAATTTCAGGTAGTGCAGCCCAATCAGCCGATTGCCACGCTCTACAGCAGCGACAGCATGGACGTGGTGTTTCAGGTGCCGGAGAACCTGTTCAGCAACCTTCGCCGCGACCTGAAACCCGAAGACCTGCACTCCAAGGTGCGCCTGGAAAACCTGCCCGGCACCCCGATCGAGGCCGCCTACAAGGAGTACGCCAGCCAGCCGGACCCGTCCACGCTGGCCTATGACGTGACCCTGAGCATGCCGATCCCCGAGGGTGTGGTGCTGCTGCCGGGCATGAGCGCCACCGTGATCGTCGATTTTGCCGGCATCACCCGTCACACCCAGATACCCATGGTGGTGCCGGTGGAGGCGGTCTTCAGCCCCGACAGCCAGAGCAGCGAGGCGCGTCAGGTGTGGGTGATCAGCGAGCAGGATGGCGCGCTGCACGTCAGCGCCCGCAGCGTCACCGTGGGCGAGCTGACCCATGACGGCATCGAGGTGCTCAGCGGGCTTGAGGCCGGCGAGCAGATTGTCGCCGCCGGCGGTAACGAGCTGAGCGAAGGCCAGCAGGTGCGTCGCTGGGTTCGCGAGCGGGGGCTGTAATGAATATTGCCGCGTACTTTATCCAGCGTCGGGTGACCAGCTGGCTGGTCGCGCTGCTGCTCGGCATTGGCGGCGTGATCGCCTTTATCGATCTGGGGCGGCTGGAAGATCCGGCCTTTACCCTGAAAATGGCCATGGTCGTCACGCCCTACCCCGGCGCCTCGCCGCAGCAGGTGGAAGAGGAGCTGACCTACCCGCTGGAGAACGCCATCCAGCAGCTGCCCTACGTCGATACCATCACCTCGACCAGCAGCGCCGGCCTGTCGCAGATCATGGTCGAGGTGCAGGCGCAGTACCGCGCCGAGCAGCTGCCGCAGATCTGGGACGAGATGCGCCGCCGCATCAACGACCTGCGCCCCAACCTGCCGCCGGGCGTGAGTGAGCCGCAGATCATGGATGATTTTGGCGACGTGTTCGGCACCTTCTTCATGATCAGCGGTGACGGTTACGACTACCGCGAACTGCGCGATTACGCCGACTACCTGCGCCGCGAGCTGGTGCTGGTCGAGGGCGTGGGCAAGGTCAACCTGGCTGGCGTACCGCAGGAAGAAGTGCACCTGGAAATCTCTCGCGCCCGCATGACCGCGCTGGGCATTGCCCCGCAGGCCATCTATGACCTGCTGAGCAACCAGAACGTGGTGTCGGACGCCGGCCGCATGCTGGTTGGCAGCGAGTCCATTCGCCTGCACCCCACCGGCGAGTTTCAGGATGTCAGCGAGCTGGAACGCCTGATCATCAGCCCGCCGGGCAGCTCCAAACAGGTCTATCTGGGGGATGTGGCGCGGATTAGCCGCGGCTTTACCGAAACCCCCACCAGCCTCTACCGCGCGCAGGGTAATCCGGCGCTGGGGCTGGGCGTGTCCTACGCCGCGCACGTTAACGTGGTGGACGTAGGCAACGCGGTGGCCGCGCGCCTGGCCGAGCTGGAGCAGGACCGCCCGGCCGGCATGCAGGTGACTATGTTCTACAACCAGTCCGCCGAGGTAGAGAACTCGGTGAGTGGTTTTGTCTGGAACTTCCTGGCATCGGTCGCCATTGTCGTGGTTGTGCTGCTGATCTTCATGGGGCTGCGCAGCGGCCTGCTGATTGGTCTGGTGCTGGCGCTGACGGTGCTGGGCACCTTTATCTTCATGCAGATGATCGGCATCGAGCTGCAGCGTATCTCCCTCGGCGCGCTGGTGATTGCGCTGGGGATGCTGGTGGACAACGCGATTGTCATCGTCGAGGGCATTCTGGTCGGCCGGCAGCGCGGCCAGACGACCCTGCAGTCAGCCGGCGATATCGTGCGCCAGACCAACCTGCCGCTGCTGGGCGCCACCGCCATTGCCATCATCGCCTTTGCGCCCATTGGCCTTTCGGATGACTCGACCGGCGAGTTCTGTCTGTCGCTGTTCCAGGTGCTGCTGATCTCGCTGACGCTGAGCTGGATCACCGCCATTACCCTGACGCCCTTCTTTGCCAGCCTGTTCTTCCGCGATCAGCCAGAGCAGAGCGAGCAAAGCGAAGCAGAAGACCCGTATCGCGGCATCGTCTTTGTGGTGTACCGCAAGCTGCTGGGTACCGCGCTGCACCACCGGGTGCTGACGCTGGTGATGCTGAGTGTGCTGCTGGTGGCCTCGGTGGTGGGCTTCAGTCAGGTGCGCCAGGCGTTCTTCCCGCCGTCCAACACGCCGATGTTCTTTGTCGATGTGTGGCTGCCCAAAGGCAGCGACATCCGCTACACCGAGCAGGTGGTGGCCGAGATGGATCAGTACGTGCTGGCGCAGGAGGGCGTCACCGAGGTGACCTCTACCATCGGTCAGGGCGCGCTGCGTTTTATCCTCACCTACTTCCCGGAGCGCATTCACGCCAACTACGCCCAGCTGCTGGTGCGTACCGAGCAGCGTGAGCAGATTGTGCCGCTGATCACCGAGCTGGATGAATACTTCAAAACCCGGCACCCCACCGCCAAGGTCAAACTCAAGCAGCTGATGCTTGGCCCGGGCAGCGACAGCAAGATTGAGGCGCGCTTTACCGGCCCCGACCCCGAGGTGCTGCGCAGTTTGGGCGCGCAGGCCATTGCCATCCTCAAGGCCGATCCGGTGGCCGACGCCGTGCTGCACAACTGGCGTGAGCGCACCAAGCTGGTCCGCCCGCAGTTTGCCGAGGCGCAGGCCCGCGAGCTGGGCGTCGACAAGGGCGACTTGGATACCCTGCTGAAGATGAACTTCAGCGGCGTTAACGTGGGGCTGTACCGCGACGGCACGCGCATGCTGCCCATCGTCGCCCGCACCCCGGCAGACGAGCGGCTGGACGCCAGCACCCTGAACGACCTGCTGGTGTGGAGCAACGTACGCAACGCCTACATCCCGATCAGCCAGGTGGTCAGCGGCTTTGTCACCGACTGGGAAGACCCGCTGATCCTGCGTGAAGACCGCAAGCGCACCCTGACCGTACAAGCCGACCCGAGCATCCTCAGCGGCCAGACCGCCGCCGAACTGTTCGCCCGCATCCGCCCGCAGATCGAAGCCATCGAGCTGCCGCGCGGCTACAAGCTGGAGTGGGGCGGTGAATACGAAAGCTCACGCGACGCCCAGAAAGCCGTGTTCGGCAGCCTGCCGCTCGGCTATCTGGCGATGTTCCTGATCACCGTGCTGCTGTTTGACTCGGTGCGCCGCGCCACCGTGATCTGGCTGACCGTGCCGTTGGCGGTGATCGGCGTAACCCTGGGCTTTTTGCTCACCGGCATCCCGTTCGGCTTTATGGCGTTGCTGGGCTTTCTCAGCCTGAGCGGCATGCTGGTTAAGAACGGCATCGTGCTGGTGGACGAAATTCGCCTGCAGATCGACTCCGGCAAAGAGGCCTACAGCGCACTGGTGGACTCGGCCATCAGCCGGGTGCGCCCAGTCTCCATGGCCGCGCTGACCACCATCCTCGGCATGGCGCCGCTGCTCACCGACGCCTTCTTCCAGAGCATGGCCGTGGTGATCATGTTCGGCCTGGGTTTTGCCACCGTGCTTACGCTGGTGGTGCTGCCGGTGATCTACAGCCTGTTCTTCAAAATCCCGGTCGAAGGGCGGCGGGTTTGAGCGCCCGCCGCCGGGCCTAGCCCGGGTCGGGCGGCGGGTTGCTGACGGGCAGAGTTTGCCGGGCAGGGCCCAGCAACCACTTGCTGAGCAGCATGGGCTCACTGAACTGCAGGCGCTCGCCGGCCTCCTTCACCTGCATGATGCTGTTGTCGCCCAGCAGCAGCTTGCCCTTGACGAAGTGCACGTTCGGGTCGGCATTGGGGTTCTGTACCTCGGCGCCGAGGCGCCCGGCCAGCCACAGCCCCGCCTCGTAGTGACTGACCCAGCGCTGCTGGCTGAGCCCGTCCAAGGCATTGGCCGGGGCGTCCCGTGCCAGCACCATGATCGGCACGTCTACCACCGCCGGCAGCAGCCGGTTATGGCCCCAGACGTCGTTTTCGCCAAGCAGCTGCCCGTGGTCACCGGTGATCAGCAGGTAGCGTTCCCCCTCCAACTGATCGAACTGGGCAACGATATCGGCGACCACATCGTCGAAGTAACGCACCGCGTTGTCGTAGGCGTTGCTCTCGCGCTCGTCACGGCTGAGCGACTCGTCGGTCGGCCAGCGCGCAATCGGTTCGTTGTGGTCTGCGTAATGGGCCTCGTAGGGGCTGTGCGCCGTGCGCAGGTTGATCATCACCAGGTTGCGTTCGCCCCACTGCTTGCGTGGCAGCAGGTCGCTGAGGGCGTGGTCCTGCCGTTGGGCGAACAGCAGCGGAAAGTCTTCACGGGTGATCGACACGTCCAGGAAGGACTTGCCGGCAAAGGTCAGCAGCTTGGATTCCTGTGAGGACAGCCAGAAGGTATTGAAGCCCTGCTCGCGGCCCAGCCGGAACAGGTTGTGCGGCTGCTCGCGCAGCAGGTGGTTCTGGCCTGGCTCGCGGATCAGGTTGAGAAACACCGGCAGGCTCACCGCCGTCGACACCCCGGACGATATGCCCTGACGCACCAGCAGCTCGCCGTTGTCCTCCAGCCTGGACAGGAAGGGCGTGGTGTCGCGCGGGTAGCCCATCACGCCCAGACGATCACCCCGCAAGGAGTCGGCCATCACGATCCAGACGTGCTTGGCCGTGGGCGCGGTAAAGTCCACCTGATACGGCTGAAACGGACTCACCGGCAGCGCCTGCTGCTCACGGCCAGCCAGGTTCACCGCGTAGAAGGCAAAGCTGTTCAGACTGTTGTGCAGCGATGAACGGGTTGGCCCCGGCATAAAGTGGGTCATGTCGCGGTAAGTCGCCCGATAGGGTTTGGCCGCCAGCACGATCAGCACCAGAATCCAGCCAACCCAGCGTGCCCGCGGCGAGATGGATGGCGCCAGGCTCATATGCAGCACAAACAGCGCGCCGTAGGGCAGCAGCACGCTGGGCAGCACATGCCAGTGATTACCCAACTGGGCCGCAGCGGTCTGCTGTACGTCGGCAAACTCACCGAACAGCCCGCTCAGGTCAGACGGTAGCAACGGCATGCCGGTGTAGGCCATGTTGCCGAGCTGAACCAACTGCATGCCCGCCAGCAGCGTTAGCACGATCGCCGTCAGCCAGCGGTTGGCCGCCAGCCACAGGCCGAGGCTGAACAGCCACAGCACCAGCACATAGCGCAGTTCCAGCTCGGCGTGATTGGTGCTGGTAAACCACTGCTGGATAACGTCGTCAGCGAGGAGCAACAGGCAACTGACGGTGGCAAGTAGCGGGAGATAGCGGGCCGGCAGATAGCGCCGGGGTGCATGGCGGGATGGCAGACTCTGTTCCTGCATGGCATTGCCTCGGGCCGTGGATGGCCGCATGATCGTTATTCGCGTTGGAACACCGACCGTGCCGGATGGCCCGAGTTTCCGCGCCGTGTGTATCGAGTTATGTCGCCCGGCGACCCAGCAGCGGAGGAACCGTCCCATGTCGACACCTTCACCCCAGCGAATAGAGGCCCGCACTGCCGAAATCGGCGGCACCCTGCCGGTCAACCGCGTACTGCCTACTCGCCAGCGCCGCCAGATCGGCGCCTGGTGCTTTCTCGATCACGCCGGCCCCGCCCGCTTTGAGTCCGGCGAAGGCATGCACGTGGGCGCCCACCCGCACACCTGCCTGCAGACCTTCACCTGGATGATCGAAGGCGACGTGCTGCACCGCGACAGCCTGGGCAACGAACAACTGATTCGCCCAGGCGAAGTCAACCTGATGACCGCCGGGCGCGGCATCAGCCACACCGAAGACTCAACCGACGCCACCGATCGCCTGCACGCCGCCCAACTGTGGATCGCCCTGCCACCGCACATGGCGAACGCAGAGCCCGCCTTTACCCACTACCCCGACCTGCCCACCTGGCAGCAAAGCGGCATCGACTTCACCCTGCTGGTCGGCGACTTCGCCGGCCACACCTCCCCGGTCGAGGTCTACAGCCCGCTGCTCGGGCTGGACATCCACAGCCCCAACGGCGGCACCTGCGAACTGATCCTCAACCTCGCCTTTGAACACGGCCTGTTGGTGATGGAAGGCGAACTGGAACTGGATGGCGAACACTTCGCCGAAAACGAACTCGCCGCCCTCGATCCAGGCCCCACCACCCTGCACCTCACCCTAACCCCCGGCAGCCGCCTCATCCTGATTGGCGGAGAGCCGGCCGAGAAGGTGCTGATGTTCTGGAATTTTGTCGGCTACAGCCGGGAGTACATCATCGAAGCAACGCGGGAGTGGCAGGCCGAGTCTGCGCGCTTTGGCAAGGTGGCGGGGTTTGATGGGGAGCGGTTGGCGGCACCGGCGTTGCCGTGGCGGAGTACCTAATCGCGCCGTAGCCCGGCGGTAGGGTGGACACAAGCGAAGCGTTGTCCACCGGGCGGTGATGAGACTGGCCACTGAGCTGGTGCGTCGCTCTTTTGCCGTCATCCCCGTCCCTTCACCGTCATCCCCGCGAAGGCGGGGATCCAGACCCGCCACCACGCCAAACCAATGGATTCCCGCCTACGCGGGAAAGACGGCTATTGGGATTTGATCTGTTCTGCTCGGCTGCGCTGATTCTTCAAATCACCTTTTCGCCCTTACGGCGAGCAGGGGGAAATGCATGGCCATTTCCCCCTGCACCCCCTAGGCCACTCCGACTACGCGGCCCTTCGGGTTCGCTGCGTTGCTCGGTCTGGCGGGGAAGCGTAAAACTCGGCGCTGCGCGCCTCAGACATCCTACGCTTCTCTTTCCCGCCAGCCCTGCGCTACTCGCCCGCGTAAACGGGGACCCTTGGGTCCGTGCATTGGGTCGCGTTCTTACTGCTGGCCGAAGGTTCGGGTTTTATACGGCCGCGGACTAGGAGCGAGATGACTTAGAAAATGCAGTTTGGAAACTGCGTAACCATCAAGCTGACTGGCGGCCAAAAGCGCAGTTTTTTGGAGGACCAGCGAACGAAGTTAGCGATAGTTGAGCGCATTGTTAAACAGCGGAAACGATAAGCTTTATCTCATGCCCATTAAATTTGTGTCCGTGCCAAAAATCTATGGCAACAGACACGGACTTGCTGCCATAGCTCTCGCAGTTCGGCTTTCCGGCGAGCAAAGCATTTTTTGTGGACTCGCTGATATCCATGTTTAAGCTTTTTTGAATCAGCGTTTCTGCGAGTGCTAGGAGTATTTCTCTTGAAGAATGGGGTCTGCTTGAGTCGTTAATGTTGAGTTTGATTTTTAAGATCTTTGCTATGCCTTCTATTCCCTCAATATAATAAGCAATGTTGTCAGGAATAATTTCGCCCCCAATCTCCACCATTGGGGATGAAGCATGCCATTCATTGTCGAATAGCTTGTTGTAGTGTCCTGTTGTAAGACCTTCGTTAGAGAGGAAGTCTTTTGCAATGTATGGTGACCACCCTTCTTCGAAGGGAACTTCATTTGCGCTATTTTCGAGTTTCGTCACTTTGCGGATGTGCTTAAATGAGTTGATCAGCTCTTTGTGTGAAGAGATTTTTTCTCTAGATATGTGGTTTAACCAGCGTTCAAGCAGGGCTAGGCGTAAATTAAAAAATAGAATTGAATATATCTTTGCGGTAAGTCTGAGTTTGTTATCTTTTATCGCGAACAATAGCCTGACGAACGCTTGCTCGTATGCCGAATAAACCATTACCATAAAAATAAAAGGAAGGTAACATAAGGTTAGTAGTGGCGGCACGATAAAATCGTATACAGTGCTTTCTTGGCTAAATACATTAAAGCTTGTTATAAGCATGTAGGCGGTATATGCAATTGACGTCATGCCAAAAAATACCATTAGCCCATCAAGAAACTTCTTTGCTTGAATGTGTTTTTCGTCGCTTTCTGCAATGGCAGACATGCCACCTGTCAGTATCAATATAGGAACTAATAGTAGTTCGGCCCACAACGGGAACGCATAGACACTAACGACAAACTGGATGATTGCGAGAATTTTTAGGTTGTCAATGACCGAGCTTTTGAAAAAGCTTTTATCTTTTTTGATTGACTCCAGCTTAAAGAATGACATGAAACCAACAGCGACAACCCAAAATATGGTGTTTTTTATTTGTCCGCTGTTCCATAGGCCAGCCTCAAACATCAAATAGACGACCACTCCCATGTAGATGATCATCAGTATCAGGACTGAAATTATCCGTCTTGCAAAAATGGCGGAAAGTAAGGCTCTAACGGATTTCCTAATATCCCTCATCTTGCTGGATGAGAAAATATAAATAGCGATAGCTGCCACCCATAACGCAATAGCCATCTCTCTATTGTTTAAGAAATCCACCAAGCCTCCTTAAGGTATTTAACGCCCGCGTAATAGGCTCGAGCTTGCGAGCGTCCTAATTGACGCGCTTGTTAGAGGTGCTTTATTTCGTGACCTCAATTTTTGTTGCCCTAATAAATCCACGCTTACCTTTAGCATACCGCTTTGACAATTTAGGGTTTTGGAATGCTTCAAGTACAGCGCTATTTAGATCGTATGTTGTACCATCAAAGCCTGCATCATCTATCGCTTGCTCGAAGCCGGTTGTAGCTCCAGTAGCCCTAATATACAGGAGTTCATTATAACTATTGGGGATGCTTAGATCTGTTGGTCTATCGTATGACTCTTTACATAAATTAACTTCTGTAGCGTGAAAATTTCTACATTTAGCTGGTCTTACCTCATAGACTGAGCAACTACTCCCAATAAGAAATGGACATTTTTGGTTTGTGGCCATGTGTTGTTCATATGACAGTTCTTTGGCTTCCTCAACGTTCTCTTTTGCCTGTTTCAGTATTTCATGTATTTCTAGAGGCTGAAATTTACTTTTTGCGAACCTTACTATCTCGAAGATTTCAACAGGCTTTGCTTCGACTTTGTAATAACAGCAATAAGAGCAGCCTTTCTTGCATGCAAGAGGTGTAGCCGACTCATCAATCGATTTTGCAATTATGCTATCGAGGCGTGGATAAAACCGTCTCAAGACATCCTTCGGTTGACTTTTTTTGAGATCAGAGGAAGCCTCTTCATATTCCTTTCTTGCTTCTAATTCAAATTCTTCCATAGGTTATGCAATACCTCTAACAGTGATTAGACCGCGCCAACTTTAATGCGCGGTATAGCGCCGGATGTGGCAGCCCCGTATTCTTTTTGTATTTCAATGGACTAGCAGTTTCGTCGCGCGAGTGCTGAACGTTAAACCGCACGAGGCTTAACGCTCCACTGATCGACGGCAGAGGCTTGCACGCAGGTGAGGGTGCTGTCGGGTATTCAAGGTGAAATGAGTCGAGTCTATATAGCATCCATGCCTCCTGACGGGGCCGCGAAACGTGCGGTGATTTGATAGTGCTACTACACGCCGCGTTTGCCAACCCTGAATACGGCTAAAGGCTAGATCAAGTAGCGTGGCCTTGCCGAGCAACTGCGAACCTGGCGAATGCACGGACCCAATTCCCGTTTACGCGGGCGAGTAGCGCAGATTTATCGGGAAAAAGAGTC
>CESR01167446.1_pt1 | contig 13180 bp, 7 predicted proteins | sample 356351 | NCBI WGS metagenome assembly CESR01 (sample SAMEA2622149, study PRJEB7988) | marine metagenome | isolation source: saline water (ENVO:00002010), including | reverse complement strand
GAAAAAGTGGCACGGTGAAAACGAGTACGGCTGTCACAATGGCAGGTTTTCCTGCGTTCTGGGCACAGAAATGACTCTGATTTCTGGCAAGAAACATGCAATGACGTAGATAGGCCACTGAGAACAGCGACCCACCATCGATTCCGGAGATAATTAGGTGACTGAGAAACAGCCGTCCGCATCAACAGATGAGAACGGAAACAGAGAGGACGTCATGAGCGAGCGATTCACACTCCCAGTACTTCCACTGCGAGATACAGTAGTGTATCCCGGTGTGGCAGTGCCTATCTCAGCTGGTCGACCTGGAACTGTTGAAGCGGTTCAGGAGGCGTTGGATGGTGATCGTCGCATGTTTGCTGTAGCGCAGAGAGACAACGTCGATGACCCACTTCCGGAATATCTCTATAGCGTAGGAACTGTGGTCCGGATCATCCAAACACACAGGATGCGCGGAGGTATGCAGCTTCTGGTGCAAGGTGAGGGTAGAGCCCAGGCTTTGTCATATCATGATGAGGGACAGGCAATGCTGCACGCCGTATTGCTCGAGATGGACAGACAGGAGCCTCAAAACCCGAGTGACCCAGCATTTCAGGCTCTAGACCGGGAGTTACGAGACCGGGCAGCAGAACTAGGTACTCGTAGAGGAGTGCCTGCCGAAGCACTAAACCAACTCATTCAGGGTGTCGATGAATCCGGGCCCTTTGCGGACCTCGTTGCTTTCTACCTTGAACTTGATACTCCTGATAAACAAAAACTCCTGGAGACTCTAGCAGACGAAGAGCGAATGCGTGCCTGTCTCGTCGCGGTGGAGCGCGAGCTTGCACGGATTGATGCGCAGGAGGAGATCCAGGCGCAGGTCCAGACTGAGTTAGGTGCACGGCAGAGAGAGATGCTGCTCAGGGAGCAGCTTAAGGCAATTCAAAAAGAGCTTGGAGACGAAGAGGAACGCGACGATATCGAAGAGATGCGGGACCGAATTGAGGAACTGGAACTCACTGAGGATCAGAGGCTAGAGATCAATCGGGAGCTACGCAGACTGGAGCGAACAAGCCCGCAATCAGCAGAATATCAAGTGATCCGAACATTCCTTGAATGGATCACAGAACTACCTTGGAACGAGCGAACGGAAGAGAAGATTGATCTAGAAAAAGCCGAAACGATACTAGAAGAAGACCACTATGGGCTCGAAGACATCAAAGACCGAATCTTAGAGTTCTTGGCAGTTCGCAAACTTCAGCTTGATCGAATGAGCGAAGAAGAGGCAGCACAAGAGACTGAAACTGATGAGGAGATGTCTGGGTCTGAGTCAGAAAATGAGGAAAGTGAATTAGCACCCGAAGAGGCTTTGTCCGGTCGTGGTCCGATTCTTCTCTTCGTTGGACCTCCAGGTGTCGGTAAGACATCAATTGCGCAATCGATCGCCAGGTCTCTGGGGCGAAACTACGTTCGGATTTCTTTGGGTGGTGCACGTGATGAAGCCGATATCAGAGGTCATCGACGGACCTACGTTGGGGCGATGCCGGGGCGAATCGTCCAAGGCATGCGCCAGGCTAAAACGAAAAATCCGGTCTTCCTGCTTGATGAAGTTGATAAACTAGGCGTCTCATTTCAGGGGGATCCGAGTTCGGCGCTTCTAGAAGTACTCGACCCAGCACAGAATTCGACGTTTGTGGACCACTACCTTGGCATACCGTTTGACTTATCTGAAGTGCTGTTCATCGCTACCGCGAACTATCTAGATCGGATACCCGGCCCGCTTCTCGATAGGATGGAAAGGGTGGATTTCTCCGGATATACAGAGGCGGAGAAGCTTGAGATCGGGAAACGTTATCTCCTTCCGCGACAGTTGAAGGAGAATGGGCTTCACGAGCAAGAGCTTAAAATGGGGGATGATGCTCTTCTCGCCATTATTCAGAAATACACGCGTGAGGCAGGGGTTCGGCAGCTTGAACGTGAGGTTGGGAAGTTTGCTCGCAAGGTCGCTAGAAGAATTGCAGCCGATAAGATCGAGGAACTCCAAGCCACAGAGGTGGACGTTCGCGAGTTGCTCGGTCGCCCAAGGGTACATCCGGAGCAAATGGCTGCAGAAGACACCGTTGGTGTAGCGACGGGAATGTTTTACACCCCTATGGGTGGTGACATCATGTTTGTCGAAGCGAGCGTCATGCCCGGCGAAAGCAGCTTAGTGCTCACTGGGCAACTCGGCGATGTGATGAAGGAGTCCGGTCGTGCAGCCCTTTCTTACGCAAAAGCACATTGGAAAGAATTAGGAATAGCAGAAGACTCGCTGCAAGGGAAAGAGGTCCACATTCATGTGCCCGCTGGAGCGGTACCTAAGGATGGCCCCTCCGCTGGTATCACAATGGCGACGGCGCTGATTTCAGCGGTATCCGGGAAGAAGATTCGGAGTGATCTGGCGATGACGGGTGAATTGACTCTAACTGGTCGCGTTCTTCCGATCGGGGGAGTGAAGGAAAAGGTATTGGGCGCGGTGCGCGCTGGAATCAACCAAATCATCGTGCCGATAGAGAATGAAGCTGATCTTGAGGATATCCCAGAGGATCTGCGCAGTTCACTAACCTTCCATTTTGCATCAACCTTGGATGATGTTGTGAAGATTGCCCTTACCGAACGGAAGAAGCGGAAGAGAAAAAGGGCACCAGCCAAGAGGAGGCGGTCAGTAAAAGCTTCAACCGCTACGGCTTAGACATGGAGTTTTTGACAAGCCACTCCGAATTACTCGATGCGGATTGTCCCAGGTTGTCCTGGAACGACCTTCCCGATCACGAATGCTGAAGGGATCTCACCTTTCAAGCCTTTGAGAAGCGCAGTCAAACGATCTGGCGGTACGCACATTAGTAGGCCGCCAGAGGTTTGGGCGTCGACCATAAGGGTACGACTGACCTCATCAATGGAGTCAGCAAAGTCGAGGTCTGGGGCCAGGTCTTCAAGATTTCTGCGTGTACCTCCGGGGATATGACCAGCTTCAGCGAGTTCCCGCGCACCGGGGAGGATGGGTATGCTGGCGGCCTGCAGGGTGGCTGAGGTAGCTGATGCGCTCATCATCCCTCTGAGATGGCCGAGCAATCCGAAACCTGTGATATCTGTAGCTGCTTTGACTCCAACAGAGACCATCGTTTCTGCTGCACTCTGGTTTAATGTGGTCATCACCTGAACGGCTGTGGCGATCACGTCCTCGTCAGCCTCACCCTTTTTTAGAGCGGTAGCGATCACACCTGACCCAAGTGGTTTCGTGAGGACTAACACATCCCCTACCTGAGCTCCCGAGTTTGTTACCATCCTGTCTGGATGGACTTCACCGATAGCGACAAGTCCGTATTTGGGTTCTTTATCGTCAATCGAATGACCACCTAATGTTGGTATGCCTATTGCTCGGGTCACGTCGCTTCCACCCCTCAGGATCTCGTCGAGAATCCCGTCCCCTAAAAGTGTGCGGGGGAACCCTACCAGATTCAGCACAAATAAGGGGCGTGCCCCCATCGCGTATATATCTGAGAGCGCGTTAGTCGCGCTTATGCGGCCGAAGTCGTAGGGGTCGTCAACAATGGGTGTGAAGAAATCCGCGGTTACAACCAGTGCCCGGTCGTCGGCGATACGGTACACGGCCGCATCATCCCCCGTCGTATGACCCACGAGGGCATTAGGATCTTCTACTGGCAGGACATGACGCAGTACCTGCGTCAGTTCGGTCATCCCGAGCTTACAAGCTCAACCGGCACCATGACTGAGTTGAGACAGCCGGATCTCCGGTCTTTGGTCACGCGGCTCATTTGTCATTGTTCCCCCTGGTTGGGGCGCATGGGTAATGGAGCATGTAATGAACAGGCGCGGTGTGCAAATCCCCCCTGTTAGACACGCCCTGCATCAGTGACGCTAAAGCGTAGTGCAAGGTGTGGGGTATAATCCACCCCTGACGTTACTGGTCGCTTCAAGTGAATAACTTTGTTCTCAAAAAGTGGCTGTTTCCTATACTTTCAACTTGCTTCCTGTCACTTGAGTCAGCTGATACACCCCTCACCCCCCTTTGGTTAGCGGCACGGAAGAGGGAAATCCAAGTTGTTGGAAGTGTATGGAAGCAGATTTCTCACCAGGACGCTTTTTTTGGTGGCGTGGTGTCGATTAACTCATAAAATCCGGATTAGCTCTTGAGTATGGAAAAGCCCAGCCCACTCTCCAATATAATGATCACATCAGGTGGTGTTGCTACCGAGTATCAGGGTCGCTCAGTGATCCGGCATTTTGGTGATCCGGCAGCTGAGTATAGAGCGGCAACCAAAGAAGCAGTTGTTCTTGATCGGAGCCATCGAGGTAGGTTTGCCATCACAGGCCAAGCAGCCGGTCGCATGCTTGAGGGGATACTAACGGGCCGGATACCTGACTCTCCGTCTCATCTCACAGATGGTGTGTTCGGTGGCTTGGGCACGTACCACGGAGTACTCACCAGTAAAGGCAAGATGATTACCGATCTTTGGGCAATTCTTACCGGTTCTGAAGATGATGCTGGCTTCTTACTAGATATCCCAGTAGCGGGAGTTGCCGGGCTAGCGGAAAACTTGAAAAAATTTCTCCCGCCACGGTTCGCTATTGCCGAGGATGTTTCAGGTGCTTTAGGGATGGTTACTGTCGTCGGTCCTGCCGCTGCTGAGACATTATCCCGCTTGGCGCTTGGCGCTTGTGTGGAGGCAGGCGAATTGGCTCGATTGCCAGAGGGTGCTTGGCGCCTATTAGGTACAGATCTTATCGATGGTCTCTTAGTCATGAAAACTGAAGATGTGTGGCCGGAGGCGTATTCTGTTATCGGGGCCGCTGAAGTACTACAGGATCTCTGGAAAACACTTGTAAGTGATGGCGTGGTTCCGGCGGGCCTGGGTGTATGGTCTACCCTTCGCGTCGAAGCTGGTCGGCCAGTATTTGGTACGGATATGGATGAACAAACGATCCCGATTGAGGCCGGAATTCATAAGAGGTCAATCGACTATGAGAAAGGGTGCTTCACTGGCCAGGAAGTGATCATCCGTATCCGTGATCGCGGGCATGTAAATAAGAGCCTCAAGATGCTTAGGTTCGGTGATGTGCCTACACCCCGGAGTGGTACTGAACTCCATGATGAAAACTCCGATAAGGTAGTCGGCTTCATCACCTCGGCTGTTCAATCACCCAAGTTTGGTGAGGTCATTGGACTTGCGTATGTCCGGAGAGGCTGCGAGGTCGTAACACTCCACAGTCAAGGTGTGACGGTTCCGCAGGAGTAGCATTATCGGGTCTACGGACAGCGTGTACGGATGCGCACCCACCCCTCTCTTCTTTCGGGTCAGTAAATCTGGGCAGGCTTCTTGAGTTTGACGTATGGAGCGCTCGATTCAATTTTCAGCGGCCCACATAGCGGGACTCATGGCAAGGAATAGATCATGTCCAGTTCAAGCCTCCTTAGAATTGCACTCGTTTTGAGCTTCATACCCTGGTCAACACCCCCGGAGGTGTTAGCACAGGCTGAGAATCAGGAAGTGATAAATAGGTCAGACGACCCGGTTCTAAGAAATTTTCATTGGCGCTCAATTGGTCCCGTCGGACAAGGTGGTCGTGTTGACGATCTGGCTGTTGATCCGAGTAACCCACATAGATATTTCGTGGGTTTTGCGACTGCCGGTCTTTGGAGGACCGTCAACAACGGAACAACTTTTGAGCCGGTCTTCGACACTTATACAACTCATTCGGTCGGGTCGGTAGCCATAGCGCCGTCCGATCCTAACGTCGTATACGTTGGGACCGGTGAGGCTAATAACCGTCAAAGTTCTTCGTTTGGAGCAGGAGTCTACAAGTCGACCGATGGTGGAGATTCCTTCACTTATGTCGGCCTCCGGGAGACTCAGTCGATCGCCAGGGTAGTTGTGCACCCTAAGGATGCCAACACCGTTTGGCTTGCAGCGACTGGCCATCTGTTTGGGCCAAACCCGGAACGGGGGGTATACAAATCGACCGACGGCGGTGGCAGCTGGGATCTTGTCCTGAGTATTGACGAGAATACTGGTGCAACAGATTTGATTATTGATCCGTCCAATCCCGAAAAGCTTTTCGCTGCGATGTACCAACGACGGAGAAGTGGATGTTGCTTCGTAGGTGGTGGCCCAGGAAGTGGAATGTGGACATCCACCGATGGCGGGGATAATTGGGAGCACCTTCAGGGCAACGGGCTTCCCAGTGGCACCATGGGACGAATCGCTCTCGCCACCACACCAGCGGACCCGAGTGTGATTTACGCGCAGATCGAAGTGGGAGCAGACCAGGTAAGCCCACTAACCGACCAGGAACGCGAAGCCTGGCAGGCCTTAGCTGAGGACGGGGAGCCTCCAGATGATCAGCAGTGGTCTGGTATTTGGCGTTCGACGGATGGTGGAGCAACCTGGGGGTTCCGCAGCAATGAAAATGGGCGCCCCATGTATTTTAGTCAGATCCGCGTCTCACCCGAGGACCCAAACCTTGTCTATACCGTGGATCAACAGGTGGCCAAGTCACTTGATGGAGGACAAACGTGGGAAACCCTGAGTGGTTTTGGGCACGTTGACCAGCATGCAATGTGGATTAACCCGGAGAACCATAACCACATGATGATAGGGAACGACGGGTCAGTTGATGTGACGTACGATCAAGGAGAGACGTGGGAGGCACTCCGCAGTTGGGCGGTTGGTCAGCCATATCATGCTTCGGTGAGCATGGATCGTCCCTACCGGGTTTGTACCGGGCTACAAGACAATGGGACCTGGTGTGGTCCGAGTGCGGTACGTGAAGGTGATATCCTCTCCCAGGATTGGTTCGGAGCTGGAGGTGGTGATGGCTTCTATACTCAACAGGATCCAACGGACTCGAACATCATCTACTCTGAATCTCAGAACGGGAATGTGAACCGGTACAACCTGTATACGGGTGAGCAGCAGAGTATTCGGCCGCGCGGCCCAGGGGGCGGTGGACGAGGTGGAGGTGGTGGTGCGAGCAACATTGTTCCGGAGCCTGAGGCGGGTACCCAGATACGTTGGAACTGGAATACACCGTTCATGCTCTCCCCGCACAATCCGAGCACTATCTACGTGGGGAGTAACCGGTTCTTTATATCCCGTGATCGGGGAAATACCTGGACGATGAGCCCTGATTTGACCAAGAACGTGGATAAGGACGGTATCGTCCTGATGGGTGTCCAGAATTCGGTGCCACGTTGTCAGCAGCTAGAGCGCGGTGTTGAGTGCAACCTTTCTCGAAATGATGGCGTCTCGAACTGGAGCACCGGTGTAACGATCGCCGAATCATCGGTGATGCCTGGGGTTCTCTGGTACGGAAGCGACGACGGAAACATTAATCTGAGTCGAGATGGGGGTGCGAATTGGACTGAGGTGAGCCAGAATCTCCCAGAGAGATTATTGCCGGGCATAATCTCGAGCGCATCATTTGACGCCACCAGCGGTCCATCTGCAGGGGCGGAGTCCGCTTCCGTAGCAGCCGCAACATCGGAACCACTTACTGTGACCGCGCTACGTGGTACAACCGAGTACTACGTGTCCCGAGTCGAAGCATCACACTTCGACCCAGCAACGGCTTACGTTTCAATAGACGGGCATAGGTCTGACGATCTTCGACCCTATGTGTATGTCACACATGACTACGGTGAGAGCTGGCAGGACATATCTTCAGGCCTCCCCGAATTCGGCAACGTAAATACGATCCGTGAAGATCCGAGAAACGCTAACCTTCTCTATGTGGGAACGGAGTTTGGCTTCTTCATTTCTCGCAATGCTGGACAGTCCTGGCAGTCATTCATGAATGGGCTCCCGGTTGTTCGTATCGACGATGTACTCGTACATCCAAGGGAGAATGATCTCGTTCTTGCAACACACGGCAGGTCTGTTTACGTGATGGACGACATCACAGCACTGCAGGAGTTGACGACTGAGGTTGCTATGAGCGATGTACACCTGTTCGATGCGCGTGAGGCGGTGCTATGGAAACGAGATCGACGGTTGGGGCGGTCTGTGACTGGTGACAAGAATTGGACGGGTGAGAATGCGCCAGCCGGGACAGCAATACACTACTGGCTTAAGGATGAGATCGACGGTGATGTTGAAGTCACGATTACGAATCCTGTAACAGGAGAAGTCGTTCGCACGATCGACGGGACTGGAGAAATGGGACTTAACCGCATCCAGTGGGATCTTCGTGGGAGCCCGCCAGCAGCAGGGGGTGGACGTGGTGGTGGGCGTGGAAGACAGGGTCAGTTGGCCTCAACAGGCGTTTACCGAGTTCAACTCACAGTAGATGGAGAGAGCTATTACACGACCGTAGCCGTTCTAGAAGACATCTGGATGGACTAAATCCGCATTCCTAAGTCCGCCTTCTATGGTGGGTTTTTCTGGCGGATTAGAGTGAACAGAGGCAGGGGTCGGATTTTCAAGTCCGGCCCCTTGCCTTGTGGGCACTCAGGCCTCTGCTTGACGGCGTCCGTGCTAAGGCTCGAATCTCGATGAGGTTCTGCACATGTTTCCACCCTAAGGCTCAATTGTGAATAAGATCTATCTATTCCGCTCTGTTACTCTTCTCGCGTTGTCCGCGATCCTGGAAGCCTGTTCCCTAGGGAGTTATCCGCCTCCCCCGGATACGAGGATCGAGACGGTGACAGATGTCCTCCACGGCATCGAAATCACCGACGATTACCGCTGGCTGGAGGAACAGGACGCCCCGGAAACACGGTCATGGATCGAAGATCAAAACGCCTACGCCGAAGATGTCATCGGTGAGAGTGAGATACGCGATGGGTTCCGGTCACGATTGAGTGAACTGATTGACACCGACGACATTGGATCAACACGGCAAGCCGGGGATTGGGAATACTTCACCATGCGCCGCAAGGGTGAAGAGGCAGCGAGGATCTACAGGAGAGTTGCCTCCGAAGATTCCGAACCCACCACTGAAGATACGTATGAAGTCGTCCTCGATCCGGCAGACCTAGATCCCACATACCGCACTCTATTCTCCATCATGGATTTTTCACCTGACGGTACTCTGATGATGTATTCAATCAGGCAGGGCGGAGCCGATGAGATTGCTGTCAGGATAAGAAACCTCCAATCAGGTGAAGATCTCCCGGACCGTTTGGCAGATGCGCTCTACAGCGGAGTCGAATTTGACGATAGCGGAACGGGTTTCTACTACACGTACCGTTCTCGTGAAACGGGTCCGCGCATTAGGCATCATACTTTGGGCCAAGACTTTTCTGAGGATGAAGAGATTTGGGGAGAAGGTTATGGACCAACCGCATTTATTGGCATGGATATCATCGCTGAAGGCAAGTACCGAATTTTCACCGTGCAACATGGGTGGGCTAGAAACGACATTTTTATCCAGAGCGGTGATGGTGCAGTGCGTCCTATTGTTGAAGGAGTATCTGCACACTTTCAACATCGCTTCCATGGTGGACGTATTTACCTCAGGACAGACTTGAACGCCCCAAACTACAGGCTTCTTGTGGTTGATCCTGAAATTCCGGATCGTGAGGCATGGCAGCAGTTACTCCCAGAGACAGATGATCTTTTCGAGAGTTATACGTTCATCGACGACAAGATTTATGCGACCTATCTACATGAAGTTGCAAACCGGATACGGGTATTCGATCTAGACGGCTCACCCTCAGGAGAGATCGAGGTGCCAGATAATTCGTCGGTCAGCATATCTGTCTCCGAGAACGGCAAAGCGAGCCTGAGTGTAAATGGTTACTTAACACCGCAAACGCGATATCTCCTCGACCTGGAGACAGGAGAGCGCGAGGTATCAGATGCGCCTGAGGTGTTTTTTGATTCATCAGCTTATGACTTGACTAAGTTGTGGTTCACCTCAACTGGAGGAGTTCGAGCTCCAGTCTATGTAATGCACAAGGTTGGACTCGACCTGGATGGGAGTCATCCAACCATTCTAAATGGCTACGGCGGCTTTAATTCAAATACGAAGCCGGGTTTCTCGACGACGAGATTAGCCTGGCTAGAAGCTGGTGGGGTTTATGCGGTCGCTACGCTACGTGGTGGGAGCGAGTTTGGCGAAACCTGGCACCAGGATGGAATGCTAGAGAATAAACAGCACGTATTTGATGATTTCATTGCCGCAGCAGAGAAACTAATTGAAGCAGGGTTCACCGATCCTGACCATCTCGCGATCAGTGGAGGAAGTAACGGCGGGCTTCTCGTGGGAAGCGCGATGACACAACGCCCCGAACTCTTTCGAGCAGTGCTTTGCACCTATCCAGATCTTGATATGGTTCGGTTTTATCAATTCACTGAGACAAATAACATGCCGGCCTTACTCGAATATGGTGATGCGAGTATACCGAACCACTTCGAAGCGATGCGTCGCTACTCACCTTATCAAGCTATTCGCGATGGCGTGAAATATCCCGCGGTTATGCTTACGACAGGCGACTTAGATACTCGAGTCTCGCCCCTTCAGGGAAGGAAGATGGCTGCTCGACTCCAAGCTGCGACTGCTTCTGGTTTACCGGTGGTACTCTGGTACGACTCGCGTGGAGGTCATGCGGGAGGGCGGGGGCGTCCGATCAGTCTTAGGATCGAAGATACTGTGAGAGAACTAGCATTTCTGGCTCAACAACTGGGCTTGGGCGAAGAGGTCAACTAACAGGTTCGTTACCTCACCGAACCCTTACTCAGGTAATCAGTAATGATTAGTCGTCCGTGCTCACGTCCGTTCTCGATGAAAATCTTGTTTGCGTCATGGCCAGCTGCGACTACGCCCGCGATGTATATACCGGGGACGTTTGTCTCCATTGTCTCTTGGCTATAATCCGGGATCCCTGTTTCCGGGTTGATTTGAACGCCGAGCGCTTCAAGGTTTTTATGGTTAGCACGCCAGCCCGTCATGGCTAACACAAAGTCATTCTTGATTTCTGCTTCCTCTCCTGTTTCTTCATGTCGCAGGAGCACTGACGATGGTCTAATCTCGGTGACCCTGTGCTTCCAGTACATCGGAATCTCTCCTCGATCCAGGCGGTTGGTAATATCTGGAACAACCCAAGGCTTAACTCCTCTATCAATTGAGCCAGAAAAGTGAGCCATCGTCACTCTGACACCATTCCGGAACATCTCTAGAGCTGACTCCACGGCTGAGTTGCCCGCTCCAACGACCAAAACCTCTTGGTCGTAGTAGGGATAAGGTTCGTGGTAATAATGGCGAACTTTCGGTAAATCGTCTCCGGGAATGCTGAGGTGATTTGGCTCGTGTAGGCTTCCGGTCGCGACTATGACTGCACGGGCACGGTATGTGTTTTCGGTTCCCGTCATCCTGCGGGTAGAAACCGTGAAACTTCCTTCCTGTCCCGAGATATCTTCCACTTTTTCGTACTGTCTCACATCAACACCGCAATGCTCCACAACCCGGCGATAGTAAGCGAGAGCCTCACGCCGTGTAGGTTTCGCATTTGGAATCGTGAATGCCACCCCCCCGACTTCAAGCATTACTGTTGTACTGAAGAAGGTCATGTAGTAGGGGTAGCTAACAAGCGAGTTACTGATGCATCCCTTCTCTATCAACATGCATGAAAGTCCAGCCTGTTCAGCCGCAGCGCCGACCGCGATACCACATGGTCCCGCCCCTACAACGATCACGTCGAGTTGCTTAGTCATGTGGGCTGACTACCCCGCGGGGTCAAGCGGTTCCAGCTAACGGTTGTTTGGTCCCTTACCCTGATCCAGTTTGCTAGACCGAACGCTCTTGACTGACAGTTAGAATACTTCACAATGAAAACTGCTGAAGCTGAAGCCAGAAAAGCGCTAAACCGCCTTCGCAGGGCGATCGAAAAAGCAGAAGCGGAATTGCGTTCACTTGAGGGCGCTCTGCGACATGCCGAGGAGACAGATTTTCCCGTCGAATCATATGAAGCTGCTGCGGCTTCCTTGAGGGTTGTGGTCAATTTTGCGGATGAAGAAGGAGAGCGCTTGCGTGAGAAAGTTCTCTATGCAGGTGGCCTCGAACCAGGTCGAGTGAGAAGGAGCCAATGTACTTAGTTACTGGGAGGTTACTCTCTTGGCCATCCTCTTCTGACTAGGACACTTGTTACAGAACTTAAAAACGGTACGTGTAGTTGGCCTTGATCGCCCCACCCTGCGACAGTGTGATCAGATTCGTGTTATCTAGGATGTCGGTACCCAGGTTCTGCCAGTTGTGTGTGTACACGAAGTAGAGGTCATTTCCCGGCTTCACGATCCAGCGCACTCTTGCGAAAAGTCCCGCGATATCACTTACGTCATCGTACTGCAACTGAGTCGTAGCGCTGACCCAAGGAGTGGGGTTCCATTGGGCCTCTACCTCATATAAATCAGCATCAAACTGTCCCTGCGGGAGTGTCACTTGATTGCGTTGAATATTGGTCCCAATACTGATTCCAGGGTTGGGCCGGAACGTAAGTCTTCCACCGAATTGCAAGCGCTCTCCGTTCCAGAAATCGGCTACCGTGAAACCGCCATACATTGAGATGCGCCGTCTGCCCGCCGTACGGGCAATTACCCGATACTCCCAACTTGTATAATCGCCTTCAGTAATTGGGATGCCTTCACTCACGAAGAACGGGCGATCCAGATATTCAAAAGTCCTCTTGGCATTAAAATCAAAGCCATCTCCGCTCTCGAAATCGAGGCCCAAGAGGCCAAGATCCCATTCGCGCTCTTCTGTGATCCCTGTCCCTAACTCTTCTTGGTGCCGAAACTGTGCGGAGAAACGAACTGTTCGAAGCCAGTCGATATTGGGGCGTGGTGACCAGCCAATGCGAGGTTCCACACGCCGGAAATCATTACGAGTGACAAAGCCTAGAGCAGGACGGTAAGCGTCACCAAATTGACGATAGGATAGGTGCCCGGACCAAGTGTCATTAGGAAAATTAACTCGCAGTCCATGTGCAGAGAGGTCTTTAAGTGTGAGCTCTTGGGTCGGGTCTGGGTTTGAATTCCAGATCACGAATGCTTCGAGTTCCATATTGCTGTTCCCGGCAAGATTCCGGGTATTCACTGCAAGGTCGAGGCCGGCGGTATGGCGGTCTACTGGAAGGAACCCTGACAGATCGGACTCTGTCCCACGCCGGGTGTAGATTGCCCCGATTGTCGATTGTTCGAAGATCTGC
>CESR01040249.1_pt1 | contig 13188 bp, 7 predicted proteins | sample 356351 | NCBI WGS metagenome assembly CESR01 (sample SAMEA2622149, study PRJEB7988) | marine metagenome | isolation source: saline water (ENVO:00002010), including | reverse complement strand
CTTTCAGACAACCGATGGGTGCAGTCGCCTCACAACCAACATTGGTATCGCTTAGGCCGAGCGCAAACTTGGTACGAAGCCGCAGGCACTGCTCAAACCTTGGGCTGCGATTTGGCTACGATTCGTAATCAAGCCGAACAAGATTGGGCTTTTACAACGTTCGGGCCTGCGACCAGCGCCGCTGGCGATGGTTTTTACATCGGTCTGAGTAATTTCACGGGTACTGAAACCTGGAGCAGTGGAGAAGCGGTGACCTACACCAACTGGGCGACCGGGGAACCTTCCACCTTCCCCTACGCGGCCTACCTGGCAAGTGACCAAATGGCGCAGCCAGGATTCTGGTACGCCGACTATGCAGGGTTAACGCCACGCTGGGTTTTGTTTGAGTCAATTGGCTCCACCTCGCCGACTGCGGCTACGGACCCCACGCGCTACGATTCCGATGATGACGGCATCGGCGATGGAACGGAGCAGGGACGAGACTCCATTCAATGGCCTGGCGACCCGGCAAATGGAATCGCGGGCACGGATTCCAATGTGTTTATCCCCGATGCGGATTCCGCCACGACCACCGACCCCCTCGACGGAGATAGTGATGACGATGGGGCGCAGGATGGTGTGGAAGACCGCGACTTCGATGGTTTCCGTCGACCCAACGAGGGCGACCCCAATTCTGCGGATACCGATGGCGATGGGCTGAATGATGGGCTGGAAATAGGCCTGACCTTGCCATCCAAGGACACGATTTTCTCAGCCTTTATTCCCGATGCCGACCCTAGCACCACGACGAATCCCGTCAGAGCGGACACCGACGGTGGCGGCAAGAAGGATGGTGTGGAAGACAGCAACCAAAATGGAAAATTTGACCCTGGCGAAACGGACCCGAACAATCCCAATGATGACGGTTTTAATTTGGTTGTGGACCCCATCCAGGAGGGAGGGGTGGCTACTTTTTATGTTAGCTACGGCCCGAAGAAGGCTTGGTTGTTCTTGTGCTACTCCGAAACAGGAGGTGGTCCGACTTCGGTTGGAAGTAGCGGTCTAATTTTGGACCTTTCTCCACCGATTGCGGTTTTGGACCCAATGAGGTTGAGCGCAACGGGCGCACTTCAAATCGGTCCCGTTTCTGTGCCCCCTAGGGTTACGACAGGAATGACTATTTGGTTCCAGGGACTTGCTTATTCCATGCAAGGATCGGTCAGCGAGTCTCTTTCAAATGGTGTGATGGTTGTGGTGCAGTAGCGCCATAGAACACGGCGCGCCCTGCTCCGCAGAACCCTACATCACCGCTTCGATTCCAAGCTCGGCCAGGCCTTTGTCCTCAAAGTTCTTGCGGAACATGCCCACCAGTTTTTCGGCGGCCACATCGTAGGCTTCCTTGTCTTCCCAGGTGTTGCGGGGGTTCAAGATTTCTGCAGGAACGCCCGGACATGATTTAGGCATTTGAAGTCCAAGCACTGGATGTTGCTCGTATTCGACACCGTCTAGGTCGCCGCGGAGGGCGGCATCGAGTAAGGCTCGGGTGTAGCCAATGCTGATGCGTTTGCCGACTCCGTAAGGGCCACCGCCCCAGCCAGTATTGAGCAAGATGCAACGGGTTTCATGTTGCTCCATTTTCTCTGCAAGAAGTGTTGCATAGACGCTCGGCTTTTGCGCCATGAAGGGGGCTCCAAAACATGCGGAGAAAGCTGCCTGCGGTTCTGTAATGCCGACTTCGGTTCCAGCGAGTTTTGAGGTGAAACCCGAAACGAAGTGATACATCACTTCTTTGGTCGTCAGCATGGAAACCGGAGGCAAGACGCCAAAGGCGTCTGCGGTTAGCAAAACAATCGTTTGGGGGTGGGGGCCTTTAGCTCCCTCGGCAACGTTGGGGTTTGCAGCTAGGGGATAGGAGAAGCGAGTGTTTTCAGTAACAGACCCATCGCAAAGGTCGAACTCTTGGGGATCCGTTTCTTCCATGGGTTTCCCAGGAAGTGGAGGAACATTTTCGACAATAGTGCCTGGCATGGAGAGAGCTGCTGCAATGACAGGTTCTGCTTCTTTATCCAGGTCAATTAACTTGGCGTAGCAACCGCCTTCCAGGTTGGAAACGCCGTTTCCAGTCCAAGCGTGTTCATCGTCACCGATGAGTTCGCGCTCGGGGTCAGCGGACAACGTGGTCTTGCCTGTGCCAGAAAGACCGAACAAGATTGCGCCATCGCCGCCTTTGCCGACATTAGCTGAACAGTGCATGCTCATCTCGCCCATTTCTGGGAGGAGATAGTTCATGACTGTGAACATGGATTTCTTTACAACTCCACAGTAATCAGCGCGACCTGCAACGAGAACGACTCGGTTTTTGAAATCCAAGCAGGCAATGCGACCGGAGTGGGTTCCATCGCGCTCGGGGTCGCAATGGAAGCTTGGCGCATTCAACATGGTCCAACGCTTGGCCTCTTCATTCTCGACACCATCAATGTTGTGCATGAACATGTTGTGGCAGAAGAAGGAATGGGTGGCGTATTCGGAAACCAGTCGGTAGGGGCGAGCATAGGAGGGGTCGCTTCCGCAGTAGACATCTTTTACGTAAAGGTGGCCGCCCTTTTCATTCAGGTGGCTCACTACTCGCCCGAGTAGGGCTTGAAATTTTTCTGGGTCGAATTTTTTAAAGTCAGGTTTCCACCAAACGCTTTCTTCAAACTCAGGCCAGGCGACTCCATAGGTGTCTTGAACGGGCCGACCTGTACAGGTGGGGTCGGTGTAATAGACCAGTGGGCCGTCAGTTCCCATCTTGGTGGTGAAGGCCTTTTGTTCCTCATCGGAACCGCCTTCGCGCACTCGGCCACGGTCATTTGCGATGGCTTCATGAAAAAGCTCCTCTTTCGAAAGGTTGATTCGAAGTTCTTGGCCTGTCAGGCAAAATAGGGCTTCGAGCTCAGCAGCGTGATTGGTCGTAGCAGTGGAGTTGCTCATGAGTTCCGTTTTTCTTCTCGATGGGGATGGAAACGGTGTCGGGAGCTGGGATTTTACCCACCCCGAGCCAATGGGGTGTCTTCTTTCATTCGCTTTTGTCGCCTCGAGTCGCGCTTTAGAACATATCCGGCATTCCAGGTGCCGGGGCAGCGAAGAGGGCTGTTGCGAGAGCAAGGGTCTCAGCAGTGCCCTTGGCTTGGCTAGAGAGGGCAATAGACTCGGCACTTCGGTGTGCGGTGTAGAGAGGGGCAAGGCTGTTGATGGAAAGTTCTAAATCCCCTTGGCCACCTTGCTCTACTTTCGCTTGCCCGTTTTCAACGTTCAAAATGAAGCTTCCATTGTTGTCTTCAAAGAGCGGGTCTTTGATTTGCAGGTGAAGTTCACCACTCCGGCCTTTTGGCCATCCGCGCTGCTCGAGAGCCGCCCGGACATCCAGGATGCGTATCATCCACTCATCCTCCAGCTCAACTTGAAAACCACGCTCTGGGAGTAGAGGCAGAATGGGATCATCTGGCCCGGAGTGCCAGATAGCTTGCCCGCCCATGGAGTAAAAAGAACGGACAAAGCCCACCAAGGCTTGGTAGCCACGCGGAGTTGAAGATTGAATATCGTGGAGGGTGTAATCTACATCTAGGTCGCTCTTTCGCTTTGCAGAAAGGACAACATAGGCTTCGACTTCCTTGGAGGATTCAAAAACCCAAACGCGCGGTTTTGCTTGGTGAGGATCCATCATTTTTTTCCAGATGTAATCGCCACGGTCCAACATTCCGTTCGAATCACGCGCTCGTTTTTCGTAGCAGGACTTGATTGCGGGCAAGTCATCGGGACTCCCTTCTCGGAGCTCTAGCCCATCAGGGAGTGAGGTCCTGGGTAAAAGTTGGAGGGGGACTTCAACCTTGCGCCAGGCGCCAGCATGCTCGTAGCCAACCGAGCGATAAAGATGGAAGGTCGCCGCATAGAGAGATGAAAGGGGAGAGCCTTGGCTCTTTTCTTCAATGAGGAATTGCTTCATCATTTCTTTGCAGTGCCCCTGGTTTCTTGATTCAGGTGGGGTGGCGACTCCAGAAACTCCTACTGTGGGGATGCTATTGCCAGCAATCCAGAGGCCCATTGGAACCCGAATAAGTCCTGCAACGATTTGGCCGCTCTTATCCAAAACCCGCATATTTTCATGCCCGGCTTTTTCAAACCACTTGGGAGCCTCTTTCGCATCAAAACTAAAAGAAACCGAAGCCATGCTTGCAAAAGCTTCTAAATCGGCTTCGCAAACGGGGCGGTAGTGAGCTTCAGCCATCGTTAGAAATTTCAGATTAGGCGCGTTCGCGCTTTCCATAGGCAGAGTAGTCCAGCAAGGTGCTTAACTTCTCACGCATTTCTTCGCGGGGCACAATGAGGTCCAGCTGACCTTTTTCCAACAAGAACTCGGCGCGCTGGAAACCTTCAGGAAGCTCTTGGCGAATCGTATTTTGAATGACGCGGGGGCCGGCGAATCCAATGAGGGCGCCGGGTTCACCAATCAAGATATCGCAAACACTTGCAAAACTAGCGGTTACTCCACCAGTTGTAGGGTTGGTCATAACAGAAATGCTGAAGCCACCCTTTTCCTTAAAGCGATTCAAGGCGGCACAGGTTTTGGCGAGTTGCATGAGTGAAATGGCGCCCTCATGCATTCGAGCTCCGCCACTTGCAGAGAAAATGATGACGGGACACTTCTTTTCTTCAGCGAGTTCAACAGCACGGGCGATTTTCTCGCCGACGACTTCACCCATGGAGCCGCCCATGAAGGCGAAGTCCAAAATTGCGAGAACGACTTCGTGTTCCTGAATTTTTGCAATACCCGCAATGCAGGCGTCAGCATTCCCCGTCTTGGCTTGCGCTTTTTCAAGTTTTTCGGAGTAAGGGACTTTGTCAACGAAGTTGAGCCGGTCTTCAGGCCGCAAGTCTGTGAAGTGTTCAATGAATGAACCCGGGTCTGCAGTCATTTCAATCCGCTGGCGACCGCCAACGGTGTGGTGAAAGCCACAGTTCGGGCAAACCATGTTGCTCGCCACCAATTCCTTGTTGTAAATGGTGGACCCACACTCAGAGCACTTGCTCCAAATGCCCGTGGGCATGTCCTTTTTCTTTTTGCGTCCGATGCGCCAAGCCATGGGAGCATTCTACCAACTGCGCTTAAGAGGGTTGCTTGGCAAGGTCGGTAAAGATGAGCTGAGAACTAACGCAACTCTCTTTCAGTCCATATCTTGCGCCAACGGCATCTCGGTAGGCGGCCATTTGCGGCTCGTGGTGTTCTTCTTGCTTTTTGAGTGAACCAGCCTCTTTTAAACAATCTGTTTTGAAGTCATAGATGATTGCCTGGATGACCTCTCCAGAGCTGTTCTTCTGCAAAACCAAACGGTCAATGAAGCCATTCATTAAAACACGCTCGCCTTTTTGTTCGGCAATTCGCCTGAAAGGAGATTCCGCCAAAATTTCCAATTCTTCCTCCGCGACATCTGGCCAACTCTCCAAGCTGAGGTGATGCCGCAGTTCAGGGCAGGCCATGGCATTACGGAACACTTCGATGGCTCGGTTGTGCTCTGGTTCGCTCCCACCCAGTTTGCGGATGGAATCTAGTAAATCTGAATCGTTGCATTCAAAGTGATCGGCCCACTGAACGGATTCGAATAAGGCATGGACTAGCGTTCCATGCAATTTTGCCCCTGAGCTGTCTGGGGTGAATAATTGAGAAACAGTGTGTTTGGTTTCTGTCGTGGAACTGGGTGCTCTACGGGGGAGAATGCGGGGGCGTTCAGACTTATTGAGTTGAAGGCTTGGGTCTTGAGGCGAAGTTTGAGAAACAGAACCTATGGCCTTCTTTTCCCACTCTTTCTCCTGCTTCGGTGTTTGCCAGAGAATAGGAATTGTTGATTTCGGGTCCGTTTTAAAGCCAGCACGTAGCAATGACCCCAAGTTCTGGCCAAAAGAGAATCCACTCTTCGTTTCCTTTAGAGCGGGAACAATCATCTCCAAGTGGTGTTTTGCTCGAGTCATCGCTACATAAAGGACGCACATTTGTTCACGGAAAAGAAATTTCTTCCGCTCCCAATACATTCTTTCCAAGGTCGGGTGAATCGGTACAAGGTCCTTGGGGAGGGAAAATGAAACGGCTTCTAGGTTTCCCCCCGGATTTGATCGCGAAGTAAGGAGAGTGTCGGGCCTTCCTCCTGGAACATCTTCACCGAGCTCGGGAAGAATCACCACATCAAACTCCAAGCCCTTCGATTGGTGAATCGTCATGACCTTGATAGGCGCAGAGTTTGGGTTTTCTACCTTTTTTTTGCGAACGAACTCGACGAAATGAGAACACCGCAAGCTGGCCTTACTTTCATATTGATGGGCAAGGTCGACAAATTGTTGCATTCGTTTGAAATTCCACTTGTCCATTGAGCTTTGGTCGAGTAACCCGAAGATTGTTTCAGCCCATTTCCCATAGCCTTGCTCTTGCACTTCTTTTCGAATCCGCTCAGCGACACAGACAAGTTTGTCGCTGCTCCCCTGTTCTGTGCTCAGCTCGTACTCTTCCCCAAGGAATGAACTTCCAACATGGAATGCGGCCGCCGAGTCCTCCGGGTGGTCGGCGAGATGCAATAGAGCAAGGACAGCGAGAACTGTTTGAGAATCAGTTAGGGGGTTCCCACCTTCCCCGCTTGCGTGGGTTCCTTGGTCTTGTAGTAATTTGATAATTCGGTTTCCAGAGCTTCTTTTCCTCACCAGAATGCCAATTGTGGCAGCAGGATTCTTTTCATGAATCTCTTGAGCCCTCTTAGAAGCAAGCCGGAAAGACATGGCACGACTTCCATCGGCATTACTCGGTTCAGGGTTTTGCCTCAGGACAACCTTTCCTAACATGGAAGTCTTTGCTGAACTATGTGCAGAGAAGGTCTCATCCCAGTCTTTGGCCTCTTCCAGGAAGTGGTCGTTCGAATTAAGAATGACCTCGTTATTGGCTAAATCACCAAAAACTATATTGACTGCATCAAGGATTGCCTGGGATGACCTCCAGGAGACGTCCATGGTTTCTTTTTGAAGGTCCTTTCGTTCTCCGAGCTCTCCCAGCAGGCGAGGCTCACCATCGCGCCACCCATAAATAGATTGTTTGAGGTCCCCAACGCAGAAAATAGATGCGCCCTCTTCTCTTTGAGAAATCACTCGTTCCACGATGGGTTTTAAAACCTGCCATTGCGTGACACTGGTGTCTTGAAATTCGTCCAGCAGTAAATGCTGAATGGTGCGACCAAGCCTAAAGGAGGCATGCTTGTTCTCAGCGAGTTTTTGGGCGTCTGCAAGGGCATTGGGGAAATCCTCAAAGCGGTACGAGGCGCGCCGTTGCTTTAACTCCTGATAAGAATCTCTGAAAAGGGTCGCGAATTCGCAGAGAGCACTGTTCCGCGCATGTAGGTTTCCCAGCAAACTGTTTTGGGCATGAGAGATGAAGGGGCTCATCAGTTCTTTCCATTCGTTCGGGATATCGATGCCGTCAAATTTGTTATCTTGGTCGCGAATTCGTATGACAATTCTATTATTCAAAAACTTCTTCCAAGCATGTTCCGTCAGAAATGAAATAATTTTTTCTTTGTTGCTGCGATAATTTTTTCTAGGGCCACCATTCAGCGTTACTGGGACAGCAACCTCTTCCAGTTTTTCCAGGAGGGTAGAGAAATTAGCCACGTCTAATAAACCCTTCCCCGGCTGGATTGCCTCCCAAGCATCCTTTTCGCTATTTCGCAGAATGTCGAGAGCATTTTTGAATAGCTCCAAAGATTTGTCGTGTACTGAGCGACTGGGGGCCATTCCTGAAAGATGGAAAAGCATGCTGCCCATTCTTTTAGGTTTTGTTTGGGAGAAAAGTTTGGTCAGGGCGTCGGCCCGAAGCCTCTCATCTTCCTCTTCTTCGCAGATTGATAACCCCGTTGGCATCCCAAGTTCCAGCGCGTAGACTTTTGCGGCCTCAACAAAGAATGAGTCCAGAGTTCTTACATTAAAAGAATCTAAGCAGGGGATTAGCTGCGTTAGCAACGATTGGCAGGTCTTTTCGTTGATAATGGTCTCGTCAAAGCAGTCGGTTGCTTTTCGCAAATCGGCTAGTTGTTCTTTGTCATGAATTGCCAAGGAAAGCCAGCTCAATACACGATCCAAGATTTCTCCCGAAGCCTTGCGGGTAAAGGTCGTTGCAAGAATGGCATCAGGGCTTACTCCTTGGAAGAGGAGCTTCAAAAATCTGCCAGCTAGACGGAATGTTTTTCCCGTTCCCGCAGAGGCGAGGATGACCTCGGGAGTCGCAGTCATCGTGGCTCCTCCTTTTTCTCCTCTTCTTCAGCATCAGAAAGAAGGAGGCCCTGCCCGGCGATTCCTGCAAGGATGGGGTTTGTCATGGATTCTCCCCCAGAAGCAAAGGCCCACCCTCCATCTTCATCCAATTCAGATTGAATGGTCTTTACGATATGCGCAGCTTGTTCAGTTGCAGTTTCCCATGGAGTCTCATCATCGAAGCCAAGTTCAAGAAGGGAAGCATCGTCTTCTAGGCGGGGGAGAGGCCAATAGGCAACATCGGGTTTCTCGCCATAGTTGCCCAATTTCTTTGCAATCAAGCGGTAAAGAGGTAATTGGAGATCAACCCAGTGCCCCGCCGTGTTTTTATATGGATTCGCCATTTTGCCTTCACCCGTTTTAAAGTCGATGATTTGGCATTTTCCACTTTCTTGGTGTTGGTCGATTCGGTCGATTTTTCCGCGCAGTCGTATGGGGGTCCCATTTAGGTCGATTTCGATTCCGCCGTCAGGGGTTCCCAACTCAACTTCCACCTGCCTCCAACCAGCAAGCACTCTTTTGGCTTGGGTTTGCGAGAAAACAGCGAGACGTTTCCGCGCAACTTCAATTTGGAGTCTTACTGCTGGCAAAGGATCGTTTCCGAACTGAGAAGCTGACCGGCGATCGAGTATGCGGTCCAATTCATCGGAGATAAGGTTGGCTTCAGGGCAACTTCTGTAATCCTCAAGGTTTCCAAAATCCTCCAGTACGTCATGCACCAAACTGCCAAATTGGAGTGGCCCTAATTCTTGGGCCTCATCATCAATTGTTTTCAAGTTCAGGCGTCTAGCCAAGTAGTATTCGTAGGGAGACCGCAAAAATGCAGAGAAATCCGTTACTCGCATTGAGCTCAATTCAGGAAGAACTTTTCGGCGTGGGAGCTCAAACTCGGAAGTCTTTACTCTGTTTTCATGGAAGGTTGAGGATCCATCTTCTTCCAAAAACCGGTTCAGGCGCTCAGGAATCTCTGCAGGGTTGCAGTGGAACAAAAGACGGCTCGGGCGATAACGATCTCCGTCAACAGATTGCCTTCCGCTAACCAAGTGGAAGCGTCTATTTCCACCCGAAAGAGCGCTAAGTGCATAAGCATCACGTGCGTAACGGGCTTTGTTGCCGGGGAGATTTAATGTCTCTCGAAGCATATTGGGCAAAAAGATATCTGCATGTTTGGACTCGGGGACTTTGCCTTCATTGAATCCACACACCACCACTGCTTTGGCTGGGTCCATTCGGATTTCAAGCCAGCCAACCATTTCCACAAAGGAATTCGGGTTCTTTTTGGGAATGGATTCTCCACCAGCCTGATGCAATAAAAGTCGAATCGTTCCAGGAAGAGATTGAGCGAGCAGGGAGCGAAGCTTAAGGGGGACGTCTAAGAAAGACTCCATTGCTCTTGAAAGAACTCGAATTGCTCCAATTGTTTGATTGTCCTTTGGGACATCTTCGTTGAGTTTTTTCCCGCCCCAAACGGTTTCCAGGAAGGATTGAATGCAAGGAATCCATTCTTCGGGTGTGCGAGTGGCACCTATCTGCTTCTCTGTTAGTTTTAATGAAGAATCAATGGAAGCAATAATGGGTTTTAAGTCCTTGAATTTTTTAGGATGGCCAAGGAGTTTTTTTCCAAAGGAGTAAGGGAAGTGGTCGTTGTGGTAGGTGTCCAGTTCTCCGATGGCCTTCGAGCATGAAAAGGCAGAGCAAAATTCAGGGTGCCGCAATAAGGGGGCTAAATTCCGCTCAAGCCGACCGTCAAGCCAGGAAGCTAGGGCATCTAAGAGCCGCCAAGGGGATGTTTGTTGAATAGGAGTTCCTTCGGCTTGATGTGTCTCCACTCCTTGGGAGTGAAAAGCTTGTTCGAGGAAAGGTTGAACTTTGTCATCTAAAACCGCGACACTGATTTCGTCTGCTGAATATTCTCCGTTCCATTTGGAAAGAGACTGGATGACCAGCTCCGCTTGATCTTGAGGCATATTGGCAATGCTCCAATCCTCGTGCTGTATTGGGATTTGAAATTCTGGGTTGGACCATGCTTCAACTTGAACGCAACCCAATTCGTCAAACATGCGCTCATGTTCGGAAGGGGCAAAGACTAGCGGGGTCACTTGGCTTTGCACAAGTTCAAGCGCAGAGCGTTGAAGCTTGTTGATGTCAGTAATTCCCACAAGGAGAATTTCCCCTCCAATGGAAACGCGTTCCGCTCGAATACTTTTTGCCCGCGCTTCATGGGGGTCGCTAACGCCCAACTCTTCAAGTGTCGCCCGGTAGACTTTTTGCAGTTTTTGAAGAACCTCCCATCGGCGCTCTTCGTTAGAAGTGGGAAGATTTCCATTTTTGAGGACATCACCAAAATCCAACATCTCAGCCGCTAATTCACCATGGAGAGTTCGGAGGATTTGAGCGAGAATTAGCCAAGAAGGTAAATCATCCGGCGCTGGAGGAGTCTTGACAAAAAACTGAATCTCCTTGGCTTTCAGACCCTGAAGAGCTTCAGCCCAAGCCAGAAGTCTGGTCATGTCGCTGGCTCGGGGGAGCTCGGATTCAATCAACAAATCACTCAACTGACCGATAGAAACCAACCTCGGAACCCCATCCCCAGCCTCGGCCTTTAAGGCAAGGCGTTCTTCAAGCCCTCGTGCGGCCCGCTTTCCAGGGAGGGCGAGAGTGAGTTCGCCCAGGGAGCTGCGGCGGTTCTCTAGAATCCAGTCCACCGCAGAGTCCAAAAAAGGGTTCTTCCAACCGAGATAATGACAATTCGAAGCCATGACGGGTCATTTGAAAGTATTCCGCCTAAAAGTTCCAGGAAAAAGTCATTTTCTGGAAAGTATCGGCTACGAATCCCCTAATTAGGGTTTTAAGTGGAAGCCGGAACCGAAAGTGTTTGCGAATCAAGCAACCAGCTTGAGGTGCAGTTGTAATAAGTTTTGCCGGTGCAATTCGTTGGTGACGATTTGGAGAGCATCGTCAAAGCGCTGCCAAACGATATCGGCAAACTGGCCATCGTCTTGAATTGCGCACTGAGGGTTGCGAACTTGAAATGCAAAAGGCCAACCAACCAATTGTAAATCTCCAACTTCTTGGAGAGGGGCGGCCTCGGCGCGGATTAAATCAAAGGGACGGCTAATCCCAGTTTCTTCGCGGACTCCCCGGAGAGCCGCGTGGTCCAGGTCCTCGTTCAGGTGAACGGGGTGAACCACCGGCCTCCAAACCCCGTCATGTTGGGGGTTGGGCTGAAGAAGGAGGTATTCAATCCCGTCATCAGCCACGCGGAATACGAAAACATTGACCTCATGTCGAAGTCCAAGTTCGCCAAATCCGGCAGGGTCTTTGTAAGCATTCATGAGGGGAAGTTGCGGTCTTTTCTATTTCGGGGATTCCGCCTCAGGACTTGAGGGTTCCCAGGAAAAAGGGGCAAAAGTGTCCTAAAATGCCCGGATGGAGCGGTTATCAGCCCTTTGGGAAGAGCTCGTCGCACGCACGGATTACGAGCGCTGCCAGCGGCCGCGCGCCGCCCGCTTCAGCCTCGAAAGCATGGCTGGGCTGTGTGGGCGCTTGGGCTTTGAGCCCTCTTCCAGAGTGGAAGGGTGTTTTGAGGCTCCAGCAAAAGTTATCCACCTTGCAGGCTCTAAAGGGAAAGGCTCTACCGCCCATTTCATGGAGCGAGGTTTGCGCGCGGCTGGTTTTCGAGTCGGTCTGTATACATCTCCTCACTTGGAAACTTGGCGGGAACGCATTCAAGTGAATGGAGAGTGGGTCTCTGACACTGCTCTTATCTCGGCAATCTCAAAAGTACTCAATGAATCTGATGGCGAGGAGACGTTCTTCGATTTACTAACCGCTGCAGCCTTTGTTTCGTTTCGCGAGGCAGACTGCGATTTTTGGATTCTTGAAACGGGGTTGGGTGGTCGCTTTGACAGTACCAATGTTTTGGCAACCGAAGCTGCTGTGGTGACTTCCATTGAGCTTGAGCACACCGATGTGTTGGGGGATACCCTTGAAGCCATTGCTGCTGAGAAAGCTGGAATCTTGAAATCAACAGCACAATGTTGGAGCGCCTTAGAGCCTCAGCACCCGGCAGTACCTGTCTTGTCGGAGAAATCCGAAAGCTTAGGTCAGAAGTTGATCCACTTATCGAGTGCGGAGCCATTCGCGTTACCAGAGGGCTTCCCTTATGAAGGCGCCATCATGCGCAAAAATTTTCAGCTTGCCCAAGCTGTGCTTTCCGGACTTGGTGTGCCTGTTCATGCCATGCAGCCTCTTCCCCCGGAAGAGTGGGTTTTGCCAGGGCGTTTTGAAGTGCGCCAACTAGATGACGGTCGTGAAGTTGTTTTGGATGTCGCTCACAGCGCAGAATCTCTTGCTGCAACCCTCCAGGCTTTTCGAAAGGCTTGGCCAGATGTAAACCGTGCTGTTCTTTTTGCCCTACGAGATGACAAAATTCCAAGCAGATTAGCTGCGGAGCTTGGGGAGCTCGCCCCAAGACCTGAAGGCGAAGATTGGTTCGTCCTTCCCGCTGGTGACCACCCTCGGTCGGCGAGCCCAGAGTCTCTAGCAGCTCCTTTCAGCGCAACTCCGCTATGCACTATGGAGTTTCCCAAAACGCCAACTGTTTTCCTGGTCACAGGTTCCACCTATCTTGTGGGCGCTTTGCGGCCCCAAACTACCCTCGCTCCTCAGCCAGTATGACCTCATACGAAGACCCCGAAGTTCGTTACACCTACCGAAGCACCCTCGTGGACCAGCTTCGCGCAGAAGGTGAGTTTCAAGTGGGTCGCATTCGTCTCCTCATGCCCCAGTCCTTCGGTTTTTGTTGGGGTGTGGATCGCGCTTTGGCAATGGTGAACGACGCACGCAAAGAGTACCAAGGAAAGCCCATGTGGCTATTGAACTCCA
>CESR01169924.1_pt1 | contig 13253 bp, 8 predicted proteins | sample 356351 | NCBI WGS metagenome assembly CESR01 (sample SAMEA2622149, study PRJEB7988) | marine metagenome | isolation source: saline water (ENVO:00002010), including | reverse complement strand
CCTATGCAAAATGATGATGCAACGGCTATTCGTTATATATCCCCAGTGGCCAGGGTAAATAACGCCTATGGCGATAAAAATTTTGCTTGTAGTTGCTTACCTGTAGATCAATATAAAACTGGTTAATTTCATATTCTAATGGAAATATATGCGTTATCTCGTAATTGCTGGAACCAGCCATCTAGTAACAAAAAGGCCTTCTCATTATAAATAATTTTTCTAATTTCATTTTTACTTTTAAGATAGTTCACATCGCCAAAAATCTTACCCTGGACAATAAAATATTTTATTAAATTATCTGAATAAAAAGGACCAGCTATTGATTTAACTTCCGTGTTAAGAATTACGTCTACCATAGTGCTGTCCAAACTATTTGGATCCAAATAGCCTAAATCTCCCGATTGTTTTTCGATTTTACCATTATCTAAATAATCTTTGATTAACTCCTCTGGATTACTATTAGTTTTTAAATTGCCCTCAATCTCTTTAATTTGTTCATCAACTAATTTTTTTTTATCGATAACAACAAGTGATAATTTGACTAAATCTCGTTCTACGATTCCCTCGTAATTTTTTTTATAATAATTTTTTATTTCTTTGTCTGTTATAACAATTTTATTTCGTACAACTATCGCGCCGATACTATCTCTAAGTAGTTGGTTTCTCCAGCCGAATCTTACTCTGTATTTATTTAGACCGGCTTTTTTGATTTCGTCTTCAAAAACCTTATCTCCCTCTTTTGCTCTCATGTCTCGTTCAATCAAATCCAACTTCTCTTCCGTAACCTGTATCCCCATTCGTTTGGCCTGCAGTTCGAGCAATTTTAAATCAAGTAATTCTTTCAGATATTTTGAATAATTTTTTTTATTTAAAGGGTTATCCCCACTTCCTTTAATGTGGTTTTTTAAATCCGACAAGAGAACTACTTCGTCGTTTACTACAGCTGCAATACCATCAGTTATTTCGGATTGACATAACTGGTGCGATGCAAAGAAAAGAAAAAAAATAAATATAAGATATCTAAACTTCATAAAATTGTTTTGGAATCTATTATAATCTTATCATTGTGAAATTCATAATTGGTTTTTACTATATCTTCCAAGTCTTTAATCTCTCCTATGAATTTCACCGTATCTTGGAGTTCTAGATTGTAATTTAAGAGCTCCGTTTCGATGTTTTTGATTCCCCCTAGCTCCAACATTCTCATTGTTAAAGATTGAGATTTTATCTGTAATCTTGCAATCCCAAGCCTCTTCATACTCAATTTTATTTCTGCTATATATATTAAGCTCAACAGCTCTTCTGGTACGGGTCCAAATTTATCTAACAACTCTTCAATAATTTCTAGGCAATCATTTTTGTCTTGTATGAGAGATATTTTCTTATAATAAAATAGCCTTCGTTCGACTGAGGAAATATAATCTTGAGGTATAAAAAGATCCTGATTGACAAATATTTCTGGGTCGAACGACTTCTCGGTCTTGCTGTATTGCACTCTATTAACTTCTTGTTCTAATAGTTCGAGATAAAATTCAATACCCACATCATAGATATTGCCTGATTGTCGAGTTCCAAAAAGATTTCCTGCCCCTCTTATTTCCAAGTCTTCTAACGCTAAATTGAAGCCAGACCCAAGCTTGGTTAATCTCTTGATAGCGCTTAGCCTTTTCTTGGCATTTGGCGTTATTTCTTCATTTGGTATCAGAAGATACGCGATTCCCTTTATATTCCCACGTCCTATTCTTCCCCGTAATTGATACAAATCAGACAGCCCGAAATTCTGGGCATTGTTAATTATAATTGTGTTTACACTCTTTATATCAAGACCTGACTCGACAATTGTTGTTGTAATAAGTATTGATATCTGACCATCGATGAATCCTTTTAGTTTATCTTCAATCTCTATCCCTTTCATTCGACCATGCACATAACCAATCTTTTCTTTAGGAAAAAGTGATTTAATTTCTTTATAAATCTTCTCGATGCTACTAATTTCATTATGAACAAAGAAAACTCTTCCTTCTCTCTTTAGTTCGTATTTAATTGCATTTTGTATTTTCGACTTATTATAAACTTCTACATATGTTTCAATTCCTAACCTTTCTTCAGGTGGGGTCGCAATCAAACTTATATCTCTCAGCCCACTAAGTGATAGTTGTAAGGTTCTGGGAATTGGTGTTGCGGATAGAGTTAGCGAATCGATTCCCACTTTTAACTTTTTAATTTTCTCTTTTGCGGATACGCCAAATTTGTGTTCTTCATCTATTACAATTAAGCCCAAATTCTTGAATTCTAATTTGTCGGATAGCACCTTATGCGTGCCAATTAATATGTCGATTGTCCCCTTTTTTAAACCCTCTTCTATCAAAATTGCTTTTTTCGTTTTGGTAAATCGCGACATCGCCTCAATCCTAACAGGAAATTTATTAAATCTTTGTAGGAAAGTATTTAGATGTTGATGAACGAGCGGCGTAGTGGGGGCGATAATTATCGTCTGTTTGGAATTCATAGAGGCTAAATAGGCCGCCCTTAATGCTACCTCCGTTTTTCCAAACCCGACATCACCACATATTAATCTATCCATTGGTTTTGGTAATTGCATATCTTGATAGGTATTGGTAATTGCATTTTTCTGATCAATTGTTTCTTTGTATTCGAATGTTGATTCAAATTCATCAAGCTCTTTTTCGTTTATTTTGTAGGGGAAACCATCAACTGATTTTCTTTGAGCGTACAGACTTAATATTTCTCTGGCTACATCTTCAGCAACTTTTTTTGCTTTTTTAACCTTAATCCCCCAAGATTTATTTCTTAAGGAATCCAACTTGGCTGTTTTAGCCAATCCGACATATTTCTGAATTAAATCAATTTTGTCTATGGGAATAAGAACTATGTCATTAAAACTAAATTCACATTCAACAAAGTCGATTGCAGAGCCATCTACCGTCTTATTCTTTATTCCTTTGTAAATACATAATCCAAAATTTTTGTGAACTATTAAATCACCGATATTTAAGTCCATAAAGTTGGATAACTTCAATGACGAATTTGCATAGCCTACTGCTTTTTCCCGGTAAACTGCAGGCTGGTTTGCTTTATTGAAAGATACGAAAAGACTTTTATTGTTTTTTAAATAAAAAGATTTCCTAAGAAAGCCTTTAGTGAAATGAATTTTATCCAAGACCGTTGAATTCATGTCTCTTTTTAACTTATTCTTTGTGTCGTCATCTGTTATTACGTAGATTAATTTAGCAAAGGATTTGTTTTTAATTGTTTTTTCCAACAAATCTACGGAGTTGTCATACAAGTCTCGTAGTGGTTCCACATCTAAGTTGAGATTAATTGTTTTATATGGTTGGCGAACTGGATTTAAAAATACCGTCTTATTTTTAGAAACAAAATTCGATATTTTATCTCTTCTATTATTTGAAAAGAAATGTGATTCGGAATCGAATATCAATATAGACCCAGATTTGATTGTATCCAATAGAAGCGAATCGGGATTTTTGGTTGTGTTTAGATAATTTTTTATGTGCACAATCTTAATTTGTTCAAAATGATGCCCACTTCGTCTCTCGTTTGATAAATTAAAATTCTGTATTGTTGATATAGAATCTTTATAAAATTCTATTCTTATTGGAAATGCATACGAAGGTAGAAAGGTATCGACTATAGAACCTCTAACGGAGTAATCACCAAGGTCTTCTACAAATTCTTTTTTTGTGTAGCCATAGTTTTCCAATTGGTTGATTAGCGAGGCCCTTGTACATTCTTGATCAGTTTTCTTCAGGATTGAGTATTGAATACTATCTTCTCTAGGTAGGGAACAAAACAGGTTTTCTTTGTCTATAAATTTAATTTTTTTATGTTCATTCCGTTCGACAAAAGATAATATATTTAAAAATAAATTCCTACTACTTTCTTCAGATTCCGAATGAAAGAGCTCGTTTTCTAAATAAAAAGTTGACAAACCAAAACTTTCCTCGAGATGCTCAATAAGTATTTCGCAATCTTTAGAAGTGTTTGTTACAAAGAAGATATCTTCCGAATATTTATTATATAGTTCCGCGATTATTGCCGAGTTTATAAAATCATTAGAGCCATAAATCGAGTAAGGGCTATGTTGATCTAGATTAATATTTAATGACTCAACGATATCTTCTTTAAGTGGTGATAATTTATCGGATAAATTCAGATTTGATTTCATCTATATTTCTTAGAATTTCGTCCCCCATTCCAGAGCAGCTAACCATTGTACCTTTCCCGTCTTTGTTGATATCTTGAGTTCTAAACCCAGCATTGAGAGTATTGGACACCGCGGTCTCAATCAAATCCGATACATTGTTCAAATTCAATGAATACTCGAATAGCATTGCAAGAGACATTATTGCTGCTATAGGGTTGGCGAGGTTTTTTCCAGCGATATCCGGGGCACTTCCATGCACTGGCTCATATATAGCATTTTTCTCCCCGATTGATGCTGATGGTAACATTCCGAGCGACCCAGTAAGCTCCGCAATCTCATCACTAATAATGTCACCAAAGAGATTGCTAGCTAGAATTATATCAAATGTAGATGGTCTTTTAATTACCTGCATAGCGGCATTATCAATATATAAATGCTCAAGTTCGACATCATTAAATTCAGTTTCGTGTACTTCGGTAACAACGTCTCTCCACAACTGCATAACTTCTAATACATTGGCTTTATCCAAAGAAGTGACTTTGTTGTTCCTTCTCCGTGCATGCTTAAATGCCTCTTGGGCTACTCTTCTAATTTCATCTTCGTTGTAAATCAAAGTATTAGCTCCAACCCTTTTCTTATTTATTGTTTTTACAAATCTCGGTTCGCCAAAATATATTCCTCCTGTTAGCTCTCTTACAACCAAAATATCTGTATTCCTAACGAACTCCTCTTTTAAACTTGAAGCTCCTATCAACGCTGGAAAAACTTTCCCGGGCCTTAGATTTGCAAAAGCTTCCAATTCTTTTCTTAACATCAATAAACCTTTCTCGGGTTTTAGATGATGGTCAATCTTTTCCCATTTTTCACCACCAACGGCCCCTAATAACACCGCATCGGACTCGATTGCTTTATCAAGTACCGATTGACTTAGGGGTCCTCCGTTTTCATCAATTGAAGCACCACCAAAAAGGTCTTGTTCGATTTCGAAATTAAAATCTTTTTTAAAGTAATCGATTATTTTTAGACACTCATTTGTGACCTCGATGCCAATTCCATCACCTGGTAAAATTAAAATCTTTGCCATACTTGTCCCTTGTTTAATCCTTAACCCTTAAAGTTACTTTGTTTTTTGTTTCACCTAGACCCTCGATGCTTATACTTACTACATCTTGATCTTGTAACGAACCTACGCCACCGGGTGTTCCAGTCAAGATTAAATCTCCTTTGTTCAGAGTCATAACTTTGCTTATGTAGCTAATTAAAAAGTCGATTTTATGAACCATTAACGATGTGCTAGACTCTTGCTTAACTTGATTATTTACAATAGTTTTAATCTTAACATTTTGATAATCAATTTCATCTGATATATATGGACCAACTGGGCAAAATGTGTCAAAACCTTTTGCTCTCGAGAATTGTATATCAATAGATTGCAAGTCGCGTGCTGTAACATCATTTACACATACCCCTCCCAGTATATAATCATAGGCTTTTTCTTTACTAATCCACTTGGCTTCTTTTTTTATTACTATTCCAAGCTCACCTTCGTAATCGACTTTGGAACTCATGTGGTTTGGATAGACTATATCCTCATTCCAAGCGATTAAAGAGGAAACAGGTTTTAGAAACATTAGTGGTTCTTTGGGGGGATGTTTTTTCATCTCTTCTGCGTGATCATAATAGTTCAATCCGATTGCCACAATTTTAGTTGGATATCCAACTTCTGAAAAACCATCAAATTTCATATTAATACTCTACATCATATAGATAAAGGCCTTCTGCTGGAGCACTTAGATTAAGTTTTAATCTCTTTTCTTTCTTGATGGCCAAATCTATATCCTCTTGCTTTATTTTACCTCTTTCGTAATTAATCAAGCAACCAACAATCAGTCTTACCATTCCTCTCAAGAAACCGTTCCCAGCGATAAACAAATCTATATAATTAGCATTTCTTTTTATAGATACCTTTTTGACTATTCTTGTAGTTGATTCTCCGGCATATCCAGTCTTGCAAAAGTTTTTAAAATCTTTTTCGCCAACAAACTTTTTTGAGCATTCTCGGATTGCCTCTATATCCAACTCCTTCTTGATAAACCAAAACCTACCTTCTTCAAAAACCGTGCAGGGATTTACGGTCTTTATTCTATACAAATAAATCTTTTTTTTGGAGCTATGTTGCGAATGAAAGCCTTCTGACACTTTGCTACATTTCTTAACCCGTATTTCTTCATTAAGTAGGCTATTCAAATCGTTTCTTAATCCAATCATATTGATTTTACGGTTTCCGTCGATGTGAAAATTGGCTACCTGATTATGGGCATGAACACCACTATCAGTTCTGCCGGAGCCCAATAGGGTTATATGTCTTTTGTAGATATCCTTCAAACATTTTTCTAGCTCTCCCTGAACTGTTGGGGACCCTCTTTGTCTTTGCCATCCACAAAAGTTTGTACCAATGTATTCAATATCAAGTCGTATATTCATTTTTGCATTTTAATTCTCTTATCTAGAAGAGGATAGGTAAAATCGATTATCATATTTAAAGAAATAAGGACAATTGTATAAATAATGGTCAATCCACAAATAAGGGGATAGTCTCTATTGATTATTGAAAATACAAACATCCTCCCCATTCCGGGAATCGAATAGATACTTTCAACCACAAACGATCCTGTAATCATAAAGGCCGCGATAGGCCCGATTGCCGTTGTAAAAGGGACAAGGGAATTTCTGACAATATAGAAGTTTAATAACGATTTCGGATTTATGTTGTTAATTCTAGCATTTCTCACGTACATAGAGCCTTCAGTTTCGTTCATCGACTCAACCATTAATTTTGTTAGGAAGGAAATTGAAGGAATTGACAAAGTCAGGACGGGAAGGATATAGCTGGCGGGTGTTTCAAGTAAAGCGGCGGGAAGAATTGGAAACTTAACGGAGAAAAGGATTATTAATATTGCTCCTAGTAAAAACGTTGGAATTCCAACAGATGCATAAAGAAAAAAACCGATTAGTTTTGTCACGAAAGACTCTTTCTTTTGAAATAAGAAAATTGCAAGATAAAGCGATGCGCAAACTGTGACCAATAATGATATTGATCCTATTTTTAACGAAAAAGGAAAACTCTTGGCTATAATTTCGTTCACATTTTTTCCAGTGTAAAAATATGAAGGCCCCAAATCAAATTTAATCATGTTCCCCATATAAGACGTATATTGGTTCAGGACTGGCTGATCTAGTTTGTATTTTTTTTCTATGTTGGCTTTCACTTTTGGCGGCAGTTTCTTTTCGGAATCAAAAGGTCCACCTGGCAAGGTTCTTAATAGGATAAAAGTTGCAGATATAACTATAAATAGAACGACTATCGCACTAATGAGTTTAATTAAGAAATAATTATTCTTCATGGTTTGTTATAAAAAAGTTCTTAAATGTCTTGATATTCTTTGCGTCAATCGCAACAACTGACAATTTGTTTCTTCCAGGACCTAGCTCAACCCTGAAAGATTCTTTAATACTTTTCCTTTTTTGGGATACCAATCTAAATTTCTTCTCATTTATAAAATAATTGATATTTTTAAGATTTGTTGCATCTTCAACAGAAGATTTTATCTCAATTTTATTGTTACCCTCTGAGAATTGGGTTTCGATATTTATACTAGGAGGCTCTTCGTACTGACCGATTATTTTTGATTTTACAAAAGACCCTTTCTCGTCTTGACTAACTTTGAAAGTCGTGGACTTTGGAGCCCAATATAATCGTTTATCTTCAGTCGCTACGAGGAGAAAATTTATTGTTTCACCAATTGCATCAACTAAATTGCCATGCGTTATTGTTCCAAGCACAATGGCATTGTTGCTAGGATCCGAAAATACTATTTTTTCTCCTGTAAATCTGTAATTTACCGCTTCCTGAAACTTAACAAACGAATTAATTTCTTCAAAGGGTATCGAGATTTCTTTATCAAAGAATGAATGTGAAACCTCATCATGGAACCTTATAGTGAAATTTATAAAATCGGAATATAAGTTTTTTTCCAACAGCAGATTACTGTTTACCGTTATATCTTTTTTGTCTATTGAATTGATTTTATGATTTTTATCTTTAATGATTAAATTCTTGTCTCTAGTTAAAATTTTAATATAGCACTCATCACAATTATTTTGGATTTTTTTTAATTGTATTTCTAGACCTAGCTCTACATTCTCGTCTAAATTGTTTTTTGGGACAATCCGATAAGCAAATTTTGGAAAAATAAATTCTGGCCTCTTTATTTTAATGTCTGAACTTACTTCCTTTATGCTGGTCAACCTTGGCCTTAATGGATCATCAAAGGAAAGGTTGGATAATGCAAACTGTATTATATCACTACTATCCTCTGCCCAACTAGGAATAACCAGCTCCATTTTAAATCTTTTATTCTCTTTACCTTTCAGGGTACCAACAAAAAAGTATTTATTATTAAGAAATGTGTTCTCTGAATTTGTAACAAGAACCAGGTTGGAGAATTTTTCTTTAGAATTATTTTTTATTTCAGCGACTATCGATTTTGTTTTACCAGAATCCAATATTATTTCCGGGTTAATTTTCAACCCCAGCTCTTTATAATTTGTATTGGCTCCACTGTTGTTCTTAATCTTAAAGTTATCTATTTTTGAAGTTAATGATTTAGTGATCTTCCTTGCCATAATTGATAATTCGTTTTCCATCAAAGACAGAAAATTGTCTGTATTGCCATTGAAGCTGAATTTTTTCATATAATCCGAATTCAGTATTGCTTGAGAAAATTCAATCAACTCATCTTCCTCCGCGGTATTTTCGCCTGGACTATAGATGATATAAGGCTTTCGGCTTAAACCTGGCTTGAGAAGTTCCTCTGTCGCTTCCTTGTCAAACAATAATTTCCCGTTTTTAAAATCCGCTGATACAAAGTTAATATCCGGACGAATGCCGTTTAGGTGAACTTGGTAATTTTTTGGGCTCAAATATTCTGCGATGGTTAGCTTTATTGCTGATCCATCATTTTGCTCATAAACTTCTTGCACCGTCCCTTTGCCAAAAGTGGTCTCCCCAATAATTAAACATCTTTTGTTGTTTTTCAGGGCACCTGCAACGATTTCGGATGCACTAGCACTTCCTCTATCAACGAGCACTATGATTGGCCCGGTAAATTTTTTAATAGGCGCAGCAGCTGTGAAGAAAGGTCTGTTCATATTCGATTTTTTACCCTTAGTTGATACTATTAGTTTATTTTTCAGAAAGATATTTGATATTTGCAATGCTTGATCAAAAAGACCACCAGGATTTCCTCTTAAATCGAGAATTAAAGACAATATCCCTCCTCCCCTTAAGGAGCTGAACGCCTCCTGAAATTGCTCGAACGTATTTGACTGAAATGATTTTATTTTTATATAACCTATGTTGTTTTCGAGAATCTTTGATGAAATACTTTCAATGTTTATTATGTCTCTGATTATGTCAAACTTAATCAAGTCTTCTGCATTCTCTCTTTCGATGTATAGCGTTGTGCCGGTCCCCTTCTCGCCTCTTAATAATTGTATTGCTCGCTCTAGTGTTATTCCATCTGCGCTATTTGATTCAATTCGCCGTATTACATCGTTGGCTTTGATTCCTGCTTTAGATGCCGGCGTACCTTCAATAGGAGAGATAATTGTAAGCTTCTCATCTCTTATCCCAACAACAATTCCAATCCCCCCAAAGCTCCCTTTGGTTTCTACTAAAAATTGATTTAAATCATCTGGTTCGATTATTGATGAATATTCATCTATCTCTTGTAAGACTGCATTGGCTACATGGTAAGCTAACAGGTTGTTTTTATGATTGGCGATATCTTTTTCTTCTAGCAAAGTAATTATTGTGTTCAAATTTTTACCTACATCGATTAAATTCCTATTCTTCTTGAGTACAATATGCTCGTTGGTGTTATCAACTTTAACCTCTATCTCTAGATTTTCATTTGGAGTATTTAAAATTCGGATGAATACTTCATCGGAGAAAGCATTTATAGAGTTTATGGCACTGGCAAAGATTTTTGCAAAGGCGCTGTCCTCATAAAAGTAGGAGTTTTTCTCTATATAATAAACGGTTGAGTCAATTATCTCCTCATTATTAGCATAGGTGCTCGAAGATGTCAGAATGACCAAAAAGCAGGCCAATAAGATTTTTAAGCAATATTTGATTAAATTCATTAAAACATTATAGAATATTTATTTATAATTTTATAATATGAAAAAGAACCTCAAAATCGGACTTGCCCAAATCAATTCTAAGGTGGGGGACTTGCAGTTCAATTTTAGTAAGATTTCCAACTTAATCAGTCTTGCTAAAAAACACAAAGTGGACTTACTTTGTTTCCCCGAACTTGCCCTAACTGGGTATCCGCCAGAGGATTTATTGCTAAACAAGAAATTCCTTAAGTCTATAGACACAGCTGTAAAAAATTTAGAAAAGATTACCAATGGCATTAGTGTGATTGTTGGCTACCCAAGAAGAATCGACAAAAAACTTTTTAATGTAGCTGGCGTTTTCGTTGAAGGTAAGCTGCAAAAAGAATATAAAAAATTTCACTTACCAAACTATGGGGTTTTTGATGAGAACCGTTATTTTGAAAAAGGTGTAGAACCGGTAACGTTCACTATTCATAATCATAAAATTGGTATTACCATTTGTGAGGATATCTGGGTCGACACAAAAGTAATTAACGAAAGAATTAGTGATGATGCTATTGACTTATTGATTAATCTGTCTGCTTCACCGTTTAGTTTGGACAAACAGAAAAAACGATTACATATACTAAAAAAGATTTCCAAGAAAAACCGTATTGGAATTTGTTACTGTAATATCATCGGAGGACAAGACGAACTTGTTTTTGATGGAAGAAGTATGATTCTGGATAATAGCGGCAACGTTGTAGCTTATGGAAAAGAATTCGAAGAAGATTTGTTGATTAAAAATATTAACTTTAAACAAGGCAGATCCTCGGTCTGCCTATCTAAAAAAGACAACTCTCATTATTTAGAAAAAGTTCTTTCAGCTCTGTGCCTAGGACTGAAGGATTATGTTTATAAAAATAATTTCAGCAAAGTCTTGTTAGGCATTTCTGGAGGTATTGATTCAGCGCTAGTCACGGCAATTGCGGTAAAAGCTTTAGGTAAAAAGAATGTTTTAGGGATTGCCCTACCAACGCAATACAGCTCTGATAAAAGCCTTAATCTTGCAAAAGAATTGTCTCGCAATCTTGGTTTTAAGCTAAGAGTAGCAAATATTCAGGGTATTTTTGAGGGTACTAACAAATTGTTGACTGATACGATATATGGAAAGACTGCGCAAGATACAACCGAGGAAAATTTACAAGCACGAATTAGAGCCAATGTTCTAATGGCCACATCGAACAAGCTAGGACATTTGTTGCTGTGCTCAGGGAACAAGAGTGAGATAAGCATTGGATATTCTACTTTGTATGGTGATGCTACAGGTGGATTGGCAATACTTAAAGATATACCAAAAACTTTAGTCTATAAATTAGCCAGATTTTACAATCAACTCAGCCCTGACAATTTAATCCCCAAAGAAATTATTCTCAGGGAACCATCTGCAGAGCTTAAAGAAAATCAGAAAGACTCAGACTCTCTGCCGCCCTATGGAATATTAGATGCAATTCTTGAATTATATATTGAGGAAGGAAAAAGTTTAAAAGAAATTTCATCTGCATTAAAAATTAGCCCATTACTCGTTTCGGCTATTATACAAAAAGTAAATAATAGTGAATTTAAGCGAAGGCAATCGCCTCCGGGGATTAAAATTACCGCTAAAGCTTTTGGTCGGGATAGGCGATATCCAATCACAAATAGATTTATTGATGCTTGATTAAAAGCTTGCAAATAGAATAATATAAATAAAATGCAATTTATAAAGCCAAAGAAGCAACTTGAAATTATAAAGCAAAATGTTGATGCCATAATTCCTGAAGATGAGTTTATAGAAAAGCTTGAATCTTCTTATGAAAAAAATGTGCCACTAAGAGTGAAGGCGGGTTTTGATCCTACCACATCCTATCTGCATTTAGGACATTCTTTAATCCTTAGAAAACTCAAAGTATTTCAAGAGCTAGGACACCAAATATGCTTCTTAATTGGAGATTTTACTGCAAAGATTGGTGACCCGACTGGAAGAGACAAGACTCGACCACCCTTAGATGAAGAGACAATAGGCAACAATGCTTCAACCTACAAAGACCAAATGTTTAAAATACTTGAGGATAAAGATGTAGAGATTTTGTACAACTCAAAATGGTTTAATGGTTTCGATTTAAGTAGCTTAATCCAACTCACCTCTTTAGAGAATGTTGCTAGACTTCTAGAGAGGGACGATTTTAAAAAGAGATACCAAACAGGGGAGGCAATCACTGTAACAGAATTTCTTTACCCTATGCTCCAAGCGTATGATTCGGTCATTGTGAAGTCGGATATCGAAGTAGGGGGGACGGATCAGATGTTTAATATTTTATTAGGAAGGCAAATTCAAAAGGCTTTTGACATGCCCCAACAAATTGGAGTCTTTGTGCCAATTTTAGAAGGTCTTGACGGAAAGATGAAAATGTCAAAAACTCTCGACAACCACATAGGGCTCAACGATTCCCCAGAGGAAATGTTTGGAAAAGTCATGTCAATTTCTGATGATTTGATGTCAAAGTATATAAAACTACTTTATTTTGATAGAAGTGATTTCTTTAAAGATATATCCAATCCTCTTGATAGAAAAAAAATTCTTGGACATACAATTGTTTCCGAATATTATGACACACTTTCTGCCGATTCATCGCAAGAATTGTTTGAAACGAAATTCAGCAAGAAAGGTTTTCCTGGCGATATTTCTGAGGTACAAATTAAACTGAAAGATAAAAATCTTTTAGACCTTTTAGTAGAAATATCTGAAAATTCCTTTTCACGATCAGAATTAAAAAGACTTATAAAAGACAAAGCAATTGAAATCAACGGAGATAAGTTGATATCTTTAGATTGTTTGCCCAAAGAAGAGGCGAAGTGGAAA
>CESR01141882.1_pt1 | contig 13255 bp, 11 predicted proteins | sample 356351 | NCBI WGS metagenome assembly CESR01 (sample SAMEA2622149, study PRJEB7988) | marine metagenome | isolation source: saline water (ENVO:00002010), including | reverse complement strand
CGACTGCGAACATCCCTGGCCGAAGGTAACCATTTTCCGGAAGCACCACATGGCAGATTCCTTCTTCATCATGAAAGCGCTTCACTCCTTGTTCCTGGACCCAACGGCGTGTCAGTTTCAGAATTGCTTCCGAATCAGCATCGAAGGTCGGGACATAGTGATCGCTGATCACCACCAGCTTTTCTGGATCCCAGACGCCCACTCCCAGCCTTTCCAGAATCGGGGCCACCCTGCGCGGGCCTCCCGAGTCATGAATCATGGCCAGGTCCACGGAACCGATTTCAATCTCTCCAATGCCCACTACTGCTTTGCGGGCGGCATGTGCAATGATCTTTTGTGCCAGGGTCTGAGGCAAGGAATCCTTTACTTTCTGTTGATAGATATTGCAGAATTCTTCCATAGTCAGAGGTTGACTGACAAGCAGCATTTCCAAAACGTATAAAAACATAAATCTAATGCAAAAAATCATTCCTGACTATCTTCGAGAATTCTGTGGTTTTCTGGAGCATACGAGCTATTCCGGAATCCCTGAGAACGTCAAACAGAGGGCCCGCCTGGTATTGGCTGACTCGATTGCTGCCATTGCAGGAGGCTCAGTGGAACCCGAAGTTATCACTTTAACGAACAATCTTCTCCCAGAAGGGGGGGAACCAGGTGTGTCCGTGATTGGTATGGATCCATGCATACCGTAATTTTCATGATTCATCTGATCCGAAGCACAAAGATTTTATGAAAGATTCTCCTGTTATTTTCGAAAAAGACGGGCGGATGGCTCGCATCATTCTGAACCGGCCTGAGGTTCTCAATGCCATTGATGATCGTCTTCCCAAACTCCTCCAGGATGCAGTCGAGAAGGCGAATGCCGATGAATCGGTGCGTGTTATCGTTTTATCCGGAGCCGGGAAGGCCTTCTGTGCCGGATATGACCTGAAAAGCTATGCAGAGGATTCAGGAAACAATCCAGGGTTCCAGAGCATGCCCTGGGATCCGGTCAAGGATTATGCCTTCATGAAACGCAACACCGGGTATTTCATGAGCCTCTGGCGGTCCCTTTTGCCGGTGATCTGCAAAATTCAGGGTTATGCGATTGCCGGTGGGACCGACATTGCATTCTGTGCGGATCTGCTCATGATTTCAGAAGATGCGAAGCTTGGATATCCTCCTGCCAGGGTCTGGGGCTGTCCTCCTGGTGGGATGTGGGTCTACCGGCTCGGGGCGGAACGTGCCAAAAGGCTTTTGCTGACGGGTGATCTGATCGACGGGAAAAAGGCTGCGGAATGGGGTCTGGGGGAGTGTGTTCCGGAATCCATGCTGGATCAGGAAGTGGAAAAGCTGGCCCAGAGGATGGCTTCCATCCCTCGCAACCAACTGGTGATGCAGAAAATGATGGTCAACCAGGCTCTGGAAAACATGGGGTTGGCCTCAACACAAACCCTTGCTGCCTTGTTTGACGGCATCGCCCGTCATACTCCGGAAGGGGTGAATTTCAAAAACCGGGCAGAGGAAATCGGCTGGAAAGAGGCCGTCAAGGAACGGGATCAGGGCAGCTTTGACTGGACGGAAAAGCGTCCTTTTAAATAAATTTGGGCTGACCTGGACTTGAATGAGTTGGAACTTAAAGGAGAAGATTGATGGAAGAAGTTTATGAAATCCATGCGATGCGATATGGCAGCAATGAAGGAAGAACACGTCAGGAAAATTTTTTAGAAAAAGTCGATGATCACGATTCCGTAATGCCATTGGATTACTACATTTGGCTGATCAGAAACGAAAATCGCTCGATCGTTGTCGATACGGGTTTTGATCATAAAGAGGCCACAAAACGTGGAAGAAGTATCATGATGCTGCCGTCAGAAAGACTTTCCCAGCTTGGTGTAAATGCCTGGGAGGTGGAGGATGTGATCATCACTCATCTCCATTATGACCATGCTGGGACTTTGCAGGATTTCCCAAAAGCACGTTTTCACATCCAGGAAACGGAGATGCAGTTTGCAACCGGTCCATGGATGCTGGAGGATCGTGAACGCTTCGCCTACTCAGCAGAGCATGTTGCAGAACTGATCCACTGTCTTTTTTCTCAGCGTGTCAGGTTTCATCAGCAAGACGGGGAAGTGGCTCCTGGGATCACGGTTCACCGCATGCCGGGTCATACGATGGGCATGCAGTCGGTAAGAGTCCGAACCCGGCGGGGTTGGGTTCTTCTTGCTTCTGATGCATCCCATTACTACGAACACTGGGTCAGGCGTATCCCGTTTTCAATCTGTTGGTCCCGTGAAGACCTTGTCTCCAGTTACATCGAATTTGAGAAACTCTCCGAAAGCCAAGACCATGTTGTTCCTGGACATGACCCCATGGTCAGGCAGCTCTATCCGGTTTCTCTGGACTTCGCTGGAAATGAAGCGGTGAGACTGGATCTTGAACCCAATCAATCCCTCCAAGACATCTTCGGCTGATGTCCTCTTCCTGGCATGAGTCAACCACTTCAGTACTTCAAAGAAGATTAAAATAAATATTCCTTGTTGAAGCGCATTTTGATGATCCTGTCTGGAATCCTACTCCTGATCATGGTGCTGTTGTCAGGACCGCTTTGGATCTTGATCAGTGGTCAACTGGATTTGAAGACTCACTGGAGTGTTGCCAGCCGTGAGAGTTCTGGAACGGCTCCTTCTCCGGATAACTTCCCAGAAGCATCTGTCCGGGTTTATTATGCACGATCCTTCAACTGGCGTGGAGCGTTTGGGGTTCACAGTTGGTTGGCGCTTAAGGAAAAAAATGGGAAGTCTTTCCAGATTTTCCAGGTGATCGGCTGGAGACTGTTCAGCAGTCAGTCTTCGGTGGATGTCCATTGGGGCGATCCGGCCCGCTACTGGTATGGGGAAGAACCCGTGCTGCTCGGAGAAATCACAGGAGTGGAAGCAGAACAGGCAATACCTCTAATCCGTGAAGCGGCAGAAAATTATCCTTTTGCCTGGAACTACCGGGTTTGGCCTGGACCGAACAGCAACACCTTCATTTCCCATCTCATGCGTTCCGCAGGAAACCTTCCATTCGGGCTTCCTCCTAACGCCATTGGCAAGGATTATCCTGTCGACGGAGCCCTTTTTGCCAAAACTCCCAGCAACACCGGGTGGCAGTTCTCCCTCTATGGGGTGCTTGGTATCATCTTCTCTTCGGCTGAGGGCATCCGCCTTCAACTGCTTGGGCTCGAATTCGGCTGGAACCCTCTTCGCGGTGAATGCTACTGGCCTGGTATCGGGATTTTGAGCTATTACTGAAGCAAAATAATGGAGTTTTCTGGAATCAATTAAACAGACCCCTAAACACTTCAATTTCTTTTGAATGTAAAGGGGATTTTTGGTTTCCCTAATTTTTTTTTTGAAGTAAGGATTTCAAATAATTCCTGTTAACTTTGCTGTTTCGTCAAGACATTTCCATGCGAGTTCGAACATTTCATCAATTTGTTCTGTGGAGATGATCAGTGGTGGAGAGATGATCATGGTGTCATTGACGGATCGCATCACGAGGCCGTTTTTGAAGCAGAAGTCCCGGCAGAGATAGCCTGTTTTCCCTGGATCATCAAAACGTGCACGGCGTTCTTTGTCCGGGGAGAGTTCGATTGCTCCAAGCAGTCCTGCATTACGGACTTCAGCAACCAAGGGATGACTGTTGAATTCCTGCCAACGTTGTTTGAGGTAGGGGCCGGTTTCGTTTTTCACTTTTTCCAGCAGTTCTTCCTCCTGGAGGATTTTCAGATTTTCCAGGGCCACCGAGCAGGAGGCAGGATGGCCGGAGTAGGTGAATCCATGTGCGAATTCTCCTCCTTTTTCGTGGAGCACGTTTCCGACACGGTCATGAACGAGAACTCCGCCAATGGGTAGGTAGCCTGAGGAAAGCCCTTTGGCGATCGGAATCAGGTCCGGTTCCAGTCCGAAGTACTGGCTGCCGAACCATTCTCCGAGTCTACCAAATCCACAGATAACTTCGTCAGCAACCAGGAGGATTCCGTGTTTTTTACAGATCCTTTGGATTTCAGGCCAGTAGGTCTCAGGAGGAACGATCACTCCACCAGCTCCCTGAATTGGTTCTCCAATGAAAGCGGCGACACGATGTTCTCCAACTTCCAGGATCTTCTTTTCCAGATCTTGGGCAGTTTTGAGGCCAAACTCCTCTGGAGTGAGTTCTCCACCCTTGGCATACCAGTAAGGTTCCTCGATGTGTTCGATGTCTGGAATCGGGAGACCATCCATCTTGTGAATGAATGACTGCCCACCCATGCTCGCAGAGGCAACGGTGCTACCGTGGTAGGCGTTGATGCGGCTGATGACGACACGGCGTTCCGGTTGTTCCAGGAGGGACCAGTAACGTCGGATCATGCGCAGAACGGTGTCGTTGGCCTCTGATCCTGAATTGACGAGAAAGACACGGTTGAAACCTGGTGGCGCCAGCTCCGCCAGTTTTTCTGATAGGGCCACTGCGGGGGGGTGAGTTGTCTGGAAGAACGTGTTGTAGTAGGGAAGTTCCTCCAATTGACGCATGGCAGTTTCTGCGAGTCTTTTACGTCCGTAACCTACGTTGACGCACCAGAGCCCTGCCATCCCGTCCAGCAGTCGATTACCGTCCGAGTCCCAAAGGTAGATTCCTTCTGCTTTTGTGATTACCCTTGCCCCCTTTTTGGAGAGGGCCTTGGAATCGGTGAAAGGATGCAGGTAATGGGTACTGTCGCTTTGCTGTAATTCCAGGGTGTTCATAGAGGTATTCGTGTTTGTAATGTTCTGGGTCAAACGTTGAGCAGAAGGTATTCACGTTCCCAGGTGCTGATGACGCTGAAAAATGCATCGTATTCTGCTCTTTTCAGGGAGCAGTAGACCCGGACGAATTTTTCTGTAAATAGATCATGCAGGGCCTCACTTTCCTCCATTTCTCTTAAGGCTTCTTCGAGGCTGCGGGGAAGTGAGAAGTCATGTTCATAGGCGCTTCCAGACACAGGAGGGGTGGGTTCCAGTTCTTCCAGGATTCCACGCAGACCACATCCGAGTGAAGTGGCAATTGCAAGATAGGGGTTCGCATCAGCACCTGCGATCCGGTTTTCGATGCGCCGATTGTTTTTGTCGCTGATGGGAATCCGGAATCCCGTCGTCCGGTTGTCATGTCCCCAGTGGACATTGATGGGTGCCGAATTGTCAGGCATGATACGCCGGTATGAATTGACGTTCGGCCCAAGCATGGGCATTGCCAGAGGAATGTATTTTTGCAGCCCCCCAATGAAATGGCGTAATGTTTTACTGTCTCGTTCTTTTTGATCGGAAAAGATGTTCTTGCCGGTTTTCACATCCAACAGGCTTTGATGGATGTGCAGGGAACTCCCAGGCTGATTTTCCATCGGTTTTGCCATGAAGGTCGCATAGACTTTGTGACGAATGGAAGTTTCCCGCATCGTGCGTTTGAAAAGGTAGACATGATCTGCAAGACGCAGGGGATCGCCGTGGTTGAAATTGATTTCCATCTGTGCACTCCCGGATTCATGGGTCAGTGCATCGATCTCCAACTCTTGTGCTTCACAGAAAGCATACATTTCCTCAAACAGCGGATCGAACTCATTCAAGGCGTCGATTCCGTAAAACTGACCTGTGACTTCCTGACGTCCTGAACGGCCTACAGGAGGAGTCAGAGGATAATCTGGATCTTTATTGATTTTCGTCAGGTAGAATTCCAACTCCGGTGCAACGACTGGCTTCAGTCCGTGTTCTTCATAACTTTTGAGAACCCTGTTGAGCACGTTACGTGGAGAAAGCTCGACCGGGGTTCCATCATGGTGGATACAGTCATGAATGACCTGGGCGGTGGGTTCCTCCACCCAGGGAACGAGGCAGGTGGTGGAGGGATCGGGACAAAGCTGCATGTCGATTTCGGCAGGATCGACATCAAACAAATCCTCATAGGGGATCCACTCTCCCGTCACCGACTGCAGAAAAACGGCTTCAGGCATGCGGAGTCCTTCATTACGCAGGAATTTGTCGGCAGGCATGATCTTCCCTCGTGCAATTCCAGTCAAATCCGGGATGATGCATTCGATTTCCGTGATCTTGTGCTTCTGGAACCAGTTTTTGAGATGCTTCATCGTTCCTCCTGAGATTGCCCTCCTGCAGGGGCCTGCAGGGTTTTGGTGATGATTTCCCTTACATCCCCTGAAAGTTTTTGGACGGCTCCAATGCGTTCCATCTGTCTTTGCATCAATTCCTGGCGTTTCGGGTCAAATTTTCTCCAGCGGTTGAAGGCACCTGCAAGACGGGCTGCGACCATCGGATTGCTCTGGTCATACTCAATTACCGAGTCGGCAAGAAAACAGTAACCATTTCCGGAAGCATCATGAAATCCTGTAAAATTGCTCATGGAGAAGGCACCGATTACGGATCGGATTCGGTTTGGGTTATTCTTATCAAACCTCGTATGACGGGTCAGGGTTTTTACCTTTTCCAAGGTACCAGGCAGGTTTGAGGTGGCCTGCAGGGCAAACCATTTGTCTAGCACCAGCGGTTCATCAAGCCATTTCTTTTCAAACTTTGCCATCGCGGCTTCCCGTTCTTCTGCCTCAGAGTCATTGAGTGCAGATAGGGCTCCGATGGTGTCAGTCATGTTCGAGGAAGTTTCGAACTGTTCATATGCGGCTTTCCTACCGTTTTTGCTGTCGGCGCGGACCAGGAAATCGAGACATAGGTTTTTCAGCTTACGTCGGCCTACTGCAGTGGGATCCAGACGGTATGGCCCTTTATCGTTCATGCTTTGGTAGAGACGGTTCCAATCCTCTTCCAGTTGCAGGGCGAGTTCTTGGAGCATCATTTGACGCAGCCGATGGACAGCCTCGACATCAATGACGTCCATCTTCTCTCCCAAATAACTTTCTGAAGGCAAGCTGAGCGCCTGTGCCAGCAGTGAGGGGTCACTGTTTTCGGTGATTGCCAACTGGTTCCTGAAAGACTGAAGCAGAGTTTCTGGAAACTGCAGCGGTTGGTTGGTTTTTGCGGCATCCATCCGGGACATAAAACTGCGAAGCATCAATTGCTGTCCTGCTTCCCAACGGTTGAACTCGTCAGAATCGTGTGCCGAGAGGAATGCCAGGTCCGCATCGGTATAGTTGAAAATCAGATCGACAGGTGCAGAAAAATGCCTGAGCAGAGATGGGATCGGAAGATGATTTATATCCTCGAAGACAAATTCCTCTTCAGTATCTCGGATCTCAAGGGTCTGCAGGTTTGCATCCGGGGTATGATCCTTTAGTTTCAATGGCAGGGCGTTTCCATCCGGATCAAGAAGTCCGATCCTGAGGGGCAGGTGGAAAGGATTTTTTTGAAGGATGGAGCCGGGATTCGGCTTTGAATCAGGAGTATTGATGTTGCCGAATCCTTTTTGGCCGGGAGTGTCCGGACAGGATTGCATTACCTTGAGTGTGTAGGTTTTGTGTTTCGGGTCGTATGCCCCACTGACTTCAAGCTTCGGCGTTCCGGATTGACGGTACCAGTTCCTGAATTGCCTCAAGTCGAATCCATTTGCATCCTCGAGGGCCGAGACAAAATCCTCGCAGGTGACGGCCTGTCCGTCATGGCGTTCAAAATAGAGGTCCATCCCCTTCCGGAAACCCTCCTCGCCCAGCAGGGTATGCATCATGCGAATCACTTCTGCTCCCTTCTCATAAACGGTCAGGGTGTAGAAGTTGTTGATTTCCTGGTATGAATCAGGTCTCACCGGATGGCTCATTGGGCCTGCGTCTTCAGGAAACTGGTGGGTTCTCAGCAGGTTGACGTCGTTGATGCGTTGTACCGCCCGGGAATTCATGTCTGCACTGAATTCCTGATCCCGAAAAACCGTCAAACCTTCTTTCAGGCTGAGCTGGAACCAGTCACGGCAGGTGACGCGGTTACCGGTCCAATTGTGAAAATATTCGTGAGCGATCACTCCCTGAACGAGGTTGTAGTCCCGGTCGGTTGCGGTTTCAGGAGAAGCGAGCACCAGCCTGGAATTGAAGATGTTGAGTCCTTTGTTTTCCATTGCACCGAAATTGAAATCATCAACCGCAACAATCATAAACAGATCCAGGTCGTATTCCCTGCCGAAACGCCGCTCATCCCATTCCATCGATTCCTTGAGGCTTTGCATCGCATGCGGTGTCCGACCGAGGTTTCCAGGTTCGACAAAGATTTTCAATCCGACTTCCCGGTTTGATTGAGTCATGAAGCGGTCTTCCAGGCATTCCAGTTCTCCAGCGACCATGGCAAACAGGTAGGCGGGTTTGGGAAAGGGGTCTTCCCAGAGAGCCCAGTGCCTTCCTTCTTCCAAAACTCCGGAATCGATCGGATTCCCGTTGGACAGCAAAACTGGATATAGTTTTGAATCTGCTTCGATTCGGGTTCGGTAACATGCCATCACATCCGGACGGTCTGGGAAATAGGTGATCCTGCGGAAGCCCTCTGCTTCACACTGGGTAGAGAACATTGTACCGGAACGATAGAGTCCTTCGAGACTCGTGTTTTGTTCAGGATGGATACGCACTTTGATTTCAAGGTCAAAAACATCTGGAACAGAAGGAAGGGTCAGGGAAACCGAATCGATGCTGTAATGTCGGGTATGAAGGGGCTGACCGTCGAGTTTGATTTCAAGCAGTTCCATTTGTTCCCCATCGAGGATCAGGGGTTTGGGACTTGGAGCATTTGGTTCTCGGGCTTTGACCTTCAAATGACTGATGACGATGGTTTCCTCTTCAAAAAGCCTCACGTCGAGTTCAACCTTGGAAACCTGAAAATCTGGGGGAGTGTAGTCCCCGCGGTAGACCGTCCGGGCTTTTGATTCTTTCATTTTGGTTCGATCTTAAAGCTCATGAGAGAAAATCTCTCTAATCTTCATTTTTATGAAACGTGGATTCAATTCCCAAGTGCATCAGATGAATGATCCCTGAAGAAAATCTGGTTTGGCGTTTTCATGGAGCCCACGTTGGCAAGAAGCATGCGGATGGGCAAAAAACAATTTAGCGTCCAGGATTTTTGCGATGCATTCATGTTCGGCGAATTCTTTTCCATGATCTTAAGTCAGGGTGTGAGCCTTTGCTCTCAAGGACTTTTCTCTTGGAACACCAGGACACGCCGGAAAGAATTTTCAGATTTGGCAAACTCTATCATATCTGGGGCCTAATGGATCTATGTCTTACAAAATGAACTGCTGAAAGGGTTTCAGCCCGGACGTTTCATCGTGAAAATCGTCTCTCCTCCAACCAGCGTGTAATCATCATAGCCGAGACGTCCGATCGGTTTCATCTGATCCACATCGACCAAACCTTCCTCGGTGATGTACTGGTCATCAATATGGACCCCGATTACTTCTCCAAACACCACCACATAACGGTCTTTTTCACTCCAATTGGGCAGGTCAACACTACGGATGTGTTTGCATTCCAGATGCACCGGAGCTTCCTTGACCCTTGGAGGCTTGACGAGTTTCGAGGGCAGGGCATTCAGCCCGGACATTTTCAATTCATCGACATCTGGTCCTACTGAAGCAGAGCTTTGGTTCATTGCCTCACGGGTTGCCCAGGTGGAGAGGTTGCAGACGAATTCTCCAGTGGCTTCTACATTTCTAAGAGAATCCTTGAGCCCGTCATCATGACTTCCTGCTCCGGATGCAAACATCACGGTCGGGGGCCGATAACAGACTGCGTTGAAAAAACTGTAAGGCGCCAGGTTCACGACGCCTTCCGGGTCGATGCTGCTGATCCAGCCGATGGGTCTTGGAATGACCAAGCTGTTGAAAGGATTCTTGGGGAGTCCGTGATCCTGCTTGACGGGTTCATAAAACATGGTTCCTCAATGTTGAACGTTGATGTGGGATCGTGAATTTTTTTTAAACTTGAAGCATTCGCCTTAGATCCTCAAGCAGATCCTCCACAGCTTCAATGCCAACCGACATACGGATCAGGTTGTCCGGCGTTTCCGTCTCCACCGTTTCACTGGATTTACGGTGTTCGATCAGACTTTCAACTCCTCCAAGAGAGGTGGCGCGTTTGAAAACCTGGGCCCTTGAAAGAACCTCCAGAGCTTCTTTCTTCCCTCCTGAGACCAGGAAGGAAAGCATTCCTCCGAATCCTCCCTGCATCTGTTTTTTGGCAATAGGGTACCCAGGATTCGATTCCAATCCAGGATAAAAAACCCAATTGATGGAACCTTGAGCCTCCAGGTAACGGGCAAGTTCCAAAGCATTTTGACTCTGTCTCTGAACCCTCAGGTGTAGTGTTTTCATTCCTCTGATTAGCAGGAAGGCTTCCATGGAACCCAGAACCGTACCTCCGAATTTCCGATGCATCTTGACCCTCCTCCAGAGTTCCAGAGATGGATCGCGAACTGCCAGAAAACCAGCAAGAACATCAGAATGTCCATTCAGGTATTTGGTCGCAGAATGACAAACCAGATCAGCTCCAAGCTCGAGCGGCCGGGTCAATACAGGAGTTGCTACTGTCGAATCAACTGCGAGGAGAGCACCTGCTTGATGTGTGAGTTTGGCAGCCGTTTCAAGGTCCGTTATGGCCCAGGTTGGATTCGCTGGTGTTTCCAACCAGACCAACCGTGTTTCGCCTGGAATCAGTTTCTGCTCCAATTCTTCCAGGTTTCCTGTTTCAAAATAATCGATCAGGATGCCCCAGGATTCAGAAAACTCCTTCACAAAACTCAATACTCCATGATACAGGGTCTTGGAAATCAGTGCATGTTCTCCTTGTTTCAATCCATGAAAAGGGGCAGTACATGCAGCAATTCCCGAGGAAAACACCATTGATTCTTCAGCACTTTCAAGATCTACCAATATGGCTTCTGCCAGTTCCTGCGTGGCTCCATCACAACGGAGGTAACTTCTTCCCTGAGGAGTTTGATAATCTTCTGCATCCCGGGCAAAGGTGGTTGAAAAATGAACTGGAGGAACCAATGCACCACTGGATTCATCTTCAAAACCCAATGCCTGAACCGTTCGTGTTTCTCGGCTCATTGAGATGGTGTTTCCCTTTGACTGATTTTTGTTTTTGTCCATTAGTGAATGCAGTCTAACTTGTGTTTGTCGCCGGCTTTTGATCGTTCGTATTCTGCTTGCTAAACCTTAATAAAACAGAATTTTGACTTGATTGCTAATCAGAAATCTAGAATATTCATGTGTTTGAAAAAAACCTTTCTATCTCCTCCAAGGCCAGATAGCTCAGTCGGTAGAGCAACGGACTGAAAATCCGTGTGTCGGTGGTTCAATTCCACCTCTGGCCACCAATAATTTTCAATGATTTCAATAAATAATCTTGATATTCTCCCATCTCCTGAAATATCAAAAAAACTCGCGCAGAGGCAAAAATAGGGGGTAAACCGGTCTTGAAATCGCACAAAACTCGCACAAAAATAGCCACTAAAAGCCTCAGGACAAAGGTAATGCAACAAAAATATTGAGGGTTATGAATTATGTTCTGTCAGATTTTATGTCTATTTAAAGGGTCCTGAGAACAAATATCACCTAGGCGCCCGGGTAGTCCCTGCGGAGAGGTTTTCCCTCCCCTTTTTCTCTCCCAGATTTTGTTCTGTGGTCCCCATTTTTCTTGAAATTTAGCCAATTTCGCATCTAATGGAATCAGGAGGCTGAACCTGAACCCGGACTCGGCATGGATTCTATTCCTTCCTTTCAAGCAATCTCATTAAATAATCCCTTCTTTCAGGCATTGGCCCATTCCATTGACCCGATATCCAGGATCTGGCAAATATAGGTTTTCCATAAACATCAATCAAAGGATCGGTCATGAAATCAATCGACTTTAAAAGCCTGCTTATCGGTATTCTTGGGACTGCACTGGAGTTAGATGAACAGTTCCAGCTGGACGCATTTTGTTTTAGTGATAGGATAATATTTTTTTAGAGAAAGAATATGCCCATCTACAGTTATCATTGTGAACAATGTCAGACGGAATTTACGGAGTTACGCCGATGTTCCGAAATGGATGCCCCCATTGATTGTCCGGAATGCGGAAATCGTGAAAGCCAGCGTAAGCTTTCTGGTTTTGCCGTAGGATCAGGGGCCTCCTCAACCACTACTTTGGGTAAACCGTCGAACAGTCCTTTCCGCTGAGCGACTTGATGATTGGACTGGTCAGTCCGAAACCAATTCCGGCAAGATTCAGGCTGAATGGAGCATGATACCTTAAAGTCCATTTGTGAATTAGCCTATTCACCACTTCTAATAACTCCAGAGAGCCGTTCTCGGTTTCGTATCCAGATGGACAAAACGTGAGGCGTGATCTCCCCGTTGGGAAAGACCGATTCCGCTAAAGCCAATCTGACGGGCTGGTTATCAACCATGCAGGAGTCTTTGCACATCCTGCAAGTAATGGTACAATCATCTTTTCCTTTCAATTAATGATTTAAATTACTAGATTTGTTTGTAATTCTGCACATAACTTTTAAAAAAAAGAAAATGGGAAATTTAAACTCTGAACACCGTGTTTACTTAATATTTAATTTGAAATTGAAATCCGATATTAATGTGGAAGTAGCTGAGCAATGGATAAAAGACCGCTCGGCAAAATACGTCTTTGAACTCAAAGAAGAAAAAGGTATTAGCTTTGAGTGGTTTTTGTCTGCTGATAACACTGAAGCAACAATCATAGAGTCATACATAGATAGCGATGGTGCGAAACAACGCCTAGAAAACCATTCAGCAAGCCCCATAGCAACTGAGGTTTTAGAGCATTTTGATATCACAGGTGCACATTGCTTTGGTACCATGAATAAGGATTTTATTGAGATGTTCAATGCGTGGGGAGGTAAATTCAATCGTTACGTTGGGGGATTTAATCATAGCTAGATCAACTTCTCCACGACTTCATTTTCTTTGATTTGTTTTGCTGGTGTAATCATCAAATCGTTGACTTTGATTTGATGAAAAATGGCCGATCCTAACGATTGGCCATTACCTCCTTCGAACCTCGACACAACCAACGTCTTTGCACATCCTGCAAGTAAGGGAACGATCATTGTATTATCCTATTTATGAAATTCTTAATGGTTATTTGCCTATCGTTGACTTTACTGTCCTGCTCAAGTGGAAATAAAAGTTTTGACTACAGTTCATATCTTGATGCGGCAAATGCTGAGTGCGAACCTAAATGCCCAAGCTATCAAGCGGCTAGTATCTTTTCTGAATCGAATTGTATTCAGCAATGCATGCTGATTAAGGACACCTTCAGGTAAAG
>CESR01065626.1_pt1 | contig 13296 bp, 10 predicted proteins | sample 356351 | NCBI WGS metagenome assembly CESR01 (sample SAMEA2622149, study PRJEB7988) | marine metagenome | isolation source: saline water (ENVO:00002010), including | reverse complement strand
GAGGGGTTCGATATCGAGACAGGCTGCGCCGGAATGCCAACCTGCTACGTCGCTAGCTGGGGCAGCGGCAAGCCTGTAATCGGCATCATGGGCGACATTGACGGTCTACCTGAGACTTCTCAGAAGCCAGGAGTAGCGTACCAAGATCCATTGATTGAGAACGGGCCGGGTCACGGCGAGGGCCACAACAGCGCCGCGGCAGTTGACGTCATTGCCGCGATTACAACCAAGCGTCTCATGGAAAAGTATGGCCTCCAGGGCACACTTAAGGTGATCCCAGGAGTGGCTGAGGAGCTCGTCTCCTCACGAACTTACATGGTCAACGCTGGCCTGTTCGAAGACATGGACATTATGCTCTCGACCCACATCAGCCGCAGTATGAGCACAAGCTACGGGATCTCAGGGTCCGGGCTGGTGTCCACGGAGTTCACGTTTTACGGCCAGTCCGCACATGGCGCCGGCTCTCCGTGGGCGGGACGTAGCGCTCTGGATGCCGTCGAGTTAATGAATACTGGTTGGAACTTCCGCCGCGAGCATTTACGACTGCACCAACGCTCTCACTACATCATTTCCAATGGCGGCAACCAACCCAACGTCGTCCCTTCAGAAGCATCTGTTTGGTATTACTTCCGCGAGCTTGACTACGACCGCATCAAGGCGCTGCACGAGATGGGGCAAAACATGGCCAAAGGTGCCTCTCTGATGACCAACACTACGGTTTCTGAGCGCATCTTTGGTGCCGCCTGGCCGTCCAACATGAGTAAGCCGCTCGCCGAGCTTATGCACTCCAACATCAAGGAAGTGGGAAGCCCTGAGTGGACTGAGCAGGACCAGCAGCTAGCGCTAGCAGTACAGGAAATGATGGGCCAAGAGAACCCACAAGGCTTGCCCTCCGAGATCTCTGACGAGGTAAGAGAGGCGAGCCAGGGTATGGGTGGAGGAAGTGACGATATCGCGGAGGTGTCGTGGAACCTACCTACCGTGCGCCTTCGCTACCCTGGAAACATCCCTGGAACAACGGGCCACCACTGGTCGAGCAGCATTGCAATGGCAACGCCGATCGCACACAAGGGCGCAAACTACGGGTCACGGGTCATCGCTATGACCGCAATTGCGTTAATGAACGAACCCGAGCTCGTCGAAGAGGCGTGGACCTACTTCAACGACGTTACGGTTTCCGAACGCCAGTGGGCCTCATTAATCCCCGAAGGCACGCCGCCGCCAATCCACCTTAATGCAGAGAAGATGGAGCGTTTCCGTCCCATGCTTGAGCCACTGCGCTACGACCCGTCACGTTACGCTACTTATCTTGAGCAACTTGGGATTGAGTATCCGACCATCAAACGCGATCAAGAACGTTAGGGCACTGGGGGCGGAGCTGCCCTGTTGGCAGCTTCATCAGCTGCAATATCGAGACCAGCGTTGGCCCGTGCCGAACGCAGCATCGAAATCGCTGTGTAGGTGACCACCACAACCACGAGCCAACGCACGTAGTCGATCGGCAAGGAGCCAACAATAAAAGCGGCGACCAATACGGCCGGGATGCCGCCGAGAACGAGGCCAAGGGCAGGTCGTAGAGCATAGGCGTCGGCTCGAAGGAACCGAATGCTACCCACCGGCATCAGGAACGCGCACGAGCCCATCATGATCGGAAACGCCGCCACCGGGTTCATCCCCAGGAGGCTGATCATGATCATGCTGGGGGCGTACATGCCGATACCCAGCGTCATGAGGGCCCCGAGGATGAAGTTGCCCACTACGGCAACGACCAGCAGCATCCCATCCAAACCGAGCGCCTCGCCACCCACCGGGAACAGGTCAAACTGAGTCATCAGCATCAACAGCGCCGCTACCAGCAGGGCCGCGCCCATGCCAATCTGGATTTTCCGCCGTGGCCAGGATGCAACCACACCGGCACCGAGCCAGGCTCCCGCCACCGACGCCCCAATCAACGCCGTCAGCGTCACTATTTCAACCTCAATGATCGACATGAATATGAACGCCTGTACGATCACGGCGGGGGTGTGGCCGACGTTCAGCGTCCCCGGAATGATCCGATCTGGAACGATGTTCTTCAGTTTGTAGGCTGACGTCGTGGGCGCGAACGATCCAATGCCCAACGTGTCGAAGAAGTTGGTAACGAAGCCGATGAGGTTTTCGAGAGGTCGCGGCCACCATGGCAGGGTCGCCCGGGCCCAGGCGTCAACATAGGCAAGCCCAAATGCCGCCAACAGAAGCAGGAGTCCGTTTTTCGGCGTCAGCATGTCCGTCAGCATGTCATCACTCCTCGCTCAGAAAACGATTTGGGCAGTAAGAATGTTTGTGTCGGTAAGATGCCCGGCGAAGCCCGAGCCCCATCAACCTCAAAATTGCACCACGTGTCCGGACTCACGAAGCGCATCGATAGCGTCAGGTAGCTCCTCTTCCCGGACAAGTAGGTAGTCAGTATCGAACGTCGAGATGGCAAAAACGCTTATCCCAGCATCGGCCAAGCTAGTCGTCAATGAGGCCCAGACGCCAACCATTGTTAAACCAAGCGGGCCGAGCACGTAAAGGCACGAATAGCCACCTTCGGCGTTAGCAGAGGAAGGAATTAGCCGTTCCTCACAGATGATGGAGAGCTCTTCACGAGTTCGGGAGACACTCCAGAAGTCGCCGTCATCAACCCATGTCGGCACTGGTTCCTTCGGCCCGAGCTTGCATATGCCATAGTTCTTCTGCAGGATCACAAGTTCACACGAGCGAGCCGGTTCGTTCACGGGGCACCCGTGTACGGCTCGCAGGGATCTTTTGCCTGCCCTTGCCTAGGATTCATCCTCTTTTTCGCCTTCCTCACCCTTTTCAGGCCGTTCCCAAGGTTCCCATTCCATACCAAGTACGTACTGCTGCATCCATCTTATTTCCTCGATGTCACGGATGCGTTGATGCTTAGGCTCCCGGAAGCCATGAGGCTCACGCGGGAACTTAATGTAGCGAACCGGCGCTTTGCCAATATCTTTGATGGCAGTAAAAAACATCATGGATTGCTGCTCGGTGTCTGTAGTGTCATTGGCACCATGGATCAGCAGCGTCGGGGTAACGATGTTGTTCACATGGGTCAGCGCCGACTGATTACGCCAGGCTTCGCCGTTGTCCCATGGGGTGCCACCAATGTGCCAAAGACGCACATCGTTGTTGAAGCCCGGACCATACTCCGACGTCCAGTCATAAACACCGGCACCAATCGACGCTGCCTTGAAGCGGTCGGTTTGAGTAATAGTCCAGCCACCAAGGATGCCACCGTAACTCCACCCCCGGACACCCATACGCGTGGGGTCAACGATGGCATCGGCAATAACTTTGTCGACACCGGTCATCAGGTCCTGGAAGTCGCCAAAACCAATCCCGTCACCACGCGCGAAAGTGTTGCCCTCGCGGAGGTAGTCAGTGTAGCCACTTGAGCCACGTACGTTAGGCGATAACGACGCGTAACCGAGGCCCGCGTGGATGTGGTAACTGGCGCGGAAGCTGTTGGTAAACGAACCAGCTGGGCCACCGTGGATGTTCAGAATCAGCGGCACCAGGTCACCCTCCTCATAACCGATAGGCAAATGGAGCAACCCCTCAATCATCATGCCATCGTGGCTTTCCCACTGGATGACTCGCATCTCAGCAAGCTGCAGCTCATCGATTTGAGGATTGGCGTGGGTTAGGCGAACTGGCTCAGAGCCATCAACGAAGCCAACCCACAGATCCGCCGGCGTGTCGTAATCAGAAAATGAGTAAACATATTGGGTGCGGTCAGCTGACCACGAGCTGATGCTCATCGAGCCTTGAAAATTGGTCAGCTTCTCGAACTCACCGGTCTGAGCATCCATGCGGAACAAGTTAGTGTTCGCACCCTGCTGTCCCGAGAATAGTAAGTGTCCACCTTCAGGGGTCCACACAGCCCCCCGGGGGCTGCCTTCGAAGCCACCGGACAACAACTGATGTTCTCCCAAAACGGGATCAAGCAACCAGATCTTGGTGTTGCGATTCATCCATTCTTTGTCGTCAGCAGCAGTAAGCGTAAACATCTTGCCATCCGGCGACCACTCAGCGACCGACTCAGGAGCGTTGTTGTCCGTCAGTCGGGATATTGCACCGGAGGAAAGCTCTACAACGTAAATCTCGTTCTTGTCAGCGTCATTGCGGCGATTCGTGTATCGGGCAGAAAAGGCAATACGGGCGGAATCTGGCGAAACGTCGAAACCACCAAGGACAAACTCTTCGTCTGTAATTTGGGTAATCTCGTGGTTCTCAACGTCGAATACCCACAGGTTGCTCCAGTACGATCGATTCTGCCCATTCGGACCCTCATCGACAAAAACCACATCGTCGTCCTCATTGACGATCGTGCTCTCGTCATCCGGGCGCTCGTCTGTAGCTACGAAGAAGATCCTTTTTGAGTCCTCTGACCATTGGTAACTACCAATACTGGTCTCGTGTTTCGTGAGCTGTACTGCCTCCCCCCCAGCGGTGCGCATCCAATAGATCTGTCGGTCGCCGTCGACACTTCGACTGAGCGTTAAGTATTTACCGTCCGGTGAAAACTGAAATGAGCCACCGCCCTCGTCACCAATATATTCGAAGGCTTCACCACCGCTCGATGGAATCATGTACCACTTAGTGTTTCGCTCGTTCTCGTCCCAATCGAGTTGGTTCTTGGAAAACAGGACCCACTCGCCGCCCGGCGACATTAGCGCACCTCCAACGCTATCCATATCCAACGAATCATCGACTGTCATCGGGCGCGGGGCTGGCAACTCGACGGGCTCGGTTTGCTGTTCTTCCTGCACTGAGGGTGCCGGGAACACCAGGGCGCTGGGCAGAAAAATGCCCGGGGCCAGAAACATGGATGTAATCAAAATCAGTCTCTGCATTTAGATCTCCTTGACACAAATACCGGCAAGAAAACGATGTTTTACACTGCCAGAGCCTTTATCCGTTCATTCAGCATAGCCGGGTCAGCACGTTCGACGCACCCGTCTATTGCTGAGACGCCTTAGCCGAGCCTGATCGGCGCGGATCAGCACCTGCCGTTGCTTCACCGTTTTGGATCACTACCGCGGCCCCATAGCCCATCCGCATCTCCCCACGCAACGAGATTTTCTGAAATCGGTGTCCCATGCCACGCAGTTCGCGCACGACACTCGGGGCAATTATGTCCTCAGCAGTAATTACAGCCGCTCGTTGCGCATCACCCCCGCGACCCGAACTGGATACCAGAAAACGTGGCAGTTCCAGCGCCCGTTGAGGATCGAGGCCCCCATCGATAATGCCGGTGATTACAGAATAGACCGCCGCACCGATCCACGCGTTTCCAGCAGCACCCACCGCAAGCAAGGGCTTTTGATCGTCGCCGGTACCATGGAAAACAAGTGTCGGAGAAATCGACGTACCGTTGCGAGCGTACGGAAGCCGAGCACCGTAGCCGGTCGGATTACTACCATACGATCGCAGCTTGTCGTTGTATGGAAAACCAACCCCTGGCGTGACGTAAAAATTTCCACCCCAGGTGCCAAGGGTCTGAGTTACCGATACGAAATTCCCCTCACCATCTGCGACCGCGAACGCTGTCGTACCTGTATAACTACAGCCTTCATCAGTATCCTGGCAAGCCAAGTCGTTCTCGAACCAAACTGAGGCAATGCGATCCTGCTCGCGTGCGCACTCGGGCATACCGCCAGTGTTTGACCTTAAGTCGTCGGGTAACGTCGCCTTCTGAGAGTCAAAACACCGGGTCCAACGAATCTTTGCGGCCCCTGGATCGATCACCGGGTCAATATCTACAGGCCACAAGCTCGGATCGGCCAACCGACCACGCGTAGATGGCTGCAGCTTGGACGCTTCGATGAGGGCGTGCAGTGACGCCGCATTTTCGCTGTATAGACCCATCGGAGCGAAATTGTTTAATAGGTTGAGCTTGGCGATAAGCGACACACCCCCACTGACCGGAGGCGCCGCAGAGTAAATAGTGTGGCCGCGATACTCACCAACCACGGGGTGGCGTTCGACTGCGAAGTATCGGGCCATGTCATTCATAGTCATGGCATTGCCCTGTCCACGAAGGTCTTCGACGATCCTGCGTGCAACTTCGCCCTCGTAGAACGCGTCGCCCCCTCCCTCGGCAATCTCTTTGAGCGTCCAGCCGAGATCCGGATTCTTGAACAAATCACCAGCCTTCAACGGTTCACCATTAGGAAAGAACAGCTCCATGCTGCTGTCCCACGGACCGTAACGGGCCCGCTCAAGCGCCAGGGTCGTGGTAAAAGCGTCATCGAGGACAAAACCTTCGGTCGCGGCACGAATCGCCGGCTCGATCAGACGTGCCCACTCAATCTGGCTGCTACCGTATTTGTCAAAGGCGAGTTCCATACCTCGCACCACCCCGGGCACGTTGGCAAGCATTGGCCCAGTCGCGTTGTTAAGCGCCGCATTTTCAAGCGTCGCCTCCTGAGGCGCTCGGGTGAGGAACTCAATAACGACCGGTGTTTCCAAGTCAGTCAGGTAGGCAACCATCTGGCCGTAGCCACCGAGACCGCTAGCGTCCGGTTCAACAACACCAAGCGCAAACGAGACGGCGACCGCAGCGTCAATGACGTTACCGCCCGCCTCAAGGATTTCGACACCGGCGGCAGTGGCGATCGGATGGGCACTTGAGACAGCAGCCCGACCGGTGGCGGCGTCACGCGTTGTAGGGCGGGCGCGAAGCATTGAGTGAATAACCTCTTCAAGTACGGCGTCGTTTTCTGCAGTGAGTGCCTGCGGCCGGAACTGGTTTCGCAGCTGGGCCCATTTCGAAGCACGCTCGCCGTTTGTGAAATAGATATCGGCCATCCGCTCCCACACACGGTCAAAAGCCTCTCCGTTATAAACGGTCCGATCGATGCGCACACGAAGGCTCGTCGGTTCGGGTTCGGTAATAAAGGGAGCCGGTGCCTCAATGAACCAAAAGCGGGCTGTATCAGCAGGAGGCCCGAAAATGTCGGTCACGGCTCGATCACCTACCCGGTCGGGGTCGCCATTGTAACCAGGGCCAGCGGGGGCAAGCTCAGCAAGAGCAATGCTATTGCCATCCGGCGCCCAGGCCGGTGAGGCGCTAGCCTCTATAACAAGGTTGCTAAAGCGACCGTCCGCGGGAGCCACGTATACCCCTGGCGAACCTCCCTGAGTACTGAACACGATACGCTCACCGTCTGGAGCCCACGCCGCGTCGGCAACGGTCATACCGCTGATCACCACTTCATCCTCTTTAATTTCACCTTCATCATCGAATGTAACTAAGCGAATTGTCCGACCGATGATGTAGAGGAGCTTGGTGCCATCGGGCGAGAAAGCGGGGGAACTCTCTATTCCGTTACCCTCGATCAGTGCGTGTTCTTCACCGCCGATGGTACGTCGCCAGATATCCGCGCCAGCGTTGTACCCACGAATGAAGACAATGGCACCGTCAGGACCCTCGGTTGGCTGGGTATCGGCAGCTTCCTCAATGGTCAATTGCACCGTCTCGGTCACAATGCCAGTGTCATCCAGCGTCACCCGCCAGAGGTCGGTAGAACCATCTCGGTCGGACGCAAAAACGATTGACTCACCATCCGCACTCCAGTCCGGATCACGGTCCCATGCTGGGCCGCTAGTTATCTGGACAATCTTGTCAGCCCGCAAGCCAGCACCGTCATCCACTATCCCGGATATCCAGATATCACCATTAATCTCAAAAACTAGCCGATTATCGGGACCGTATGATGGACTGCGGATCCAGTTGCGTAGCTCGATTTCCTGTAAACCCGTCGCTGCGTTAACGGCGCCTCTGGGGAACCAATCAAGAACGACCAAACCACTTATGAGAAGGGCACAAACGATCGTCCGTCGCAGCATTTTGATACCTCGGCTCGTTAGTAAATTTCCAAGAATCTGACAGAAACGATGGGGCAGAAAGACTACCCGCTACGGTATTCTCAAACCAATGTAGGAAGCTACAAACGTCGGCGTGCTCTAAGTCACAGACAACGCACGTTCACCAACGATCAACTGTGGTCTCTATCGACGTGGATGGTTTGGGTCGGAAAAGCCATTTCAATGCCCTCTTCGCTAAAACGACGTACGATCTTCAAGTTGATTGATTGAGTGGTATCCATGAAGTCGCCATACTCGGGTGTCAACATCCAATAGACGACTACAAAGTTGAGCGCGAAGTCGCCAAACGAGGAGAAATGGGCCCGATCGAAGCGCGCTAATTTCTCAGTTTCAAGTATTTCCTGGATCATCCCAGGGATCGCTTCAAGTTTCTCAGCCGGCGTGTCGTAAGTTACGCCCAGATTCATCGTGCCGCGGCGCTCAACCATACGTTTGTAGTTGCGCAGCCGGCTACTGAGCAAATCACTGTTTGACATAACAAGCTGTTCCCCGGTGTTGCTGCGTAGACGGGTACTTTTCAGGCCTACGTTCTCGACCGTGCCACTGAAATCATCAACCGTGATGAAATCACCGACAACAAATGGCTTGTCGAGCGCGATGGTGAGAGAGCCAAACAAGTCTTGCAAAATACCGTTGACCGCCAAGGCAATGGCTATACCGCCGATGCCGAGGCCAGCAACAAGAGCATTAATGTCGAAACCGACTGTTGCTAATCCTACGAGAGTCATCAAAGAAATAAACACGATCCTTGCCAGTGTGCTGACGAAGCCAGCCGCAGTGGTACTGGCGGGATCCTCTGCATCTAGGCGCTCCTGAGTGAATCGGTTAAGCGCGTAGCTAATCAGGCGGTTACCCCACAAGGTTGTCTGCAGCAGAAAAGAAATTATCGCGACGCCGCGCAAATAAACCCTTGCGGAACCCGGCATGTCGATCATCAAAGAGCCAGCGAATACCGACAGCAACGCCAGCAACAGGAATTTGGTGCTGGCAATTAGTTCCATGATGAAATCGTCGAAATTGGTCGCTGTCTTCTCAGCGAGCTTGCGGAGACGGCGAATGCCCACAGTTTTGACGATTTGAAGGGCTAGCAAGGTAAGAAACACGACGCCGAGTGCTGAACTCCACTGAAGCAGGGTGTTACCAAAATAAACCTGTTCCAAAACCCCCATCAATTCCTCCTACAACTCAAGCAGAACCTTGGTGCAGCCATCGAGCTTCTGGTCGAATATTTGATACGCGTTCACGCCCTCCGACAACGGCATCCGGTGAGAAAACACGAACTCTGGGTCGATTTGTTTGGCCCCTACCAAGGGTGCTAAACGTTGCATGTAATAGCGAGCCGGGCAGCGACCAGAGCGAAAGGTCAGGTTCTTATCGTAGGCATCGCCCGGAGTAAAACTGAAGGACTTATCAGTGTTCACACCCACCGATGATACAACCCCACCTGGACGTACAATTTTGACCGCTAGATCCATGGCCGACCGTGCTCCAACGGCTTCCATCACAGCATCGGCGCCACGACCATCGGTCGCTTCACGCACTACATCGGCAACCGGGTCCAACCTGTAGTCAAGCGCAACGGCACCCATCTTCTCCGCAGTTGCGAGACGCTCCGGAATTGTATCGATGACGAAGACTTCCTCGGCTCCTAGGTAGTACGCCGCCAAAATCGTCATCATCCCCACTGGGCCACAACCAACGATCGCATACGTACGACTAGCACCCAACAAGGACTCCGCAGGCGCCCGTGCCAGCCCGTTGCCATCTAGTAAACCGACGCCTGCCTGTTCGGCGCAAAAGAAACCAGTTGAGAGGATGTCACCAAGCAATAACGCGGCAGCAAAGCTAACACCTTCAGGCACGTGCATAAGCGTACCGTCAGCTAGCGGTGCACGCACATACTCAGCCTGAGACCCCTGCAGCCCAACCCCCTCATGTACCCAACCGAAAAATTGGCCGGAATCACAGCGGCACGTCAAACCAGATTGGCAGTAGAAGCAAACACCGCAATTCGTCGTAAATGGACTAAACACCACATCGCCCTTGGTGAAGCTTTCGACTCCAGAACCCACCTCAACGACCTCACCAACGAACTCGTGTCCCATAATGGTTCCTTGGTCCATTTTTTCGCGCTCGTGGTATGGATGCAGATCGGAACCGCAGATTCCAGCCGCGCGTACCCGAACGATAACGTCCGTGGCCTCCGCAACCCTGGGATCGGCCGCGTCTGAATAAGCAACCTTCCGCTTGCCCTCGAAGGTAATCGCCTTCATTCGCCTTCTAGATCCCGATTAGGTTGCCCTCGCCTGAAGTCCTCGCGACGAACCCATTCAAACGTTGTCTTGCATGCATTGCAGTGGTACTGCGAGGTCATCAGGCGGGAACCGAAAACGGCTAGAGGTTTGCTATCCCTGCTTCCACAAAATGGGCATTCCACTGCTGCGGGCAACGCCGCCGTATGAGGAGAAGAATCCGGTGCCACGTGTCTAGCCCTCAATCACCTACACCAAGGGTGCGGTTGTTCGCACCGGTGATCATCGCGAAACAATCATCTTCAAACACCGGTACACCATGTCGACGGCCGGCCTTATTCCAACCGTCCCAGTCAATTTCAAGGTTACTCATTGGACGAATTGACGCTCCTTCGAACATAGGCGAAACGGTTTCAATGTAACGATTGCGAAGGTCCGCAGCGCTGTCAGCCAAGACTCCCGCATCGTGAAGTTCATCGAGTCCGTTGCCGGAATTCGGTCCAAACCAGGCAATGCAATGGGGCCAGACGTTATTGATCACCTGGTTCAATCTCTCAACAGTCTCTCCCGGGCCCGAGGCTAACCGTTTAACCCAAGCGTCGGCGTGCACAGAATGATATTCCTCTTCGGCAAGTACTTTGCGCAGCCGCTGGGTCAAGGGATGGTAGTTCCCAGCAAGAGCCGAGCCCAGGTTAACGGTTAGCAACGTATCGACGAGCGCATTGCCAATCACTAGGTCGACCCAGCCCGAAAATGGCCTATCGAGCGCTCCGATGCTGAACCATGTGCTGCGGTCTGTGGCTCGGGAAGCGCCACGTGGATCCTCTGGGAGATCGCTGAGTACACCTCGCAAAACACGAGCGTGCCCCAGTTCAAATTGCGCCATCGCGCTCGCGGCTATGTTGGCCTCAAGCTCCGGACCTCCAGTGCACCACTCAGCATAACGTAACCCAAGCAGATGCTTGGTATCCGACATCGCCGTTAACCAGTTCGCCAAACTCTGCCGTTCATCCGCACCCAGATCTTCAGGGTTAGAGATCAAGGTCACTATTCCGCCTCCTTGAATTCCACGAGAGGTTCAAGCTCGATTACTGGAATCATTGCGGCACGCTCCACCACGATCATCTCGATCCAGTTTTCCTCGTCGTATGTCGTGCGCGCGTAGACACGAGCGAAGTCGATGCTAGTGGCATTCACGGTACCAACGTGCCCAAGCGGTTCATCACGCGTACGGCGCGCGAACACCTCGTAAAGCTGTCCTGTTGCCATCTTTGCTCCCGAGCGGCCCGGCCGCTAGATCAAGTCAAAGGGAGATGCCAAAGCCTTCGAGTTGCTTCTTACCGGTCTCACTGATTCGGTCCGGCGTCCAGGGTGGTTCCCATACCACCTGCGTGCTGACTTCCTTAATCCCTGGTTCGGCCAGAAGCCTTTCCTGTATGTCTTCCTGGATAAAGTTCATCGCCGGACAAGCTGTCGCCGTGAACGAAAGGTCAACTTCGACCCGTCCTCTCAACCTGCGCACGTCGTAAATCAACCCAAGGTCGACCAAACTAACCGGGACCTCTGGGTCCATAACCTCCCTGAGCGCCGCCCACAAGGACGCTGTCCCGGATTGAGGGTCGTGAATTAACTCCCTTTCAACCAGCATCAGAGATCTTTGAACATCCAAGAGAAGTCGCCCGCCGAACGTTGGATTTCCTCAACCATCTCCTCACTACGCGGCCCGCGCGCCTTCCACCGCGTCACCACCTGGTCCCACGTGATGTGATGCTCCAGGTCCCAGCGTTTCTCATTTTCGTCGAAGAAAACTGGGAGTTCGTACTCGAGTTCCCAGGCGGTGTCGTCGGCGTTACGATGCACGGGCACCTCAAGGCCCAGTTCGTCACAGAAGGGCATGATGCTGTCCATCCAATACTGCCGCAACTGATCGTTGGTCAAGCCTTTCATCTTGTAGTCGAGTTGACTGCTATGGGTTTTTAAATCATCCGGAAGGCCGAACCACTCGACCGTCATTGGGAACATCCACTTCACCGCGTCGCAAACCAACTGACGACCTTCATCACCACTGTTGGCAATTCTCTTCATCCAGCGGCGGCCGTGAAGGAGATGGAAGTTTTCCTCCTTGCCTACTTTCACCAAACCTCGTTTCCAGGGGCCATAGGACGTATTGTCGTGCACGTCTGAAAGCAAGCAAAACCCTGCCTGGTCATAGAAAGCGTTAGCAACGCATAGTTCGACCCAGGAATCGAGTGGCACGTCGAAAGCGTAAGGATAGCGAAACTCGTGCGGCTCACGCTCATACATCAACCATTCGCGTGAGACACCGAGGTCTTCAAGAATACAGTACGCAATATGCGCATGACTTAGCTCGTCTTGAACGATGGCCATCGCTGAGATCATTGCGTTTACTGACGGGGCCTTACGCGCCGCGTAGTAGTAAGCCGGGGCACTCAATAGCTCAGTGTCGCCAGATACTGTGACAATGTGACGCAACTCGCGTTTATATTCGTCTGACATTTCCGTAACCGACTCCACTAAAAGCCCTTCCTGGATACGGTTACGTAGAAGTGAGTCAAGTGTTTTACTCAATCAAACCTCCAACCCCGGAAACTCCCATGCCCGCCGGATCATGACGTTGCAATGCCCGCACGAATGGCGCAACTTCAGCCGGCACCGAGCCGTCTAATTCAAATAACAGACCGTCAGCATCGACGGCGTCATTGTAAACAGATTTGTTAGCTTCCTCATCGACCCTGAGTGACGCACCTTCTAGCGAGAGTCCGACGAACAAGCCCCGCGAGCGAGAGTACGAGTAAATTTCGCTACCGTGAGTCACATCGGCCGCCACTTCGATGGTACGCCCTACCGGACCGGCCGATATCGAGGCGTCCCCACCTAGGACAATGTAGCGACTAGTAAGCGTCCTAGCAGTGGCATCGTTAACAAGTACTAATACAAAATCGGTCGCCTGCGCACCGATCTGCAGGCCGAGTGAGCCAGCCGTTATAGAAATAAAGCTTGGGCGACTCCAACCATCTCCGGCTCGACAACTCAATAGGCCTCGGCCGTGTTGCCCACCAACAATTAATCCGACCTTCACGACGCC
>CESR01100098.1_pt1 | contig 13332 bp, 13 predicted proteins | sample 356351 | NCBI WGS metagenome assembly CESR01 (sample SAMEA2622149, study PRJEB7988) | marine metagenome | isolation source: saline water (ENVO:00002010), including | reverse complement strand
CGCCGGTTCGCGCCGCCGCGACGGCGGCACATAGTCCCGCCGAACCGCCGCCTACCACTAATACATCAACGCTTTCGCGGATTGGTGTTTGACGTGCGGGTTCGTGGTACGAGCGCATTTTTTCCGCTTAACTGTTTTCGCGTTGTGGGAAGAGAGCGAAGCCCATCGTTCCACGAACAAGCAAAACTCCTGGCAGTAGTGTTCGGCGGCGGCACTGGCCTGCCCCATTTGGCATAGCCGCGCCACGAAGTTAGAGGTTGGCCTATATTGGAGGCGCCGGCCAAATCCCATTGATTTAGTATGGTTGAAATATTGGGGGCGAACAAGATCGTTTGGGGGGCTCATGTTGTTGTTCTCGCAAAACCAGTGGCATTTTGCAGAAAGCGCTTTTCATGCGCTGACAATCACCGCCTCAAAATCGGTAACTGTCAGATCGAGTCTGAATTACTACACTTAAGGAAGGCGAGCCAGTTCTCACCGAGGATTTTGCGGATACGCGTCTTGCCCCAACCACGTCTCACCATCGCTGCCGTCAGGCTGGGGTACTCCGCTGGACCGTCAAGTCCGATCGGGTTGTTCGGTCGCTTTCAACTGTGATACAGGCTATCCGCGATGCCCTCGCGACAGTACAGCGTGGCAATGCTCTCCTCGCTACGCAAGCCTTCAAGTACGATGTGTATCTTCTCTTTCGACGAATAATGCCTGCGCGTCTTGCGACGAATATCCCGGGTCGCTTTCTCAGCCGAGTCTTTCTTGCTGATGGATTTCTGCCCAATGAAAACCCCTCAATATGTCCCAGGGGAGCTGACGTCAGACACTTGCCGGAACTGACCGCCGAGACCCTGCGCAACGGTTGGCTGCATACACGCGATGACGGATATATGGACGACGACAGTTTTGTCTACGTTGTCGACCGAGTCAAAGACATGATTATCTCTGGCGGTGAGAACGTTTATTCGACGGAGGTCTAAAATGCCATCTATCAGCACAATGCCGTGGTCGAATGCGCGGTGATCGGCTTCCTGCATGAAAAATGGAGAGAACAGGTACACGCTATTGCCCGCCTGGCGGAAAGTCAGAAACTTGATGAGGCCGGCATCATCGCCCATTGCCGCGAATGGATAGCCAACTAAAAGTGCCGCCGCAGCGTGACCTTTGAAAGCGACCACCTGCCCCTCTCCGGCGCCGGCAAGATCCTCAAGGCCGAACTGCGCGAAACCTATACGGAAGGGCATGAGAAACAAGTGAATTAGAGCCATCAGACCGCCGCTTGCACCATCAACGCCCAGCAGTTTAACATCAGACCTACATGGGCGAGATCCGATGTAATGAAACAGGCGCAACTGTCCAAAATTTATTAATGAAGGACGGGCTTATGCAAGCCTGCGTGGACTGCCTTGTTCGGAAGCAAAAAGGTATATGAGCGTGAATGGGAGTTATCTGAGATACTTGGGAGAAAACGCATATGCATGATTTGGTGATCAAGAACGCATGTATTATCGATGGTCTGGGTAGTCCAAGCATCAATGGTGAGTTGGCTGTCAAGGACGGACGCATCGCTGAAGTCGGGCACTCGGTCGGCGATAGCCACGAAGTGGTAGATGCAGGTGGTTTAAGCCTGTCGCCCGGCATCGTCGATCTACATACGCATTTCGACGCGCAGCTTACCTGGGACCCTTATGCAACTCCGTCGAATCGGTTAGGTGTGACTTCCGTGGTCATCGGCAATTGCGGTTTCACAATCGCGCCGTGTAAACCAGAACACCGTGAGCGGACGTTGAAGAACCTAACCCATGTCGAAGGTATGTCGTTAGAAGCGATGCAGGCAGGGATCAACTGGGACTTCGAGACGTTTCCGGATTACTTGAATTCGCTTGAATCCCGGGGAATGGTGCCAAATGTTGCAGCGTTTTGTGGGCATTCCTCTGTACGTACCTGGGTCCTCGGTGATGAAGCATCGGATCGTGCCGCAACCGAAACAGAAGTAGCGGAGATGAAGACCTTAGTACTGAAAGCGCTTGAAGCAGGCGCGTGTGGTTTTGCAACTTCAACTTTGGAGCAGCATAATGGCGAAGCTGGAATTCCCATGCCGTCTCGACTTGCCGATGAACATGAAATGCTGGAACTGACCGGCGCCTTGGGTGATGCTGGGAGCGGTATTTTTATGCTGACCAAGGGCATGACCACTACAGTGCCTTGGCTCGAAGAGGTTGCCGCAAAGAATGGACGCCCAGTCATGATCGCTGCGATGTTTGTCGATCCTGGTGATCCGGACCGGGTGTTCCGTGAAATCGATCAGATAGGGGAGGCCCGCAATCGGGGGCGGGAGCTTTGGTCACAGGTCGGCTGTTTTCCTTTGGGCATGGAATTCACTTTGGAACATCCGTATCCGTTGGAGGCGCTGATTGGCTGGCGTCCGGCAATTGAGGCCGAGGGCACAGAAGCCTATAAGACAGTTCTAGCGGATGCTTCCTTTCGTCAAAGCCTGAAGGACGAGATGAAGACGACGGGTGTGCCGAACCGTTTCTCCTCGAACAACTGGGATCATATGACTATCATGTCAGCGCATAAGCCTGTTCATCGTGACCTCATTGGCAAGAAGGTTGGCTCTCTAGCGCGCGAGGCAGGCGAGGATCCTTGGGATTGGTTTCTTGATTTTGGTCTTGCCGACGATCTCAAATCCATGTTTGATTGCCGCCTTTTCAATGTTGACGAGGACCGGGTCGTCGAGTTGCTTCGTAACCCCGCCGCCGCGATTACCCTGTCCGACGCTGGGGCGCATCTTTCTTTCCTATGCGATGCTGGGTTCGGCTTACACCTGCTGGGACACTGGGTCCGAGACCGAGGCGAAATGTCAGTAGAATACGCGATACAGGCGCTAACTTCGCGTGCCGCTGACATCTGCCGGATCAAGGACCGGGGCCGTTTGGTGCCGGGAGCATGGGCAGACCTGATGCTGTTCGATCCTAAGACCGTAGGCCGCGGTGAAAAACGCAGGGTAAGCGACTTGCCGGCTGGCGCAGCCCGTGTCGACACTCCAGCGATTGGGTTGCATGGCGTCTGGGTCAACGGGGTACGGACAGTAGACAATCAGGGGGACAACCTCAGGGACTGCGGTACGCCAGGACATTTGTTGCGGGACTTTGCTGACGCTTTATAAAAATGCGTGGAAGGCGTATCTTGCGGGCGACCATCAGGAATATTTTCAACTGGCGAAGCGGGTTGCTCGACAGGGGAATGCGGTGCGGCACGGTCGAGACCTATCTGCAAGACATCCTTCACATTGACAGGCCGACCCGCGAGGCTCTGCACGCGGTTTGCCTGGATTGAAGGCTGGCGCCGTCAATCACCTCTTGCAAAATTTTTGGGATTCGCGCGACGCCGGGTGCCAAGCTGTTCTTCTCCATTCTATTATGTAAAGTTGGCAAATAAGTAATAAATTTGCCATCAGAGGAAACGGCAAATGGATCCTATGACCCCCAGGCCAGTGTCACCGGGGGTACGCGGGTATTCCTATGGTGTGTCCTTTGGGGAGTTTCAGGTCGGGGCCCACCAGTGGCATCTAGGTGCGGTTACATTAGGTTTCCTTTAACGGTAGCTATTGGCATTCTTCGAGGGTCACGCCACAAATCCATAGTTTCCGTTAAAGGCCCAACATTGAGCCTGACCCCGATTTTTCACGACCGTCAAAGATGACCCATCTCGAGCATCGCAAGCTTTGAAGTCACTCCTCGTCGCCGTCCAACGTGCAGCAGACCGCCAACGCGAGTTCCACATCGTTGTACGGGTGGCTCAACAGGTTACTTGCGAGGTCGGATAAACGGCCATTCGCCGATTGGGCTTGTTCATTGATCAGGGCAAGAAAAACTGCGCCACCTATATCGACGATCGAAAAAACAGATCATGATCCCAATCCGGCAAATTCTTTCTAAGTGGATGCCTCGCTGTTGCGCAAGGCTTCGGGGAAAACCTCTTCCAACACGTCAAGGTCGTCCTTGGTGCCGGCGCTAATACGGATACAGCGATCTTGTGGCGGCACGCCGGGCATGCGGACGAAGATGCCCCGCGTAACCAGATTGGCTAAAACCCGTCGCGCGTAATCCCCATCGCGCCCACAATCGATTGCCACGAAATTGGAGGCTGATGGCAGCGCCTCCAATCCATTATCCTTTGCGATGGAGGCTATGCGGTTGCGGGCCGCGGCGACCTGTTGGACGACCCTTTTCGCATATTGTTGATCAGCCAAGGCGGCTAGCGCACCGGCCTGGGCAACCCGGCTGACGCCAAAATGATTGCGCAGTTTATCGAAGCTCTGGATCAATTCGGCCTCGCCAATGGCATAGCCGATGCGGCAGCCAGCTAGGCCGTAAGCCTTAGAAAACGTTCGGAAGCGCAACACTTTATCACAGAAAACATCCAGCGGCGGCGCCGTACCAGCGGGCGCAAATTCAAGATAGGCTTCATCAAGGCACAAAATGACGCCTTCGGGTACTGCGTCAATCATGCACTGAATGGTTTTTGCATCCCACCATGATCCCATGGGGTTATCGGGGTTCGCCAGATAAATCAGCCGCGCATTCTCGGCGATGGCTAAATCGATTAACGCCTCCGGGTCTTCATGATCGTCCCGGTAAGGGATGGTCGTGATGCGCCCGCCACATGTAGAGACCTGATAATTGAAGGTGGGATAGGCGCCCAAGGATGTGGCAACCGCAGTTCCTGGCTCTATAAACAGGCGTGCGGTGTAGCCGAACAACCCATCAATACCTTCGCCGACAACGATATTGTCAGCTGGAATATTGTAGTGTGCGGCGAGGGCCGCTTTGATCTCGAAATTCTCTGGATCCCCATAACACCAGGATTCTACTGCCGCCTGAGCCATCGCCGCAATGGCTTTGGGCGATGGTCCGAAGACGCATTCATTGGCCCCGATACGGGCAAGAAACGGTGTCCCTCGCGCCCGCTCCTGGGCTTCCGGCCCAATAAAGGGCACGGTGGACGGCAAATTCGCGGCGACGGCAGTAAAGGTATATGGAGCCATGGCATTGTCCTTCGACTGCAAACCGCACGGCGCCGAACGCACAACGGGCTGCTTGTCAAAAATTTATCGAATCTTCAACCGACTTTTTCCAGATGATCTTCAATTCAGGTACAAACGTAGACAGTTTTATCATAGAGGGAAAGAATTTAGCTCTGCGGCTACTCGATAGTCCCTATTTGATGATTTGGCTTCTCTCCCTAGCTGACACGTCATATTTTTTTCTACCTAGGTGCACCTCACCCATACTTTTCACTTCGCTATCAGTTTTCTCGGCCTATACCGGAACCGGCCTCCGCCGCAGGTCATCAATCAAGGTAAAAATTTGGGAACGTAGCAAGATGGATCAGACAACGCGGACCCACGCCCTACTATCAGCCGTGCACGGCGGCTTTTCCAGGCTTTGGGGTGTCTGGCTAGACTTCCGCTTTCGATACTGTGGACACCCTGCCTACCGGCATCTAGACGCTATGCAATAGGAAATCCTGATAGTCTGTTCATGGCGGATATTATTGAATAAGTCTTTTGTCGAGGCCGGTGGAAAATCTCAGTCTCACTGGAGCCCGGTTTGATAAAGGTTTGCGGAAGCGGACTCAAACTCCACGTCAACAGCAGGCGCAATTTGGCAAATCGTGAAGTGTGGTAAGTCAGACTTGATCCGACAGGTGCCGATTTTTCCGGCGGCCAACAACCGGAACCATTTCCAAGATTAACCGTGACTGCTGGACTAAGTCCAGCATTTGCAAATACTATAATTGGTCCAAAATATCGGGGAGTTGGCTAGTCATCTACAGTATGGCTTGGACAGGGGTTTGGGGCAATGGGATGGACCTGCTTGTGGAGCATACGTTCTATACCGCGCTAATGATCGGGTTGCTGGGCTCGACACATTGTATCGGCATGTGTGGCGGCATCTTGGGGGCGCTGAATGCCGGCCTGGCGCAATTCCGGCAGCGGTCAGCCCTGTCCCTGGCGTTGCTTCATCTTGGCTACAACGTTGGACGCATCTCTAGCTACGCCGTCGCGGGCACGGCAGCCGGCTTGATCGGCGCCCAGGCGAACAAATTGGATCTGAGTGCGACAATCTCGGTCGGCAACCTGATTGCCGGGCTTTTCATGATAGCCCTGGGGCTCTATCTCGCCGGTTGGTGGCAGGCCATTGCTTCGCTAGAAAAAGCAGGCGCGCAGGTCTGGCGGCTTATCAAACCTATTGGCCGGCGTTTTTTCCCCGTCAAGACGCCGGTGGACGCCTTCGGACTGGGGCTGATTTGGGGCTGGTTGCCATGCGGCCTGGTTTATTCTGCGCTGACGCTGTCGATGATGTCGGCCACACCATTTCAAGGGGCACTGACCATGCTAGGCTTTGGCATCGGTACCTTGCCCGCGCTGCTGGCTCTGGGCATCGCCGCAGGGCATCTTGGATCAATTGCCCGCCACCCCGTGACGCGTCAGGTGGCGGGCGTCGGCATTATCCTATTCGGAATCTATTCCTGCCTGAACGCATTCAAAGGCGGTGGCCACGGTCATTCTGCCGGCCAGCACCAGGACATCGGGAATTATTTTGGTGTGCCCAGCCTTCTCAATACTTTCGGATTGGCCTGATCTAAGCTCGCCGATAGGCTCAGCGAACCTGTACTTGCCATGGATCGGGCTGAATTCCACACCACCAGGAGGCTGCTCGCCGACATCGCCACGGCGGCGAACAGTGGATTGAGATACCCGCTCACGGCCAGCGGGATCGCCACCGCATTGTAAAGCAGGGCCCATCCAAGATTCTGCCGCACCCGACGCCGGATGATGTCGATCAACTCAAATGCGCTGAATATCCGCTCCAGTCTTTCACCGGGGATGACCACATCCGCCGCCTCCGCTGCCAGAGAGGTGGGGGCACCGAAAGCAATACCCAGATCGGCGGCGGCAAGGGCCGGGGCATCATTACTGCCGTCGCCGATCATAGCCACGGTCCCTTCCGATTTGAGACCTCGGATGACTGCTGCCTTGGCCTCGGGTGGCACACCGGCAAAGACCTGATCGACCCGCTCTTCGTAGCCGCTCGAATGCGCCGCGCCGGTCAGCAACACTACGCGGCTATTTTGCCTGAGGGCATCGACGACCCGTTCCCATTGCGGGCGGGATTGGTCCCGGGTGACGATAGCGCCTCGCAGCCGACCCTCCCAGCCGACGTAGGAGACCACTCCGTCACCCGGCGCCACGCGTACAGCGAACGCCGTCAAATGGCCGGGTATTTCCCAGCCCAGGAAAGCAAACAGGGCCTTTCCGCCAACCGCGACCCGTCGACCATCGACGCGCGCCACCGCCCCCCAGCCTGGATAGAATTTGAGATCGATTGCGTTCTGTCGAGAATCCAAGCGCGCGATCGCTTCGGCGATTGGGTGTGGCGAGAGACGTTCGACTGCAGCGGCGTATCCGGCCATCTCTGGCGGACCTTCAAGCTCGGTCACCGCCATGTCGCCAGTTGACAGGATGCCCGTCTTGTCGATCGCGATGATGTCGGGCCGAGGGATTTTTTCGAAGGCCGCGGCGCTGGTAATGATAATGCCTTGACGCAAGGCCGTGCCCACGCCGACCGCCGTCGTCAGCGGAATAGCCAAGCCAAAGGTGCAGGGACAAGAGACGATGAGCGTTGCCAATCCGGCTAACAACGCTGCTCCCGGGGGGGCGCCGTCGAGGATGAACCAAAAAGTGACGCCAGCAGCCAGTCCCAGAACCAACGGTACGAATAGCCGGGCGGCCCGGTCGGCCAAACCCTGGACGCCAGTGGCCGAACTTTGGACGCTCCAAAGAATCCGGGCGAGGACATCCATCTGACTTTGGACCTTGGGGCCGACCATGATTTCCAACTCGCCCTCCTTGACGATGGACCCACCGAGGACGGTTTCGCCCGCTCCGCGCGTGATCGGAAAGGGTTCTCCGGTCAGAAACGATTCATCGATCCCGCCGATTCCGGCGACAATGGTTCCGTCCACGGGAATGGTTTCCCACTGCCCGACGGCAATGCGGTCGTCCGGCTGAAGCTCATCGGTCGACACACTTCTGTATCGGCCCTTACGTTGGACTCGCGCCCGAGGGGTCCAGGCGGTCATGATGTTGGTCAGTTCACCCGTGGCGTGGGCTTTTGCCTGATGCTCGTTATAGCGGCCAATCGTTACCACTGCCACGATTACCGAGGCCACATCGAAATAGAGATCGAGTGATTCGGAGAAAAATTGGCCGATGCTGTAGCCATAGGCCGCCAGAATGGCAATCGCTAGAAGATTGTCCATGTTCAAGGCCCGTGCCCTGAGGCCGATCCACGCCCCTCGTAAGATTGGGGCGCCGACGTAAAAGATGAGCCCCGTGGTAAGGATGAGCATGACGTAGGGGACGACGTCGAATGCCAGCCAACCGACCGCTTCCAGATCGCGAGCACTGATAAGGCCCAGGTGGATGGGGTAGTAAAAGGCAAGATAGAGCATCATCACCACGGCGGCGAAACAGGTCCCTATGAGAAGCCGGAGCAGGGTTTTCCGGTCATCGTAAAATGCCGCGCCGTCGGAGCACAGACGGGCGCGGTAGCCGCTACCGCTCAGGGCTGCGGGTAAATCGTCTTCGCCAATAATACTGGCATTGAAGACAATCCTGGCGGTTGAGGTGGCATAGTTCGCCGTTGCAGAATAGATCCCCTCGATCCGCGATGCCGTGCGCTCGATCAGGAGTTCGCATGAGGCGCAATGCATCCCATCAATTCTGAGAAATGCTTCTGCGCCCTGGGGGTCCGCTCCGTACTCTGGTTTTTGGTCCGCCGGCTTCCCGGTCACGGCAGCTTCGCCAAAGCATCGGTACACCTCCCGGCAGCCGAGACAACAAAAAACATGGCCTGCAGCCCGGATTGGCGGCGCCGGCAAGGGTAACCCGCAGAGCTTACAGTCCATCGAAAACCTCGATTAGCTCAATATTCGCCTAAACAGTAAACAATAATTGCGCATTAGAGGCGTTAAAAAAAGATTTTATACAAAGTATACCATAAATAAGATACTATACTTTCAAGTGACGGAAAAAACAGGCTGCGACAATCGGTTCGTCAACCAGAACTGTTGTTGTCATCACAAGGGGTGTCGGTAATGCTTGATTCTCTTTTCCAGAACGCGTCGGGAGCATATTTCTTCATGCTCTGTCTTCAAATTCCTTTCCTTGTCGTGTTTCTTTACATTATCTATCGCAAGGGTTTCGCAAATCCCGATCCGAGCGATGCCGACCAGCGCAAGCTTTCACGTGTGGACGGGCTTTGGGTCACATTCGTCATCATCCTGTTCCTTGGGATCAATATCGCTAGCATCGAGTACATGCCGCCGATATCATCGGCGCGAGCTGTGTCGACACAGCAAAACATTCGAGATGTCGATGTAACAGCGGAATCCTGGTCCTATGAGATGTCGGCGCGGGAATTCGAGGTTGGACAGGCGGTCCGTTTCTCGGCCAAAAGCGCCGACACAATGCACAGTTTCGCCATCTACCACCCGGATGGCAGAATGTTGTTCACGATGATGCTGATGCCGGGATTGGAGACGCCCGCCTCGATCGTTCATACGTTCACGGAACCGGGCATCTACAAGGTCCGCTGTTTGGAGTATTGCGGCGCCGCTCACCACGAGATGCGGGATGAGATCGTTGTCAAGTAGAGCAGCCAATAAGCAAGTCAAGGATGGAGGGTAAGAAAATGGTAACTGCGACGAATATTGTCCAACGCATCCCTCTTTTGGGCAAGATGTTCAGTGTCGACACGAGCACGGGGTTGGAGGAGATCAATGCTTGGCCAAGCCTGATGGTCTTGACCTCGTTTGTCTGGCTCGCAGTCGCCGGGCTTTTGGGCGTGGCGCTACCGCTCACCCAGCTGTTGGGACTTGACAGCGCTTTGTACTATACCGCGCTTACCGCGCACGGCGCGGCGCTGGCCTTTCCCTTCTTGTTCCAACTAATGATCGGTGTGTCCCTGCATCGGACGGCCGGCTGTCTGGGCAGACCGGTTACCGGTTGGCTTCCAGCCTTGATCTATATCTTCATGAACGTTGGCTCTGTTCTTCTGACGCTCGCCATTTTGGGTGGGCTTAAGATCAGTTATGCCCTGATGTATCCGCTGCCCATCGTCGGTGTGCAGACCGGTCAATGGAGCATGGACGTGGTCATCCTCGGCTTTACCGGCATAGCGCTAGTCATCACTACGGTCATCGTATTGTATCCCGTACAGGTATTGTGGATGTTGTTCTTTGGCAGGGAGCGCGAGGATCTAGTGCTGGAACGGCGCACGCTCAGGGACCCCGGCATGCTGGGAATGGCGATGGCGGTGTTGGTGCTTCTGGTTGCCGGAATACCCATTCTTATTATCGCGGGGCTCATTCTACTCGGTTTGTATGGGGTCATTCCCTTGACCGCCATCGCTTGGGCGACAGAACCAGTGGTCTTCCAATTCGCCTTCTTCATTTTTGCCCACAATCTGATGGAAGCCATGGCGATCATGATTGTCGCCGCGGTTTATGCGACATTACCGCTTTATCTCGCCGATGGCACCCGCAAGCTGTTTAGCGACCGCCTGGCTAAGTTGGCGCTCTGGATATTGCTTGTCGCCTCCCTGACTTCGTTTTTCCACCACTTCTTCACCATGTTTCCTGCCATGCCCTCGGCGCTCGCCTATCACGGCAACATCATGAGCTGGGCCACTGGGATCGGCGGCGCGTTGACGATTTTCACCATTCTCGCGACGATCTGGAAACACGGCCTGAAGCCCGAACCCGGTACTATGGCTTTGCTCATGGGCTTCGCGCTTTACATCCTGGATGGCGTCAGCGCTGTCGTTACATCAAATGTGGCCTGGTCTTTCCAGATCCATGGAACGATGTGGCAGGCTGGCCATACTATGGGCGTCCTGGTCGCTATCACGTTGATGTGGATGGGCGTTTTCTACCATCATTATCCCGTTATCACGGGCCGCAGACTTAACCGTGTAAAGGGTAATTGGTTCGTCGTTCTTTATAGCATCGGAGCGGCTGGGGCATTTTACTCGTTTTTGGCGGCGGGCGTGGCCGGCATGCCCCGACGTTTCGCAGCGTGGGATCAGGAAGGCTGGATGGTGTACGGCAACTTGGTCCTGATCTTCGGACTCCTGATCGCCGCGGGTCTGGTGGTCTTTGCCTGGGACCTGCTGAATTCCCGGGAGATCGAGACTTCTCCGGGTGAGCAAACGGTGGCAGCGGAGTAACGGGCCGCTGGGCGGACGGTGACGATTGCCACGGCACGCTTGGCGAGCGCGCGGCTTCGGCGGCGCCGGCCGGGTTGGTATAGGGAATCCGGGTTCCAGGTTCGCGGAATAAGGTAGCCTGATGAACGCTGCAAGCCGGCTCTTTTCTATCTTCAAGCTCCGCATTGGTATGGTCATCACCCTGAGTGCGCTTGCCGGCTTGGCCGTGGCGCCGGGTCCTGCGCCGACGGCGTGGCAGGTGCTGGTGCTGGCATGCGCGGTGCTGGTATCGGCTGCCAGCTCAGGTGCCTTCAACCAGTATTACGAGCGCGACCTCGACGCCCGTATGTCGCGTACCCGCGACCGCCCCTTCGTGACCGGTGCGGCCCGTCCTGGGGCGGCGTGGCTGGTCGTGATCTGGGGACTGCTCGGGCTTTCGGTGCTGGCAGCGGCCTTGGCCATTAACCTCTGGGTGGCGCTTTACATCTTCCTCGGCTCCTTTACCTATGCCGTGATCTATACCGTCTGGCTCAAGCGACGGACCTGGCTCAACATCGTCTTCGGCGGCTTTTCCGGCAGCTTTGCCGTGTTGGCCGGGGCGGCAGTGATGGGGCCAGAGCCGGCCGGGGCGCCGTTGGCCCTGGCGGTCGCGCTGTTCTTCTGGACGCCACCTCATTTCTGGAGCCTGGCGGCGGCCCTCAAGGTAGACTACCAGGCGGCGGGCGTGCCCATGCTGCCGGTGGTGGTAGGACCAGAGCGCGCCGGCCGCATCATCCTGGCTAGCACGGTGCTGCTGGTGACGGTCTCGCTGGTGCCGGTATTGTTTGGGCTGGGTGCGATCTACCTTATCGGGACAGTGGCCGGCGGTGCCTACTTCCTGTGGCGTAGCGTAGAGCTGGCCCGCGATCCGACGCCTCGGCGCGCCATGGTTAACTTCTTTGCCTCGCTGGTGCAACTCAGCCTGATGCTAGCGGCAGCGATGCTCGACGGCTGGCTTTGAATTCCGGGTGTGATCTGCCATGAATTGCGCTGCCCGAATGCCGCTGCTGGCGGATCCACTAGCGTAGGCTACCGCCCGACGTCAAAGCGGAATTCCAGGATTTGCAGTGAGTAGCCAATGGCGCCGCGCTTTATGCGGTGTTCTTGGAGCAACGCATCCAGCACCATGCGAGTTTTCTCGCTGCGACGCAGACTTTTGCCAACGATACCACGCGGGAGTTGCTGCACAGTGCCGGCTTATTGATCCCGCAGGCTGGCGTCTCCGATCTGGTGCGCGACGGTGTTGCTGCGTGGCATTTGAAGGAGATGATCGTGGCGCAGGCCACCGCCTTGGGCTTTCAGGACGGATTCGTCTTTATCGGCATCAGCCTGATGATCCCGTTTGTCCCCTTGATCTTTATGTCGCAGAGAGCCAAGACTTAGCCATAAGAGAGATCCGAGGTAAGAAATCACGAACCGGCCGTGGCCTGACCCCTGATCTCAGAGCGGCAAGGCATGAAGATTTCAAGCGTTGTTTCATCATCGGCGCCCGTTAGCTTGGAATAGCCCACCACATTGGCGGCCAATATGGCGGCAAGTCGGGGTTCAACGGACAAGCGCTCCATTCGCCAGAAATCTCAGTCGACTGTGTGGGAAAATCTAGATGCTGGGATGGCGACTTTTGGCACAGCTCGAGGATCAACCGGATTTTGGCCTAATCTGCACGGCTTCCTGAGCGATACCATTGGGTTGATCGATGTTGGCCTGATGCCGTCTGATCCTGGTTCATGAAAAGGCTTGATCAGCCGGATCAGGCGTCAATTTCCATGTTGGACTTTGGCACTGTGATGCAGGCAAGACAGGAGCCGTCTTCCGGGGGTGAACCTGGTTCACTGACATATTCGACTTCGCCCTGCTTGATCGCAGTGATGCAGGAGCCACAATTCCCTGCTCGGCAACCAGAATTGATAGCGTTGACCCCATTGCACTCTGCAAGCTCAAGCAGCGATCCGGTCTCGGGTGTCCAGGTGATCTTTTTGTTGGACCGGGCAAAATTAACCTCGTAAGAGACATCCGGCGCTGC
>CESR01163780.1_pt1 | contig 13449 bp, 13 predicted proteins | sample 356351 | NCBI WGS metagenome assembly CESR01 (sample SAMEA2622149, study PRJEB7988) | marine metagenome | isolation source: saline water (ENVO:00002010), including | reverse complement strand
TCGCTTCAAGCCAGCGATGAACGACATCGAATGCGAGGTAGCATCTGGCGTGACCGAGATGACTCTGTGAGTAAGGAGTAATTCCGCATACATACATGCTAACCTTGCCATCTTCGACGGTGGCAAGCTCACGCTTCCCTCGGGAGCGCGTGTCGTAAACCCTTAGCACCACATTAGCTTCCCCCGAGACCCACCTGTCATCAACCCCGCGCCGCTTCGACGAGTCCGGAGTACAGTCCGTCATGCCCAGCTCTCTCAGGGTGCCATTGAACTCCCAGACAGAATCTCAGGTCCGGTCTTTCAACCGCTTCGATCAATCCGTCGTGGTCAGCAGTAGCTGTCACTGCAAGCCTTCCTGCGTCGGCGACTCCCTGATGATGGGTGGAATTTACAGTGAAACCGTTGCCCATTAGCCTAGCCAGAAGAGACCCTTCCTCAACATTCACTCCATGATCGGTAGAAACCCCGTCGTAGCCCCCATGCCCTTCGTGGCCAGGCGTCGAGTCAAGATGCTGATGTAGGTGGCCCCCATGCATTACGCTTAGCATCTGCATGCCTCTGCAAACGCCCAAAATTGGCATGTCTCGATCAATGGCTCCCCTGATCAACCCCATCTCGGTCTGATCTTGTTCATTCGAGTAACCAGCAGTCATAGGCCCCGCTTCTTGACCGTAGTTCTCGGGGCAAATGTCTGGCCCTCCCGAAACTACTAGCCCGTCTATAATATCCAACAAGCGAGTCATGTCCCCATTCGGGGGTATAATCAACGGCGTGCCGCCTGATCCACCAATCATGGATAAGTAGGCTGAAGGCAGAATTGCTGCATGCCTGTGCCAATTACCGTATACGGCTTCCCTAGTGAAGCAGGTAATGCCTATCACCGGACGCATTCAATCACCCTGCATTCTCTCTCTGGGCCCTAGCATGTCTGAACGAACGAATTCCAACAATCATGAAGGAAATTCCAATCTGTAGTAGTAGAAGGTGTGATAGAATGGCTAGAATGGACATTTCAGAAAACCCAGTGACAATCCTCGCCCCACCTAACGCCATAGCTAGGGCCAGTAACATGGACCCATGCATGTAGTGGTGCCTATTCTGTGGGTTTTTTTCCGACAAGACTCCCAAAACCAACATTGGAAAGCCAAGGAAAGCAGGAATCAGTGCTGTGATGGAAGGGGGATCAGAGGTCTGAGAAAGGTAAGAGACGGCCCCCAAGAGGATTAGCACCACCCCGTTAATCTCGGCAATCCTGGGAACTGTCATTCCTAGTGTTGTGAACTCTTCTGCCATGTAATCACCAATTGCATATTCTATTTGACGTCACGGGTTCGGAACTCCTGAGTGAATATCAGCATCACGTTTCTGTATCTGCTCCCACAGAAGCTCTGCGACATCCATGACTTCCATCTCAGAGCCTACTGCGTCTAGACCATCCTTGACCATGATTGAGCAGAACGGACACCCTACTGCAACCGTATCACAACCAGTTTCGGAGAGCTCCTTTGCTCTGATCACATTTACCCTCTTGTCAGCGTCCTCCTCCATCCACATCTGGGCACCTCCTGCACCACAGCAGAATGAGTCCCTCCCATGGTTTTCGGTTTCAACGTCTACCCCGCTGATAACCTTCCGCGGCTCCTCGATGATTCCACCAATGCGACCGAGATAGCAAGGGTCGTGGAACGTGATCGTCCTCCCCTTCTCCTCGGCAACTTCATTGAAATAGGGAAGCTTGCCTTCTTCCTGGAGCTTCGAAAGTATCTCAGAGTGGTGGAATACCTCCAGCTTGTCGCCACCATAGTCAGCGTACTCCTTGCCTAGGGTGTGGAAGCAATGGGGGCATGAGGCAATGATTCGCTTGACTCCCAGCTCTTGGAAGGTCATCATGTTGGTCTCAGCTAGCATCTGGAACAGGTACTCGTTCCCCGCTCTCCGAGCGGGGTCGCCCGAGCATCCTTCCTGCATGCCTAGAATTCCTACGTCAAGTCCCGCCTCCTTGAGCAGAGAGATTGTTGATCGAGCGACCTTCTGGTTACGTTCGTCGAAGCTGGCCGCACAACCAACGAAGTAGATGTACTCCGCAGGCTCGCCAATTTTCACGTTCAGATCCGCAGCCCAGTCAGCGCGTTCGTGCGCACCGAAGCCGTATGGGTTGGCGGCAGACTCCATGTTCCCCATAGCTGTGTTTAGGATTTCGGGATACTCCATCGTCTCCATCACCGCGTTGCGTCGAAGATCTGTGAGCTTGGGCACATGTTCGATGTACAGGGGGCAAATGTCGACGCACGCGTTGCATGTGGTGCATGCCCACACCGCTTCTTCCGTGATTCTCTCCATCATTGTCTCCTTGGGCTGCTGGCCTCTCAGGAGCAGCGGAGCGTGCTCGTTGGCGTAGTTTCTGACGTCATGAATCACTTGCATCGGATTGAGACCCTTGCCTGATGCATATGCAGGGCAGACGTCTTGGCAGCGTGCACAAGAGGTGCAAGACCATGCATCAATCAGCTGCCTCCAGGAGTACTGATCGTAGGTGCTAACCCCGAAGGAGTCAATGTCCAGATCTTCCAAGGGTATCGCTCTGCCTCCATCATCGACGGCAAGTGGCAGCATCTTCCCAGCCGGACCCAAGTCGTGGAAGAACACGTTTGGGACTGCCATAACTAGGTGCATGTGCTTGGAGAGAGGAATCAAGATGAAGAAGACGCAGATGGAAAGCATGTGAATCCAGTAAGCGACCACAACTGTGGATTCCGCCAAGCCAATCCCAGCGACCCAGTGGCCGATTGGTTCCCAAGTACTGGAAGGCTCATGTGCAGACTCGACCATGAACGAAGTTGCCGTAATTGAAAATATCAGCAGTAGGATGATGTTTCCTTCCAACTGAGACTCGTGCTTGAGTTTCTCAGGCGTGAAACAAATTCTGCGAACTAGGGCAGCCACACACCCGATGAATGCCATAGTATAACCCAGCTCAACCATTCCGTTCCAAGGGCCATTTAGCAAATCAGGCAGTAATCGCTCAGAGAATGCATTCGCGGTCGCTAGGTCGAACATGTCAGAGGCCAGCATGAGGAATCCCCAGAACATCAGGGCGTGCATAGTGCCAGCAACGCGGTCCCTCAGAACCTTCTTTTGACCTAGCCAGCCCTCTAGGAACTCCTTGACCCTCCAAATCCAACTGTCGAACCTGTCATCTGAAGCTCCAAGTAAGACTAGGCGAGTTGCCTTCTGAACCTGGAAGACGAAGAAGCCGATCGAAAGCCCCCCGATAGTTAGCAGGATATGCCATCCCTCGAAGGGGCCGTAGGTCTGCAACAGCGGGTGATCCATCTCGTGCACCTCTGGCTAGGCTTCCCCCGTCGCTTCGAGCATCGACCCGCCCTTCAACCAACCGCAGAACGATTCGAACCGAACCCTCTTGGTCTTGTAGCGGAACGGTACGGCATGGCGAGCGCTTTCGCCCCCGGCAAGTGCATTCTGTTCGGAGAGCACGCAGTTGTGTTTGGATACCCCGCTGTCGCCGTGGCAATAGAACAGGGAGTGGTAGTTAGCGTAGAGGAGTCTTCTGAATGGGTGCTGGAGGGAGCTCCCTTCAACCCTTCACGCCACCCTCACATTACTCACATGATCAAGACGGTTTTCGATTACGATGGCCCACCCCTCGATCTGGATGTGAAAAGCTCACTGTTCTCTGCTGCAGGCATGGGTTCCTCCGCAGCCCTTTCCAACGCCATCGGCGCCGCGTTGCACGGTCACATCCACCCCAATCAACCACTTGATGCCATCAGGCTTGCAAAGATGGCCCATTCTGCAGAGGCAACTGCACAGAAGGGCAGGGCCAGCCCAACGGATACCGCTACCAGCGCCCTTGGCGGCTGCGTCGTTGTTTCAGGCGACCATGTCACTGGGACCAGGCATGTTTTTGACACAAGTTTGACCACTCCTGAGGGAAAGAGGGACTGGTCGATAAACGTCGTAGACTTACCGAGCACTATGGAAAATGCTTGGCTTGTAATTGGATATACTGGCAGAGGATCCCCCACAGGCCGTATGGTCGCCAAGGTTGCTAGGTTGCTTTCCGAGAAGCCCGAACGCCTCGAGGAAATGGAGGCAATTGCGAATATCACTTCCGCAGGATTAACCGCACTATCAGCAGGGAACCTTGAAGCACTTGGGATTGCGATGGATGCATGTCACGAGAGGCTTCAGAAATTGGAGGTCAGTAACCCTGCTCTCGATCGCTTAGTTGAGGCAGCAAGGCCCCATTCTCTCGGGGCCAAACTTACTGGTGCTGGTGGAGGGGGGTGCATGATAGCCCTCACTGAGGATCCTAAGAGAGTTGCCGGAGCCATAGAAGTGGCAGGAGGGAAGCCACTGTCTTCCAGATTTGGTTCAGATGGCGTAAGGTTGCTTTGAGGGGCCAAGCAGATTTTCTGAGGAGATATTCAGGAAACTCAGTTATATACTGTTTATAAACTGAATTTTACTCGGCCGACCTATGCTCAGTGACGAAGAAAGATTGACTGTAGTGAATGTAGTTGCCTCGACCAGGGTTGCAGAGGAGCTCGACCTCCCTGATATCGCAATCCAGCTAAACTGCGAATACGAGCCGGAACAATTCCCGGGAGTGGTGTACAGGGTCGTTGATCCCAAGCTTGCCATCCTAATGTTTCGCTCTGGAAGGGCGGTTTGCACGGGTGGGAAGAACGAGGACAATATCCACACAGGAATAGAGAGGATGATCGGAGACCTCAGGGCAGCCGGCATAGAGACATGGGACCTAAAGGATGTCGAGATCGAGGTCCAGAACATGGTCGCGACCTACTCTTTGTTCTACCCTGAGGACTACGGGGAGGTCGCTAGGATGGATGATATCAATACGAAGGTTATCGACGAGGGAGGGGGCATTCGTGCCGCCACTGACGAGGAAGTCGATAACGAAGACCCAAGGATACGTGGCATTCTGAAGGGAGAACCACTGGCCGCCCTTCCAAGGAAGTTGAATCTAAACAACCTAACATTTCACCTCCCGTTCGACAAGGTAGAGTACGAGCCGGAGCAGTTCCCCGGACTAATCTATAGGTTGGACTACCCTCGTGTGGTCTGCCTAATCTTCGGTAGTGGCAAGATGGTAATCACAGGAGCCCGGCACAAGGATGAGATCCTAGAGGCTGTCGAGCAGATAAAGGACGAATTGGCCGATCTGCTATAGTTTTCTCGAACCAAGATTATTGAAAGGCGCATCCCCCCTGAGGTGTATGCGATGCAACTACGTGACGGCATTCGTGATCACTCTGTTGCTTTTTGCTCCGGCGACTTACTCGTTGGTTACAACCTCCGATTTCCACATTTCCAATACTCCTGACTCCAATGGTGCTTCACCAAAAACCACAGGGATTGTCGATGTCCCTGACTGGAGAATCAATGACAATTGGATGTACGATGGCTACCTCGATGTTGCTGCCTTCGTGGCTAGTTCGGGCGTTAGTACGAACGTCGAGACACTCGACGGCACACTTGAGGTGACTGTAGTCGATATTTACACCCTTGACATCGGCCAAAACCCCACCCTTGTCTACGAGGTCGAGTCAATAGGGGAGTACGAATCGAGTGGGACTATCAGCCTCGATGGGATTAGCGGTTGCCTTTTTGTTGACATGGATACGACTGAGACAGTCCTAGCATCGGACCTTTCAACATACACGCAGGAAGCGACGATTGACGTATACTTCGACCCATACTTCTTCGGTACTTGCAGGTCATCGCTCCGGGAGGAGATTGGTGTTCTCACCGTATCCAATACGTTCAATCCCCCCCTCGAGGCACTCGACTTCCCAATCAATGTTGGAGAGTTCTGGCAGATGGACTACCAGCAAGATACTAATTACAGCGGAAACAGCGATTACGTCGACATCCCAGAAGACTCCAGCGATTCAAACACCACAAGCTGGGAGGTCGTAAGCCAGGGCAGCTCTGGCGTATCTTACCCTGGTTGCTCCCAGTCGTATAACATAACCAGCTACGATAGCGACGGGGAAGAGAACGGTTTCAACTGGTATTGCCCTGCTATTAGCAATAGCATCAAGAGCTCATTGGTGCAAGGTTTCGGATTCACTGCAGTGCATGAGCTGGTGACGTACCAGCCAGTACAGAGGGGAAAGGAAGTTTCTATCGATATCGAGTACCCTCTGTCCCCCACGGACATCGAGATCTCGGGTTGGGTCAATGTGACTGACCAAGGCCAACCGGTTAGTAACCAGACTCTGCAGTTCAGGTACGAATCCGAGCAGACCGTGCAGAACATAACGACCGATCAGAATGGATCCTACCAGATCTCTTTCAACTCAGGAAGCAATCCTGACAACTCGGTAGGGCCCGGAGAACTAGGAAGCCACGGTTTGGTTGCATGGATAGAAAACGAGGATGTGCTTGGATCGAGGACGTTGCTAATCGACTCCGACGTACACGAAATTGATTTAGTTACCAGATCTGCTGGTGTTACAGTTCAACGATTCAGGGCAAACAGCTCCCTGACCTTGGATCCGAACTCGGGATTCACAGCTATTCTGGGAGACACTCTAACCTTCTCAGTCCCAATACTGAACAGGGGCCTACTGACCTCCCCTTCCTCAAGCCTGGCTATCCACGCTCCGGATGGCACCACCGTTCTGGGTGACGTCCCCCCACTAGGAAGCCTTGAAGAGTCCAGAATCGAGTTGAATTGGACAGTACCAGGATCCCAGTCATTTGGGAACGTCTACCTCGATTTCGTAGTCGATCCGAGCGAGCAAATCACTGAGGATGGAAACCGCACCAACAACGTTGGCTCCTTCGTCCTTTACATCGGGACTCTTCCTGTGGCGGTTCTAGATGTTGAAGCAGAAGCACTGACTCTGGACACAGTTACATTGGACGGCAGCGGATCCCAAGATCCAGATGGCGGATCAATCGTTTGCGAATTCAGTGTTGAAAGGTCGAACGGTGAAATCGAGACTTCAATCGAGGATGACTGCGTGTTCGAGTGGAGCTGGAATGACGATGGCGAGCATGGAATCACACTCTCAGTAATGGATGAGGAGAACGACAACGCCATGTCCCAATCCTCGATTCTAATCCACAATCGTCCCCCAGAGGTCACTTTGTCAGCAGATTCCGACCAAGTTGTAGTCACCTCCCCAATAACTTTCAGGGTAGAAAACCGGAGCGACGTTGACACTCAGGACCCTTCTTCCCCCGTAGACATCCTGTGGGGCTCATTGTGCGAGGAGGGGAGAGTCGGGATGGCCTGCACAGTGACGCCCATGTCCGAGGGACTATTCACCATTGAGCTGTTAGCTACAGACGATGACGGTGCCACGACCCAAGCCTATTACACGATAACGGTCACTAACGCGCCCCCCACCAATCCTGTGGCAGAGGTATGGCTCGGACCCAACCGCCTGGCAACCGACAGCAGGGGCGTTTACTTCGTCAATGAGGGGGACGCCATCACTTTGATGGGGCAGGCTGATGACTCAAGCAACGACCTGTCCTCACTAATGCATATCTGGTCCCCAGATGCCGAGGAACTTCCCGAACTAAACCAAACTAGCATCGGAAGGACCAGCACTGTCAACTACACCTACAACTACTCTGGCATGCACCTCGCCACACTCTTGGTGTTGGACGATGACATGGAGAGCACAGAGATGCTAGTGGTCCCAATACAGGTGGAGAATCTCCCCCCATCTATAGATCCCATTCCCTCTCCGGAGACAGTCGATGAGGATGAGGAGATTACTATCGAAACCAGCGTCGTGGATACGCCCAATGACATGGCCAACCTTACCTACTGCTTCGACACGTCACCTTCGGAAGATGTGGATTTAGATGGGGACCCGGCTAACGACTGCGATATCCAATCTCACAAGCTTGTGCACTCCTGGCCCGACGCATCAACGGCCCCGGAGTTCATTGTCTTCCATGTCACGGATGACGACGGAGATCATGACTCCGTGGAGATCCCCATCCATGTCACAAACGCCCCTCCCACCGCAATGGCCTCCACCAACTCCGTCAATCCTACCGAAGGCGGAACGATTGTCCTATCCGCGAACGGCACCATCGACTCCCAGCTCGATATGGATTCCCTGCAGTTCCACTGGGACGTAGACATAGCCTTCGACTCAGATGGTGATGGCAACCCGGCAAACGACGTTGATTTCACAGGCAGATGGATTGAATTCACCTACGACTCTAGTGGCTTGAAACAGGCCAAGCTGACCGTCATGGACGAGAGCTCAAGCCATTCGGTAATAATGGAGATAGATGTCGCCGACGCCCCTGCAAGTCTCAGCACCCGCATCATTTCAAACCCAGCAATACTGGCTCTGCTCGTCCTAGCACTGGTCTGCGGGGCATTTGGATTACAGCGATTTCTCGCTAACACGCCAGACCCTGAAAAGGATGAGAAATCTCCAGTGGTGCCCAATTTGGATATTGATGATACGCCTGAAAATGCAGGTCCCGAGCCCCCCAGTTCTCCCGAGGGGGCATCTGACCCATCGCCGGATTGGCCCATCGAGCCTCTTCCGATGGAGGAAACTCCGGAGCTTGGCGATGTTTTCGAGGAGCTGACAGGTCACAGACCTGAGCCAGCTAAGGACGAGTCCATTGACCTCCCGCAAGATTTCCCCGACCCCCTAAATGAGGTCATGGAACAAGAGGACATCGAAGCACTCTTTGAGGAGTAGGTCACGGGCTCTACGTGGTCAACCTCTTCAGACTACTGGGACTGCCAAACCCCAACTCCTCCTCGAAGAGGAGAGGCGGCGTCAGCAAGCTTGCAGTTGACCCCGGACCCATGGCAGGGAACCGGTTTCACGATCTGGGTGAATCTAGGTGGGCTGACCGCACGGAGAGGATTACCGAGAAACCAATGCGCAGAGTAATCTATCTGCAGCCCGATGACCTGCACAGGCTTCCCTTAGACGGAGCCGAGCAGAATCTATCGATGGGGGACATGATCATCGTGAACCTAAACTCGCTAAACCATATGCCAAGCCAGCAGTCTGTTTGTGCACGGAGAGTGCAGGACCTGGGTGACAGGAACGGCTTGCCAGTTTTCGCATTGAACGAGAGTGATACCCTGCTAATGGTGGCAGGAGCAATGATGAGGGTTGACACGCATAAGCACAGGCTGGGCACTGCAGATTTGGAGCAACTGCCAGAAAACCCTGAAGAATAGCCCTACTCCTCTAGCCAAGAGTCTAGCTCTCCCGAAGCAACCTCAATCACTGCGTGCTCTGTGAAGTCACGGTAGGCGATCCACCGGGCAATCTCGCTCTCATCCTCACCACGTCCCCTCTTCCTCTCGATAGATTCGTTTGCATAGGCGACGCACCTTTGCAGGAATCTACTGATCAACTTTCGACTGTCCTCTTTGCCCATCTACTACACCTTCAGGGTCTGAATTAGAGCATCAACGTGACCCTTCGTCCTAATCCCGTATCCCACCCAATCAAGCGTCCCATCGCGGTTGATTACGAAAGTAGAACGGAGTGTGCCCATGTACGTCTTGCCATACATGCTCTTCTCTCTCCAAGTCCCATAAGACTCGTGCAGATTCGCATCCTCATCCACAACCAGATCGAAAGGCAAATCGTGCTTTTCAGTAAACTTCTGGTGCGATTTTGCACTGTCAGTGGACACTCCAATCACCCTCCACCCATTATCGGTTAGGCGTTCGAAGTTGTCTCTGAAGTCACATGCTTCAGCCGTGCATCCCGGTGTATTGTCACGTGGATAGAAGTACAGAATTACCCCCTCTCCAGATGCGAGAATTTCTGAGAGACTGATGGACGTCCCATCGGAAATCATGGCCTCGAAGTCCGGCGCCCGGTCTCCTACTGTAAGCTCTGTAGCCGACATGTACTGTCGTGAAGACCCTTCCACATAAGCCTAACATCACTCGATATACGCTCTAAGCGACACAGAAGATGGCCTCGAGGGCGGTTCACTGAAACCAAAGCAAGCATCCGTGCGAAACCTCCCCATCCGACCAAAATCCTCACCTCTCAGGCTGGCACGGGCCTTCAAGACCCTCGAGATCCCCCTGACGGAGTACCATTCCTCTCGCCCATCTTTGGTGTTCCCATTTGAGAAACCAGTGGCGGTTATCCTGCCCGAAAATACATCCACTTATCGCCCTCCCATTTCCTGGAGCACCCGTTTCTTCGACGCTGCCCACGAGCAAATAGGGCATCCGCTCAGGTCGTGGCGCAGAGCAGGACAGTGCTCACGCCCGAAGAAGATAATCTGCAGATGCCGACGAATCCAGGTTTCCTCTGGAAAGTTGGCTTTCAGGTCGTGTTCCGTCTTAGACACACTGCTGCCGTCAGATAATCCCCATCTGGCCGCTAGACGATGAATGTGGGTGTCAACCGGAAATGCAGGAACATCGAAAGCCTGAGCCATGACCACGCTAGCCGTCTTGTGACCTACTCCAGCAAGGGACTCCAGAAATCCCCAATCCGGCCTGATGATACCGCCTTCCTCGATAATCTGCTCGGCCATTCTTCTAAGGTTGCGCGCCTTCGTTGGGGCTAGCCCAATCTCGCGGATTATTTGCCTAATCTCGTCCACTTGCAAAGACGCCATCTCCTGAGGGGTCCTAGCTACTTCGAAGAGCCTAGGAGTAACCTCATTCACCTTCTTATCGGTGGTCTGGGCGGAAAGCATCACTGCAACTAGGAGAGTATATGGGTCACTGTGGTACAACGGAATCGGGGTTTCTGGGTACAAGTCATCCAATTGCAAGCCTATCAGATCAGCCTTTTCGGAGCGGCGCAATTTCAGACCTCCACTCCCGAATCGAAATTCGTCCTCAGACCAATAAAGAATCCCGCTACAACGCACCCAAGGAATGGGGCATAGCAAGCCAAATAGAGGCTAATGTTCCAATGGCCAGGACTTCCAACCAGGACCCAGCCCAGTAGTGACAGCAAGGCACCTGGAATCATTGCAAAAACCGAGAACACAATGGCCCGCCCGACTCCCATGAACGCCACCCTGCTAGAAACATGATGAAGGTTTTTCATCACCCCAGAAGCTGTTCTAATTCTGCTCCAGTCTTGGTGTTCAAGATGTCTGAGGCCTCCAACCATCCCTTTCGAGCTATCTGGGCCCCGAACCACACGTCCTGCAACCCGTCCAAGTCATGTGCATCGGGATTAATGCATACTGGAACTCCCTGCTGCTTAGCGAACTTGCACAAGCGCCAGTCTAGGTCCAAGCGGTAAGGGGAGGCGTTGATCTCCACTGCCTTTAACTCGCCCTCGGCATTGAGCTCCCCCATCCGTCTCAGCACCGAGTGCATATCCACAGGAAATCCCTCCCTGACCTGAAGAATTCTCCCAGTTGGGTGCCCTAGAACAGTGAATGTCGGATCTTCCACCGCTCTGATAAGGGCCTCCGTGTTCTCCAGCTCGTCCCTGTTTCGCCAACTGCCCAGGGCGTGCACACTGCCGATGACGTGGGACAACGAGGAACGAACCTCGGCCGTGTAATCGAGACTACCATCGACCAGGATGTCGCACTCCGAACCGTGAAAGAGCCGAAAGTCGACGCCTGAGTCAACCCAACCCTCGTTCAGTGACTCAATGGCTTTCCCTTGAGCTGCAACCTCCTTGGCGGGGATGCCTATCTGCCTTCCACCTATGTTGAGTACCTCCGAGTGGTCTGCAATTCCTAGGAATTCCCATCCGAGGCCAATTGCTCCCTCAGACATCTCCTCCAATGTTGCAGTGCCATCAGAGGCCGTTGTGTGGTTGTGCAACGCCCCTTTTATTTCCCCTACCTCAATAAGTCTCGGTAGATCGTTTTTCGCCGCCGCCTCAATTTCTCCGGTGTCCTCTCGTAGCTCCGGAGGAATCAACTCCATGCCAAGATTGCGATATATATCGGCCTCCCCCAAGCATGCCAGCGTATGCTTGGCCGCTTCCAAACCCTTTGAATCGCCCGCGGCGCTCTCTGGGAAAAGCCCGAACTCGTTGAGTCGTAAGCCCCTGTCTATGGCAGCCTGACGCATCCTGATGTTATGCTCCTTGGAGCCTGTGAAGTAAGCGAGAGTGAAAGGGAATGTTTCCGGGGCGACTATCCGGACCTGTGCGTCAATGGTGGCGTCACTACCTCGTTCGACAAGCGACTCTGAGAGCTGAGCATCCACCGATCCAGAACCCGTTGATCCACCTAGCATGGACGCCTCAAGAATCAGGCTTACCTTGGAATCACCATGGCCCTTAACCTCGGCAATTCCTGGTAGAGAAAGAATTGCGTTGACGATGGCAACGTGATCCTCTGTTCTTGCTCCCACCACGATATCCAGATCCCCTATAGTCTCCCTCCGTCTACGGGCGCTCCCAGCCAACTGGGCCATGGTAACGCCTGAAATTTGAGCTATCCTCTCTTCCAGTGCCTGCCCGTATAGCAGCCCAACATCCATCCTGCTCCTTCCTTGGTAGCGACGCAGTAGCTCGATCCCGTCCAGATACTTCTGCTCACTCTTCTTCCCAAATCCTTGAAGAGGGGACACTTCCCCCTCTTCGCATGCCGTCCTTAGGGATTCCACAGAGTCGACTCCGAGCTCATCATGCAGGGCTTTTGCCCTCTTCGGGCCAAGTCCCGGAATTCCTACCATCTCGATTAAACCAGGGGGAATCCTAGCATACAAATCGTCTAGATAGCCCCAGGTTCCCTTGAGCACGGCCTCGGAGATTAGCCCCCCTATGCCCTTCCCCACTCCCTTGACTTCGGTCAACCTCCCCTCTTGGACGACCTGCAACAGATCCTCTTCTAGGGAAGCCAATGCGCGACTGGCATTCTGATAAGCGATTACTCGGAATCTGTTCGCGCCATCTAACTCCAATAGCACCCCAGCCTGTTCTAGGACTGAAACAACCTGGGACTTTGTGACAAAGGGTGGCCCATGAGTTCGGGCTTTGGGCAAGCTCCACCCGACTAACTTAGCCATGGTGTCAACGAGGCACTACCAAACCTTCACTCTTGCCCGACCCACCCGACCCATACTAAAGGTTGGAAACAGATCAGGGGGAAGATACAAATCCCCAACCGAACCTCTCTTGGGCATGATAAAGCAAGCCATAATCGTGACAATGATGTTGATTTCAACCTCCATCGCCGGATGCGCTGGAGAGGAAGCGTCTGCTCCAACCGCGGGCTGCACCGATTCCCGGGGAATCAACTTCGACGCAAATGCTACTGAAGACGACGGCTCCTGCGACTTTGACACCGATGACGACGGCGTTCCAGACTGGCTAGAGGTTCCAGGATGTACAGACGAGACCGCATTCAATCATGATTCTGGAGCAACCGATGACGACGGCTCCTGCGACTACGATCAGGATGACGATGGCATACTGGACTCCGACGAGGTGCCGGGCTGCACCA
>CESR01168676.1_pt1 | contig 13473 bp, 15 predicted proteins | sample 356351 | NCBI WGS metagenome assembly CESR01 (sample SAMEA2622149, study PRJEB7988) | marine metagenome | isolation source: saline water (ENVO:00002010), including | reverse complement strand
GTACGTTGCAGAAAGTCCACGGAAAACAAATGCAATGCAATCGATCCACCGGCATAGATTAATTGCCCTTCGTCATCAACTTCATTTGCTTTATCAGAAGGCAAATCGCTATACTCAACAACTGAAACTTTCCCATCAACATTGCAAAAAACACCAACTCGTTCATTTGAATCTGTTTTCAAAACACATTTACTTGACGCTTCAACGGATGACTGGTCGCTTATATGCAATCCGATAAAATTTGGGTCAATAACACTCGCTAATGGATTATCTATTTGGACATACGAAATGTATTTCACTCCGCGCGTTGCCATTTCATCAAGTCCGCCACTCTGTTGCAAAGCCGTAATGACACCACCATGACCATCGGGATTCATCGCTATTTTATTTTTCGTTACAAGCAACATATTTCCATTTGCATCAACCGCTGGAATCTCATTTTGCTTAAAAATAAAAATATCCGTTCTGTCCAAACCAAAACAGTTATTGTCGAGTAAGAAAGAACGTGTTGCTGCATCGTTTTCGATACTAGTCATTATGTACCAAGGGATTGTTGTATTGTGTTTTTTTGAAGCAAACACTATTTGTTCCGCAATTACTTGAAATAATGACTTGCCGCTGACGGGAGTTGCTGGAAACGTCCCTTTTGGACCACTCCAACCAAGTCGAGTTCCTTGTCCGCCCGCTACAGTAAGAACACCTAGTTCGCCATTTTGAATTGAAGCGACCCCTTGCTTTCTAAATGTATCATCAAGTTGAATAAGCTCGCATGGTTCTATTGATTTCGCTTGTTCATCTGATGATTGATTCTGCAAAGCTGCGAAGAGTTCAAAGTCAATCGATTCGAGTTGGGTTATAAAATCTCTTCGCTCTTCAACGTTCAATTCTTCCCAAAACGTTAGTATGTGTTCTTGTTTTGACTCTGCGAGTTGCTCTTGTAACTTGCTTGGAAGCGAAATCAAAACGATGGTTTTTCCGGTGTTGTCCAGCCATCTGGTAAGTGCCTAACAATCTTCCCGGTTTCTAGATAAATAACCTGTTCACAAATATTCGTGCAGTGATCTGCTATTCTTTCCATTGCTCGAGTAACTGCAAGCAATTCAAACGCAACCAGTGGCTCAAGTTCACCCTTGCTAGTTCGGTGTTGCACATCGAGCACAATTTCTTTCCGGAATCTATCGACTGTGTCGTCAAAAGAGAGAACGCGAATGGCCATGTTTGTATCTGTCTCAGAAAGCGCCTTGTTTGTATCACGAGCCATGCCAACGACACTATTTGCCATCACGCGAAATGTTGGTGGAGCGGAAGATATTAAGTCAGTATGGTTTATTGCCGACTCTGCAACAATGACGGCACAATCTGCAATGCGTTCAAACTCATTATTCACTTTCACAATTGTCAGCACACTGCGGATGCTGTGTTCGTCCGTTACGCCTAGCCGCAATAATCCAATACAAGCGCGTTCAATTTCAACATCAACTTGGTCAATAATTTTATCGCCCTCGACCACCACTCTCGCATTGTCTACATTGCCATCAAAACTTGATTCAACCGCCCGCAGCAACTGGTCTGAAATCCGAGCGCCTTGTGTATTCAAATCTGCTGCTAATTGTGCTAATTTTTTTTCAAACTCTGACATCTAAAGGGCTCTCTTACGTCCGCATATCGGCTCTGTGGGAGTATACTCGCCACCCTTATGTACGACATCTTAATTAGAAAGAAATCATGACCAAACTTTGCGTGAATATCGATCACGTGGCAACACTTCGTCAAGCGAGAATGACTGTCGAGCCCGATCCAATACTCGCAGCCGATGAGGCGATTTTGGGTGGTGCGGATGGTATCACCCTTCATATTCGTGAAGATCGAAGGCATATGCAGGATTCTGACTTATTTCGACTAAAAGAAAATATACAAGTGCCCCTAAATCTTGAACTTGCCGCAACAAGAGAAATGCTTGAACTCGCAATTTCAACTACTCCAGACATGATCATGGTTGTCCCAGAAGGTCGTGATGAAATAACAACCGAGGGTGGGCTCGATGTAATTAGTGATTTGCAACGGCTTTCTGAGTTTGTCGAGAAACTTACAGGAAAAAATATGCCAGTAAGTGCATTCGTCGATGCAGATTTCGACCAAATCAATGCTGCCAATACATGCGGTTTTACTGTTTGTGAAATCCACACGGGGCCGTATGCAGAAGCGGTAATTAAGAATGATTTTTCACTTGAACACCCAGAGGTAGTTGCTGAACAACAACTCGTTCGCAAGGCAGTGTCTCAGGTGTTGAGCCTAGGGATGCAATGCAACGCAGGGCACGGTTTAACCCACTTGAATGTTGGAAGTATCGCATCTATAGATGGCATATCAGAATTACACATAGGCCACTCCATTGTGAGTAGAAGTATCTTTGTTGGCATGCGACAATCTGTGGCCGAGATGAAATCAAATATAGAAAATTCTTTACCATGAACGACAATTACTCGATAGAAAATTTGCCTTACAAAATTGCAGTACTCTGTTATCTTTATGATGCTGACGATCGACTTTTGTTACTCTATCGAAGCAAAGAACCAAACAAAGAGAAATACTCTCCAATAGGAGGCAAACTCGAAGCGTCCATTGGCGAAAGTCCACATGCCTGCGCAATTCGTGAAATCTATGAAGAGTCTGGAGTGGTGATTGATTCTTGTGACATTCGACTCTCTGGAATGCTTGCAGAAACTGCGTACGCAGGTGAAACACACTGGTTAATTTTCTTATACGAGGTAACACGAAATATCAACGTTGCCGAAATATCAACAATGGACATCGACGAAGGCACACTAGAATGGGTTGCGGTTGATGAAGTAGAGTCAAAGGATATTCCAAACACAGATCAAGAAATTATCTGGCCTCTTGTCAAACAACATAGGGGAGGTTTCTTTGCAGTCGACATAAATTGCAAACATGAACCTTTTACATGGGAAGTAAAAGAAGAGTGGAAAGCTACTGATGTTTGAGGTGTCGGTTTCAACCACATTTGATGCACAGCATGCTGTGACTATTTCGGGCATAGATGAAACCCCTCACACGCACAACTGGCATGTTGTTGCGGTAGTTTCAGGCGAACAACTTGACGAAGATGGGTTGCTAATCGACTTCCTACAACTTCAATCTGATCTTGAAGTTGCCATCAGCACGATTCGCGATACAAACTTAAACACCAATCCTGCCCTGCAGAGTAACAATCCATCAACTGAATTTATAGCAATGTACATCGCAACAGAACTTGCAAAGAGGGTAAAATCTCCTGCTCGAGTAACATCTATCACCCTCACTGAAGCCCCAAACTGTATTGCAACCTATCGACCATGACAAACGCTCCACTTATGCTCTCCGTTTCCGGCGCCCGCGGTATAGTTGGCGAAACCATGACAAACAACGTTGCGCATGCGTATGCAAACGCATTCGCTTCCTATTTACATGACAAACTTGGACGTATTCCAAAACTCTGCGTTGCAAGAGATAGCCGACCAAGTGGACCAACGTTACAGCAAGCTGCAGCTGATGCATTTGTTGCATGTGGCTGCCATGTAACCGACCTGGGCGTTGTTGCCACCCCAACAGCTGGAGTTATGATTCATGCACTCAATGCTGATGGGGGGATAATCATTACCGCATCTCATAATCCAACCCCATGGAATGGCATCAAATGTCTTGATGGGGATGGACTTGCGCCCTCCAAGGAAGAAGCTGAAGACATCATTCGACGTTTTAAAGAAGCCGTTGCGCTCCCAAACAAAAATGGTGGCGTGCTTGAAACAAATACACAGGGCCACGATACCCACATCTCAAAGGTGCTTGGAATTATCGACCCAGAGCCAATTCGCGAAAAACAGTTTCGTGTTGTGCTTGATTCAATCAACGGAGCAGGGTGCGAGTCGGGTTATAAATTGTTGGAATTGCTCGGATGTGACATTCTGCACCTAAACGGTGAGCCAACCGGAAACTTTGCCCACACGCCAGAACCAAAAGAGGAAAACTTGACTGACCTTTGCGAAGCTGTAGACAAGTTTGATGCAGATATTGGTTTTGCCCAAGACCCAGACGCAGATCGACTCGCCATAGTTGACGAGAGCGGATGGTACTTTGGTGAAGAATACACGCTCGTCCTTGCTGCAATGCAATGGCTTTCTAAACATCCCAATAGCTCGTGCGCATCAAACCTGTCCACGAGCAGAATGATTGACGACATCGCATCTCAATACGGATGCGCTTCTTACCGAAGCGCTGTTGGTGAAGCAAACGTAGCTAGCGTTATGAAAAAACATTCGTCCATCATTGGCGGTGAAGGAAATGGAGGAGTTATATTTCCAGAAGTATGCTGGGTCAGAGACAGCCTTTCTGGAATGGCGCTTGTACTTGATCTCATGCGCACACGCAACGAGCGGCTTTCAACAATTGTTAACAGCGTTCCAAAATATGAAATGATTAAGAAAACAATTGATCTTGCTGATTTGGGTGGCTCTCTAGCAATTGAAACCGAAATAGAACGGTTAAAAAAAGAATACGCGAGCGAAAAACTTGATAACAGTGATGGCTTAAGAATTGATTTTGACGAGGGCTGGTTGCACGTTCGTGCAAGTAACACTGAACCAATCGCCAGAGTTATCGCTGAAGCAAGTGATTCACTGACTGCGTACAAACTTGCAAACCGTGTAAAACTGTAAACGACCCGCGGGATTATTTCTAATTAATACAATTGCGCACGAGGCATCACTGACGCAGTCAGCCGCAGGGTTTCTCCGCCGCCGTCCATGCTCGTTGCGTGCTCTGGGTCGGGGATAACCGCAAGATTTACCGTTACTCTTTGGAGCGAAGTCCCATTTTCATACTGTAATAAGAAGGGTGAAATAGTTATCCCTCCCACTAACTGGGATACGCCGCCAAGAACAGTAGAACTCGTTCCATCGACGTCCATTTCTAATGTTTCATCTACACTATTCCAAGTAATAGTAATATTCTGACCACTTGGCGTTGTAATCTCTAACGTGTCGGACTCTACTTCATTGATCGTTGCATTCGCTGGCAAGGGACCAAACGAAGACCCCGTTCTTACAAGCAATGCTATTCGCTCAACAAGCAATCGGGACGTCAACCTGTTCACACCATCTGCTGCAGACCGTTCGTACGCATCCACTGACGAATGAATTGAAACGAATAAGCCCATTAACAAAATTGCGGCGATTGCCATACCGATGAGAAATTCGATAACAGTAAATCCCCTGCGCATTATGAACCCTCCTGATAAGTCGTCCCATCTGGCACAATGGTAATTGGCCATGGAACACCGTCTGGCATCGGCGCGTCTGGATTTGAACGAAGTGAGACTCTGCCATATCCACTAAAAGTTTTTAATGCATCGTCTATACCTTCTTCGTCACCATCCTCTGGACCAAAGTAACCAAGCGTTGTGTTGAACGCATCTGTTTCACCCCCGTAAAACAATGCGCCTTCGCCTTCAACTGGGCGATAAGTGGAAAGTATTGCACCATGCACGTCAACTGCACCTCGAAGGTCGAGTAAGCCAGAAACTATCGTACCAGTAAGTTTCACGCCAACAGTTTCATCATTTTGAAACGTGCCAATTTCTACAGACCATCCTGGCATCAATACCGAACTTCGTGACATTTCTTCTCTTGCTAAAGGATCAATTGAATTTAGAATTGCTTGCAAAGCAACTCCATCAGATTGTGCGGCAACATCAGGATCGTCGGGATCAAGAAAGAAGCGGGATTCACCAGTTACTTGTATTTTATTTCTCCAGTGGGTAAATTCAGACGGAACATCCCCTGCAATCGAGCCAAGAAATGTACAGTCATGAAAACGGATATTGTTGGATTCTTCTCGGGTGTTTCCATATGTCACCCCATCCGAATCCGCCGTGAGACCACTAAATTGTTCTTCATACCCTCCGCTTCCATCTGGCTGCATTGCCCCTGCAAAATTCCAGTTTGGGTCATCTACGCTTTCGTTTGTTCCAACCCAAGTCACGCCAACAAACGTGCAATTTTCAAAAACTGCATTTGTGCCAATCGGTATGCGCACATTGTTAAAAGACATATCTTTGTATAGAGCTCTCTGGTACCAATCGTATGCCCCATCCGCTGCGTAGGGGACGCCTTCCCAGCCATTTTGCCCCTCTGGAATATATGTTCCTCCTCCGAGAAGATTTGAAGCGACTTGCCCACTCGATGTGTCGCCAAAAGCAATTCCCGTCATCGATTCTGTTTCGAACCACGTTTGCGCACCTGCAAACATGTCTGTGGTGAGTTCTGCGAGTCGATCTTCAGGCAACTGGAATTGTGAAGCCGCATAATTATAATCAGAAACAATTGTACCATGCACATCTTCCTGCCAAGTCCCGCCACTTGCTGTTTCCCAATCTGTAACGCCAACTGCAAACCCAATAGAGCCATCAACTTTTGCGTATCTATCTCGAGCGTCAATAATGCCATCGTTGTATCCAAGTTCTTGGTCCTTGTTATCAACAACACCGTCTTCGTTTCTGTCACTCTTTGCAAAGTCAATTAACATTGCCAATTGCAAATCCTGTGAAAATTCTTGCGTTAAACCTGAGTGCCCCGCAATAGCCGCTTGCAGTGGATCGTAAACAACATCAATATCCCCGTTCACATCGTATCGGGAAAGAAACAAATCCATTTCCGTTACATATTGATCACCATCGTAATCAATAATTGCACCACCAATCCCAGTACCTTCAGTTGGATGGTCCGGGCGAAGTCGATTATCTCCATCAACATCATTTGCTAATACTAAACTGTTGAAGGTTGCGATGTCTGAATCAAGCAGCACTGGGTCAATGCCGTAAAAATCACTCTTCATAACTAGCGGTACTCCAAAACCAGAATTCAATTCATTAGCTTCAGTTCCATACCTAGTGCCAATCGGGCCCTCAACTAGTACGTTGCGGCCTAGCATTACGCGAGACATCGCAATTAGTGCGTAATCAATCCGCTTGTCTAAATCAAACTCCATCGAAATTGTTCTTGCAATTCCTTCATATTCACCAACGCTCGTAATCAGTATCCGTGTTGTGTTTTGAATTAGTTCATATCGCAAACGAAAAAAAGTTTCTTCTGTATTATCAATCGCAATTGGTTTTACATCTAAAACGTGGTCACTGTTTGTGAGAATTGGAAGCGATGCATCGCTTGGAACAACTTCAATCCAATGTGCGTCAACTTGTTCAAACACATCTTGAAGGCAGTTAACAATTCCAGTTCCAGTTGGAGAACTCACTGTATAACCATTTCCGGATGAAACCGTTATTATTCCATCAGCACTTGTCCAAGTACCTCTCCATAATTTTTTTGCTAGAGCGCTGTCAACAACACCTCTGTCAATAATAAAACGATTTACTTCGTCGAGTAATCGAAGACTTCCAAACGACAATCCCGATTCTGCAGCAGACTGTGCTTTTGCAATTCCAATCATCGCCTGCGCACTACGAACATTTGTCCAAGACACACTGGCAATTCCCGCCGTAATCGAAGCAATGACGGTCAACATAATCAACGCAGGAACGGTTGCCCAACCCGTTCGATGCAAGTCGAATTTGCATTCATCTTTTTTGCCTTGGAGGTACGTAGGAGCAGAGAATACATTTTTCTTTCCGTCTTCTCTCTGTGTCCTCTGTGTCTCCGTGGCAATCTTTTTCATCCAAAAACTAGAACCAACGAGCAAACTGTAAAAACTCAAACAATATATATTCATCTTGGTGCAATCCATGGCAATCTCGTAATTTCTTCACCGTTGTGCAAAACGGTAACTTCAATTCGCACTGTTTCAGATGTACCGTCGGCAACACTTTGAGCAATATCAAATGGGTCAACGCAGCGAACGATTATTTGTTGTTCCCACCCGTCCATTCCAGTAATCACCGTTCCAGTCGCGTCCAGAGGTCCACTTCCATCGCTATCTGCAAAAATGGCTGTATCTAAATCATCTAGATCATCAATATCTTGTGGAATTACTTCCCCAAACTCAACCCCCCATGTTGACACGCCCGTAATCGGATCGTTTGCTGGAAGCAAGAGTGTCATTTCGCGGATTTCTGTTGCGAGTCGCATGCCTGTAGCGAGTTCTTCTGATGCAACTGTTTGAATATGCCACGCCTGTTGCGAACCAACAAGCGCAACAACACCAACACCGATGACTGCTATTGCAACTGCAGATTCGACAATCCAAAATCCCCGACGAGATATTTTTCTTCGACACATCATCCTGAAACCACCGCACTCATTTTGAAGATAGGAAGAATAATTGCCATCGCTATGAATCCTACAATACCGCCCATAAAGACAATCATTGCTGGCTCAAGTAGACTTGTGAATGTTTTAACTGCATCCCTGAGCACACGGTCGTAGTACTCTGAAATTTCTTCTAGAACGTCACCAAGTTTCCCTGACTCTTCTCCAGCAGATATCATTTGGATAACTGGTTTAGGAAGAAGGGTTGTTGCATCTAGTATTTCATGAATCCGGCGACCATCCTTAACGCCATCAGCCACATCGCTCCACAGTTGGTGGTACTTGCGATTGCCGGCGATGTTCCCAGTCACTTCAAGCGCACTGAGCATCGGAACCCCAGCATTTACAAGTTCTCCCAAAGTCTGAAGTGAGCGGGTAATGTAAAGGGCACGCAACATTTTTCGAATAACTGGTATTTTAAGTTTTAGAATATCTACTATTTTCCCGCCTCTTTCTGTCTTGCCTACAAGAATGAGCGATGCCAAAGTTAACGAAATTCCAATCGGAACTGTCCACCAATACACAACCATCCAAGCACTCAGTGCCATAAGAAATATTGTTGGCCAAGGCAAAATAGCTTCCTTGCCAGCAAACACACCAGCGAAACGTGGCAGCACAAACGTCAACAAGAATATAGTTACAACAGTCGCAAGACCACCAATGACTGCGGGGTAAATACTCGCTCCAACAATCATTTTCTTTGTTTCTATTTGCCTTGTAATAATTTTTGCGATTCGATCAAGCATATGCCCAAACGACCCAGACAGTTCACTTGCACGCACCATGTTGACATACAACGCTGGGAACAGTTTTGGATATTTTGAAATTGCATCCGAAAACGTGCACCCCGCCTCGATGTCTTCAATAATAGATGCCAAAATAGTTTTAAACTTGTCGTTCTCTACGTTTTCACAAATTCCACCAATCGCAACGCGTAAACTTATGCCCGCCCGAACCATAACTGCCAGTTGCGTTGTGAAATCTAGAACATCTTTTTTTGATGGCCCGTTCCCTGCGTTAAGTACCTGCCATATTTTTTTCCAAGCACCAATTTCAACGGTGTTTAAGGGAACAAGACGAACAATTCTTCCATCCCTATGTTTTAATGCATGAGCAGCACCAGAAGCAGACTGCGCTGCTAACTGGCCAATCAACAGATCTCCGCTTTCTTGTTGCAATTCGTAGCGGTATGTTGGCATATGCCTTTCCTTATGCTGCTAAAGTCATTTGTAATCTCTGTGGATCGGTTGAGTTGGCCACTGCGACGCTCTTTTCTACAAGACCATTAAATACGAGGGTCGCAATTGATGCGTCTCTTGAAATCATTCCCTTGCGACTATTTGTTTCTATAACGTTTGCAATCTCAAATGTGCGAGCTTCGCGGATAATATTACGCACTGCTGGGTCACATAATAAAATTTCTACTGCAGGAACCATCCCACCTCCTATCTTTGGCAGAAGTGTTTGTGAAATCACTGCCTTCAATGTATTAGCTAGCATCGAGCGAACTTGAGATTGTTGATTTGCTGGATACATATCAACTATGCGCTCAACAGTTTGCGAAGCATTGACCGTGTGCAGCGTTGAAAGCACAAGGTGCCCTGTTTCTGCTGCAGAAATTGCAAGTGATGTTGTTTCTAAATCACGCATCTCGCCAACAAGAATTATGTCTGGGTCTTGTCGAAGTGCATGTTTGAGACCTGAAGCAAAACTTGGCATGTCTCGACCAAGTTCACGTTGTTCAACCAAGCAACCTTTTGAATCGAACGTGTATTCGACTGGATCTTCTAGAGTAATTATGTGTCGGTGTTTTGAAGTATTGATTCTTTCAAGTAATGATGCCAGTGTTGTTGATTTCCCGGATCCAGTATCACCAGTTACCAATACTAATCCCCTTGGCAGTTCTGCTAGCGGAGCAATCGCTGGTGGTAAATTTAACGATTCAAGAGGTGGAATCTTTGTTTTGACAGTACGCATGGCAATTGCTGGCATACCTCGTTGTATATGAACGTTTACTCTATAGCGACATTCCTGTGTTGCCCATGACAAATCCACATCTTGTTGTTCCTCCAATGTTACAAGTTGTTTTTCGTTGAGCATTGTAGATAATAGTTTTTCCATTTCTTCTGGCTCAAGCACTGATTGTTCTAGGGTTATTAAGCCCGTGTCAACTCGAATAATGGGTTGCTCGCCCGAAACAAGATGTATGTCAGATGCTCCCTGCTGCGATGCAGTGGCAAGAATAGCTTCAATATCCATAGCAGCACCATCGGAGATAGTGGCAATACACTTGACACTATGCACATTTACCGAACTGGTCGTGCAACTCGTTCCGATTGTGTGGAATATCTATGTCGATTAGTTCGTTATCGCGGGCACTTCAATCAATCCATGTGCTCGTATTGATGTAGACGGTTTCCAAATCCCCGTCTCAAATAGTGTTTCGGACATTGCTCTCGGCGGAATATACCCTAGTGTCCCCACGAGTTTCCATGAAACCGAGTCCTTTCCAAGCACAACACTCCGCGGGATAACAACCGGAACTGAACTCATGATTGAGGATGAATGCGGGACCGTTTTTTCCGCTGAGGCAAAACCTACATACACTGTCTGTCCGCCAGAAGACACCGCATAGTTATACTTCATTAACTGCAGGGGAATTGCATTCGTATTTGAAATTTCAAATTCAACATCCATAGCAATTGCTTCAGGCGTTGATTGCGTAATTGTTGTGCCCCTATAGTGTGTAATCGGTTGCCGTACACCGCAGCCAACGCACGTCATCATGATGCAGGCCAATACAAAAAGTCGAGTCATAGCACTACTGTACCAAACTCAAGGATATTTTGAAATCCATTATCGAACTGAATAGGTCTTGTTTTGGTTAATGAATGGCTGCTCAAATGTATCGCCAATCATAACTATATGGTCATCAGCTAATGGGAGCATGGGCTGATATCTCGAGTACTGATTCCACCAAACAGAAAGTGTGACCAGAATGAGCATAGCACACCATGAAGCCAACTCGCTTTGGCGCTTGTGCCTTGTACGATAGAGCAGCGTCACACAAACAGCAACGGTCATCGCCTTATAGAACGCAAGCGGCCATACTGAATTTGTGGTTTGAAGTAACCAAAGTGCTATGGGGTTGCCCTCACTCATACCAACCGATGTGAGATAGGAGATTGTAAGGAGCAAGTCCGCCAAACTGAGAAAAACAACACCCCCAAGGAGCCACGTAACGCGTTCTGATCTCTGCGTTTCCGAAACACGGCATGGAATTGAGTTGTTGTAGTGTGATTCTTTCATTTTGATACGTATCTATTATCCCAAATAGTCAGGCAAGTTCGCTAAAACTGCACATCGAACCGATAACCACCAAAAACAAGTTCTGTTTCCGTTTTTTACATAAAAATTAAAAAACGAGCAGGATTATCGGTCATTTAACTTGACAGAAGACCGTTTTCCGATACCAATACGCAAAAATACGGAAACTTCTATGACGACTACAACGCCACCAATCATTGAACAGACACATGGATTCCAATTCGACCCTAACGATTTTGCGATGACTTTTGCAAGCACCGGAACTGTTTTTGCACAACATCAAACGACGAGTATTGAGGAGTGGGAAAATGAAGAAGCGAGTAAAGATGAAGAAGAGGAAAAAATCATCGAAGTAGAGAAGGATCCAGATTTAGAAGACGGGGATGAAGCAGAAGACAACTACAACGATGACGATGAAACTGATGAACTTGGAGATGTCGATGACGACGAGTTTGAACAGTATCTTTTTGGCGAAGACGACGAGTAAAAACTAATGGGACATGTACCCTGCATTTTTTGAGATAGAGTTGTGGCTCTGTGGGAAACCCACCCCTAGTTGTATGAAACTGAGATCAATGCGTAAACTGAATAATCATGCGTTCTGAATTTTTTCGTTTGATCGACCGTGTTTGCCTGCAGCCGACAATGCAAGTGCATCGCAGAGCGTTTGCACAGGATCATGCTCACCGAGTTCGGCTAAAAGTTCGACCATCTTTTCTGTAAGTGGTCCACCATTATCCCTAAATAATCTTCGATGCGCTTCTTTCATTGCATCAATCTGCACATCAGGATATCCTCGCCTCGTCATTGCGACTACATTCACCGCACGAACTTCCGCAGGCGTTCCCTCAACAATCATATAAGGTGGAACATCGCGAGTAATGCGTGCAAGCCCGCCAACATACGAACATCTGCCTATTCTAGAAAATTGGTTAATGCCCGCTCCTCCACCAATTGTGGCGCAATCTTCAACTGTAATATGTCCCGCCAACATGACTTGGTTTGCAATCACAAGATCACTTCCAAGAACACAATCGTGAGCAACGTGAGAAGCAACCATAAGTAAATTGTCATCGCCGATAATTGTCTTTCCACCACCGTGCGCCGTGCCGCGGTGAATTGTGACGTGTTCTCGAATTTGATTTCGATCACCAATCTCGAGCGCTGTAGTTTCGCCATCAAATTTTTTGTCCTGAGGGTCACCACCAACAACACAATACGGGTACAGCCGATTATCCTCGCCAATCAGTGTATCGCTTTGCACGGTAACGTGATTGATAAGGTGTGTCCCCTTCCCAATGAAAACGTTTGGACCAATTACACAGTATGGACCAACCAACGCATCATCGGCAATACTTGCTGATGCATCGATTATGGCTGTGGGATGAATAGTTGACATAGTTAGTTCTGCTCCGCATCCACCATCATAAACCGAATTTGGGCTTCTGCGGCGAGTCGAGAGCCAACAAATGCCTTGCATTGCAATGCCGCTGTTCTCACACCCGCCCTTATAGAAACCGCCTCAAGGACCAGTTGGTCTCCGGGAGTCACTGGATGACGCAATTTGACTTTATCTAAACTCAGAAGAACAGCCAGCTTGCCTGTGTGCTCCAATTTTCGGCTCATCAAGAGACCGCCCAATTGCGCCATTGCTTCTACAATCAAAACTCCTGGCATAATCGGGGTTCCAGGATAGTGACCCTGAAAAAATGGTTCGTTAATGGTGACGTTTTTTACACCTACAGCTCGCTCATCGTCATCCATCTCAACAACTCGGTCGACAAGCAGCATTGGATATCTATGTGGCATTATGCGCTGAATGTCTCGAACA
>CESR01065923.1_pt1 | contig 13519 bp, 23 predicted proteins | sample 356351 | NCBI WGS metagenome assembly CESR01 (sample SAMEA2622149, study PRJEB7988) | marine metagenome | isolation source: saline water (ENVO:00002010), including | reverse complement strand
TGCATATATACAGATCCAGATAATATTCCCGATTGGACAGATGACTTCTTAAAATAAAGGAGAAAAAATGATATTGATTGACTTCAATCAGGTAATGATTGGAAATTTGATGATGAATGCTAAAACTCAGGCCGATGTATCTGAGGACTTGCTACGACATATGATCCTGAATACGCTTCGGAATTATAGAAAGCAATTTACTAAGACATATGGAGAAATAATCATATGTAACGATAGCCGACACTACTGGCGAAAGGATGTATTTCCTCTTTACAAAGCTGGTCGTGCTAGTGGTAGAGAAAAGTCCCCATTTGATTGGGAAATAATCTTCAAAATCTTTGATCAACTACGGTCAGATTTGAAAGAACATTTTCCCTATAAGTTTATTGAAGTTATGGGAGCAGAAGCGGATGATGTCATTGGTGTGATATGCAAATATCACCACGCAGAAGAGAAAATCCTTATTCTCTCATCCGATAAAGACTTTATTCAGCTACACAAATATAAAGGAGTCGTACAATATTCTCCTATGCAAAAGAAATTTGTCAAACATTCAAATCCAATAGCGTATCTTAAAGAACACACTATCCGAGGAGATAGGGGTGACGGAGTACCAAATTTCTTATCTGCGGATGATTGTCTTGTAGAGGGAATCCGTCAAACTCCAGTTGCGAAGAAAAAGCTAGATGTTTGGTTGACTCAAAAACCAGATGAGATTTGTACAACTCAGGAAATGACTAAACGATGGGAAAGAAATGATGAACTGGTGAATTTAGAGAAAATTCCTCAATTGCTCATTAATGATATAAAGAACGCATTTAAAAAAGAGCCCACAGGCAGTCGAAAAAAGTTATATAACTATTTCGTTATGAATAGACTGTCTAAATTAACGGACGTAATTACGGATTTCTAATGAACGATCAAGAAAATATCAAGAAGATTGGTGAAAGAAATAAATTGGAGGATTCTAAAAAAGAAGAGGAAGAAGAAAAGGCAGAAGTAAAATGGAAAAAAGAACATCTAGAAAGATTAGCAATATTACATAGAAGAGCAAGAGGAGAAAAATGGTAAGTGAAATACTGGCCGAACTTGAAAGTGACAATTCACGATTATTTAAGGAAAATGTCCTTACAGTCAACAAAGATAATGAGCAATTAAAAAGTGTTTTGAAAGCCGCTCTCGATCCTTATACTCAATATTTTCAGAGAAAGATTCCTGAATACGAGCGTAAACAAGATATTCCTATTAAGTCGTTAGATTGGGCATTAAAACAGTTACAGTTACTAACGAAACGGGAGGTTACTGGAAACGCCGCTATTCGTCACCTCCAAACGATTTTATTAAGTGTTACAGAAGAGAATGCGGAAGTTATTAAACGAGTGGTGACGAAGGACCTGAAGTGTGGTGTAAGCATTGCTACTGTGAACAAAATATTTGGTAAAGATTTTATTGAAACCTATCCTTGTATGCTTGCTTCAGCATTCAATCAAAAGGCTTTTGAGTCCATTAAATATCCCGCTCTTGTACAGACAAAATTGGATGGTATGAGAGCAAATATCATCATTGATTCGGAAGGTGTAGTCGATGTCCGTTCAAGAAATGGTAAGCAGATTAGTTTATCTGGACATTTTGATAAATTTGTGATGAATGTATTTTACAAATCTCCTACTTTGGCAAATCTAAATGTATTTCACGGTGCTGTTCTTGATGGAGAATTGCTTGTACTAGATGAGAATGATTTATATGTTCTTGATAGAAAAACGGGTAATGGTATTTTAAATAAAGCAGTAAAGGGAACTATATCACCTGAAGAGACCAAACGTGTTAGATTTGAATGTTGGGATATGATTCCGTTAGAAGATTTCAAAAAAGGAATTTGTGAAATACCATATTTTGACCGAGTTGATATTTTACGGGAAAGAATGGAAGCAGTAGTTACTGGTGGTTACTCACATAAAGTCGAAGAAGATCACCTTATTAGTATTCTACAAACTAAGACTGTTGGGAGTTATGATGATTGTGTGGAAATTTTCAATGAAGCATTAGCAGATGGAGAAGAAGGAATTATTGTAAAGAATGGCGATTCTCCTTGGGAAGATAAACGTTCTAAATATCAGGTTAAAATGAAAGCTGAACTTGAAGCAGACCTTTTAGTTGAAGGAATTCAAGAAGGCACAGGAAAATATGAAGGTCAAGTAGGTTCACTTTCTTGCACAACAAAGGATGGAACTCTTAAAGTTAATGTTGGTTCTGGATTGAATGATGAACACAGAAAGAAAGATCCTGATGAATTTATCGGAAAGATAGTTTCTGTTAAATATAATGAAAAGATCAAGGATAAAAATAGTGAACATTGGTCGTTATTTTTACCTATCTTTCAGGAACTGAGATTAGATAAATCTGAGGCTGATAATATATGATTGGAGATTTTACTCTAAATGCAATGACTCCACCACAACCTGTCGGATGGTTAGAAGTAGAGTTAGCTCCATATATAACGGAAAGATTACAGAGTTATATTAAAACAGCGGAAGAAAATCCTGAAATTGTAAGCAATTTGTTAGCAGGAAATATATCAAAATCTCTTAATTTAGAAGACAAAGACGGATGGTTTTATAAAACCGTTTTGTCTAAACTGATTGTTGAATTTGCAGAATCTTATCCTGATAACTATATTTCGGATGATCCATTTACTCATTCGCTTTGGGTGAATTATCAAAAAGAGACTGAATTCAATCCGTTTCATAGTCACGGTGGAGTATTTTCTTTTGTGGTATGGATAAAAATTCCTACTGATTGGAGAGAGCAACACGCATTACCAATTAGTGCTAATAGTAATTTACCCTGTGCTTCTGATTTTGAATTCGTATATACTACGATGTTGGGAGACATTACAAGATATAGATATACATTAGATGATGAATCAGAAGGAAGAATGTTATTTTTTCCTGCAAAATTAAAACACTCTGTTTACCCTTTTTATAATTGCGATAAAGAAAGAATTTCAATTTCTGGAAATATTTGGTATGACACCAACAATAATATCGATTGAAAATTTTTTAGACATAGATGATTTTCAAGACATTCAAAAGATAATGTTAGGGGAAGAGTTTCCTTGGTATTATATGGATAATATTGATACTCTAGATGATGTGGATAAGTTTCAATTCACACACGCTTTTTATGATCAAGGACTTGGGGGTTGGTTATCTCAATATAATCTAAATTTAGTTTGTCAAAAACTAAAAGCCAAAGACCTTCATCGAATAAAGGCTAATTTACTCACAAGAACACCAAAGATAGAAGTAAATACATTTCATACTGATATTCAAGAAAATAGTAATTATTATACCACCGCAATATTGTATATGAATAACAATGATGGATATACAGAATTTGAGAATGGATTTAGAGTTGAAAGTGTCGCAAATAAATTGATTTCATTTCCGGCAGGGACGAAACATCGTGGCACTTCTTGTACTGATAAAAAAATTAGAGTATTAATCAATTTTAATTATAGGGGATGAAAATGGCAGTAATAGTGAATAACAATATAACTTTTCCGGGACAAAACATATATAGTGTGAAGGACACCAAAGTCAAAAAAATTGTTGCAGTTGGTTTTGATAATAAGATGGACGCCAAAGATAAGCGGAATGAATTATCTAAAGACATTTGGGAAAAATGGAAAAAGAAGGCCGAGAACGATAGAGGTCCTAAACCATTTCCTTATATAGTAGTTAAAGGTGAAGATCATCCAAAAAACAAAGTATATACTCGCTATGGCAAAAAAAACTAAAACAGGAATTAATCCTTGGACTGGGGAAAGATACGAGATAAAAGATAAAAATTTGGATCCAAATGTTCCTTGTCCTGATTGTGAAAAGGAAACAGGTACTTGGGATCATATTAAAGCTGGATCAAAATTTTGGACAAGCGAAGCGAAAAAACTTTCGGACGACCGATTGGCAATTTGTGCTGAATGTCCTGAATCAAGGGATATGTTCAATCGAGGTTGGATTAATTACTGTAATAAATGTGGATGTATGTTAAAGGTTAAAACAAGATTAAAATCAAATCAATGTCCTTTAGGAAAGTGGTAAAAAATGGATTATGATTCAGTAGGTGTAAGTCTCACAGATCAAGAGTTTTTTAATGCTAAACTATCCGCAAAAATGCCGTGGTTGGGTGGACATTGTGGAGCATTTGATGTAGGTGCTGATTTTCTTGTTTCTAGTTGCGATAGCATTGGCACAAAGATTAAGTTATATCAAGAAAGCAAAGAAAAATATGAAGGTATAAGCATCAAGAATCTTTCTCAAGACCTCGTAGCAATGGTATTTAATGATATAGTATGTAGTGGAGCAACTCCTTTATTTATGAGTGATTATTTAGCAGTACCAGCCATTAATGATGAACTACACGAATTCATAGATGGTCTTAATGAGACATTAAAAACACTTGAAGGAAGACCTCCATTAATCAGTGGAAATACTCCTATACAGCCTGAAATAGAAACTTTAGATATTGCCGGATTTGGTGTAGGAGCTTGTCCTAAAAAGAATTATATAGATGGAAAGAATATCAAAGATAGTGATGTAATACTTGGATTGAGATCATCGGGTTTTCATTCTGATGGATATGCACTTATTAGAAAAATTTGGAATGATATACCAGTTGCAGAAGGCGATCAAGAAATGATTATTCGCTTATTAACTCCGTCACGTATCTATGTCAATACGATATTGTCCGTTCTAAGAAAATATGCTCCCTTTATTAACGGTATATGTCATATTACTAGTGGAGGTCGAGAAAATTTAAATCGTTTGATGGGAGAAAATTTGAATTTACGACCAAGATGGAATAATGATTGGACTAGACCAGAAGAATTTGACTATATACAGAAAAATGGTAATATCTCTGATGGAGAAATGAGAAGAGTATTCAATGATGGTATTGGAATGATGTTGGTCGTAGATCCAAATGAAGTTGTAGGTATTGTTGAATATTTGGAGAAACTTAAAGAAGAAGTGGTAGTTTGTGGAACTATTTCAACGAGATTCAAACAAACTGTAAATACGGAAACTGGACGAGTTAATGAATCACCTTTGCTAAATTAATGATGAAAATAATTGATAATTTTTTGTCCAAAACATATTATAAGAGTATACTAGAGATTTTGTCCGGCTCTAATTTTGATTGGAAATATTTAGAAAATATTACCGACCCAGAAAACGAAACTAATTCTGTAGAGAATTTTAACGGATACGGACTTTCACATACTTTTTGGGATCAAGATAAGAGATCACTTCCTCCATTCGGACCCTATATGGAACCATTGTTGTATCAGATAATGGACGTTGCTGAATGTGATTTTGTTGTAAGGGGGAGAGCAGATATGGTTACTTGGTCAAAAGATGAATTTATACATCCTCCACACGCAGATTTTCCATTTCCTAATACTGCTACTGTATTTTATGTAAATGAAACGGATGGAGATACTATAATTTATGATATCCGAGAGACTGATGGTTTCCGAATGAAAGAGAAATCGAGAGTATCCCCAAAAGCAAATAGATTAGTCTTATTTGATGGAAGTTTGTTACATACTGGATGTTCTCCAACAAAACATAAAAATAGAATTTTAATTAACTCTAATTATATGAAAAAGGAAGATGCGGAGAGAAGATGAAAAAATATTTAATAATTCTTGCACTTGTAGGAGGATGTACAAGTCCGGAAGATTGTGCAAGAAAATATAGAGTTGTTCAGAGTGAAGGTGGTATCTTAGCTAAATTTAGCGACATTCACCGATATTGTGAATTAGACTACGGAGGAAAATGGAAAATGAAGAAGTAGATAAGATTGCAGAAAAAGAATGGCACGATGGCCACGAACCTCAAGGTATAGATGACCAGTATGTTGAAGAAATGGTTCCTCAACACGTTATTGATGAAGCGGTAGCTGATGCCTCTAGAGAACGTGCAAAGGAGCTAAAACAAATGGAAATGTACGACAGTCAAGATTGGAATTGGAGTGGATTTAGATGAAGATTATATTCCCTCATATTTGGATAATCCTTCAGCAACCTATATGTTAAGCGATCCTATGTGGGTTTTAGAAGAAAATATTGTAATAGATAGAATTGCAAAAAGGGTGGCAGAAGAACCTATAGAAGATTGGATTCTTAATCCACGATATGAATATTTAAGATTTCCAGCCAAATTCTATAGGTTGGAGATGAAATGAAAGCTGAAGACTTAGATCATTTAACACCTAAAAAGGATAAGGAGTACAAAATGGACCCTAAATATGTATTATTGGTAGATAATGGAACTTATGCAGATAATAGTTTGGTAGGATTATTTTGGACTGTCATCAAACATCGATTTCACCACTGGAATAAGGGTGAAGGATGGATTGATTAAGTGTGTATATCGTCTGTAGGAAGTAATCCGTTACATTCATTAATCAACGTTACAGTCAATTCCTTCTCATTTAAACCTGCGCCTTGTCTAGCCGCTTGTTCCGGTGTATAATCTCTTCTTATGATGTCCGTATAACAGTCACATACTAACCAACGCAATGCTTGAGGGAGTCCTGGATGTTTTTGCTGAAAGGTTAAACTACAGACTTGCCATAGTTCTCTGACCTGAAGTGTGGGATAATTTCCGTTGAATTTCTTTGTTGTTTTGTTATCGTTGGCTAATACTGATTTCAGTTTTGCTCCCGCGAAAAACAATAAAATTGAACAACATATTATAATAATTAATTTTTGTATGAAATTTGTAACTTTGTACATAATATCTCCATAATTTAGAGGTCTTGATCACCACCAATACGATGATGACCGAACCAATATTGAACTGCATCTTTTTGACTAATAACTAACATACCTGTAATTGCTGACACAAGATCCCTTGAACTGTCGGGAACTATCTGGTAAAATAATAAGAATAGCATCAAAATCAGCAAACAGAATTGACATACGGTTACGAGGAATCTGGCCGCAAAATGCAATCGTCTTTGCAGATCAGATTCCGTTACTCCATTCGCCTCTGGTATCAGAGCATCAACAATTTTATCTTTTACTCCTTCATCCTCTTTCATAGGCTCTTTATATTTTTTGTATTTTCCCATATTAAGTTAAGACACACATCCATTTGTGACTATATTTCGTGTTTTGTTTCTGGTGTCCAGTTCGTGCCTTGACCCTGACCTTGTTGTCTTCCAAGTTTGTCCATAAATTCCGCATTACATTGACCTATATATTTCGCTCCCATTTCCATTGCTTCTGGCTTAGTTATAGTCACCAGTTTTTTCTGACTATAATTTTCTCTTATTTTATCTACATAGCAATCGCATATGGATGCTACAAAATTTGGACCAGCGGTTGGAACCTTCTGGTGATATGATTGGGCGCATACTGCCCACATCGCCCTTAGGCGTAACACTTCATAATCTCCGTGAAACCTGGACTTCACTTGTTCAACAACTTTCGGTTCGGCGGCTGGAATCGGTACAATTTGATAATTGCAAGCACTCAGCAACATTACCAAACATATCAAAGTCGCTGAAATTATATAATTTTTGATTAATTTCATCGATTTCTCTCTACTGGGTATTAAACAAGTATTTATATAAAGGAGAGAAAAGACTTGACTATGACCTTCGTTCCACGTATAATATATTCTATATGAAAGAAGTTCGTTCTATAAATATTAAAAAGGTCTCATATGAACCCAAAAAATAATGAAGAACGTCTTGCACGAATGGTACCCATAAAAGAAGGTAATGGCGAGGTCATTGGAGAAGTTATATCAATTGAGGAAAAAGTCTTCAAGATTATTAAGATGACAATTGAAGATTTCAAGGGATACAAAATATACGGAACAGTCCCGGAAATTTATCTAGAAGAAAATATAGCAGTTGGAGATTTCGTGAAATTCAATGCGATACTCAGCCAAAAAGAATTAGGATTCGGAAAGTTTGAATATCCAAGACCACGAAAAAATTCTCTCACTAAAGGAGAACCCAATAAAAAACGACCTGTAGTTATTACAGAGGATGAAAAGAAGGAAAAAGTCACCCGAGAATTAATGGACTTTTTATCAAAATAATACAAAAAAAGACTTGACAGTTTCATATGGTTTTGATATAATATACTTAGAGAATGAGAGAGAAATCAATTACCCACAACGGTAGGTGGAAGCTCTGGTTTCTCTCATAACCGCAAATGAAAGTACCAATGATCTGACAAAAGTTGACCGAATAAAATAGGAAGCGATAGATTCTCTGGTTGCTTCCCCCTAGTCACCTACAGAGTACGGATGCGGAGATGTTTGACTAAGAGACATCTTTAAAAATCGCAGAATTCCAACGTAGACGGCCGATGTGACGGGGCTTGAAATGAGTATCAGAGATCAGAGAGAGGGAACAAGCCTCTCAGACAAACCCTACAAGATGTTTTTTCCTTGATTGTTTGTCGAAACAATTTGCGAAGGCTGGCAGGAGTATTAGCCAGATGTGAGAGCCCCTAGCTCAGTAGTAGCGATTCTAGATCCTCTAGACTGATATGGGGCTTTTTCGTATTTAACCGAGGAATAAATGAAAACGATAATTCACGCAAAAAGTATTGATGCCAAGGTAAGACTGGCTCTGTATGGAATGTTAGAATATTCCGCTGTAAAATTGTTTCCGAGGAGAATGAAAAATGTCTCAATTAAATTGCACCTCAAACACTATGAATATGAGGGCGAAGCAATGATTGAGGAAGATACTCAAATTAGAAATCCTAGAAATTTTAGGATTATCATTGATCCATATCGTATGGAGAAAGATGATTGGGGAAGGGAATTGAATTATTCTGAATGGGTCTCCAAGATACTCAGAACTCTCGGACACGAAATGGTACACGTTAAACAGTATATAATGGGTGAATTGACTTTTCCGAGAGGAGCATTGACCTGGCAGGGAGAGAAAGTGGGATGGATGTCAGAAGATGAATATTACTGTTCCCCTCACGAAGTTGAAGCATACGGGAAAGAAAAATGGTTACAGTTAGGATATACTGCGGTATGGAATGAGATCGAAAGCCGTCAAGGCAATAAACTACAAATACTATGAAATTTAGACACGGACCATCTATAGATTTTAACGAATTACAAGAGTTACGTAAGGGAATGGAAATGCAATTTCGTTATAAATTCTACAGGGATCCGAAATTTCCCTTCTTAAAATCTCTGGGAATAAAAAACATTTTTCAAAGTTTTGATGCAGGAGATGATATTGGCTTTATAGGAGTATTACATCTCTGGTGGGTAAAAGATTCAACTGGTACTGTTACAGATATTTGGGAATCAGAATGGATAGATACTCCACACGAAGCGATAGCACTTGCTCACGCAGTTAGTCAAAATAAATTATATGATGAAGAAAAACTTGTATTGGCTCATAAAAAGGAAATTCTAAGATTGGCAGAAAAAGAAGGATTGAAACAATTGATAGAAAAATCAAGAAAAGATGCTGAAGAAGAAAGTAAAAATGTTTTATGGAATTAATGATTATTCGCATAAATATCTCACATTCACTATTTCCCACTTTATACACATAAAAAGCACAGGAGTAGAAAATGAAAAACATCCCTAAATACTACGTGATCACGTAGATAACCTTCCATCTATAAATTTAACTACAAACCCAGAGGTGTCACGGCACCTTTTTGATTCTATAAATATCTTATCTAGAGGAATATGGGAAAATAATAAAAACTAATCCAGTGAAACTATAGTCTAGCATTGTTACGAATGCCGATGATGATTTTATCTCAATGTTGGACTGCTATATGATTAGTTAATAAGGAAACATATATGACACTAAGTAAAATAACTTTTATTCCGTTATTGTTACCTACTATATTTTTAGTAGTATCGGTACTTGTGTGGGCCGGAACAGTTTGTCCCGTTCCATCTGAAGCTACCGTTATCTCAAAAGCTAGAGTAGACCTAAAATTCAAACAACCTGATGATGGAGTAAAAGAAACAAAACCTCTTCTAAAATATAAATCTATATATTCTGGAGAACATTGGCGACCAGATGAAAATCTGACAGCATTTATTAAATCAATCGAAAATCACCCGTTAGCAAATGGTAAGGCTAGATTAGTCAAATATAAAGATTTCGGTTATGTTGCAAAAGGATACGGAACTAGGGCAAAGCACTTTAAAAAGAATACTGTAGCGGAAGCCGAGCGTATTATGATTGAGCATTTGCTAGAAAGTAACAAAGTTGTTGATCGTCACGTAAAGGTTAACATAACTCATCACCAGAGAAATGCTTTAGTTTCCCTGGTGTATAATATAGGACCTTTTGCATTTAGTACCTCCAAAGCTCTTAAAGCCTTGAATAATGGAGATATTAGATCGTTTAAAATCCACGCATTTGATTCTAAACACGGATTTGTATGTGCTGGTGGAAGACACAATAAAGGACTTATGGTCCGTCGGGCTCACGAATTACGAATATGGGAGAAAGGCTCATATTATTCTCAATTAGATAGTTGACGGCTCTGTGGCCGAATGGTTAGGCAGGGGTCTGCAAAACCTCGTATGTCGGTTCGATCCCGATCGGAGCCTCCAGGAATTCCTTGGTAGTTCAGTGGTAGAACGTCTGACTGTTAATCAGAAAGTCGCTGGTTCGAACCCAGCCCAGGGAGCCACAAAAAAGACTTGACAATGACCTAAAGTTGGTGTATAATACAACTATTAATTTAATAATGAAGGTATATTATGGCAAAAAAACTTAAAGTTGAAGTGAAAGAGTCAGCAGATTATGACAATTACCTAGGGGAAGTTAAGGACGAAAGTCTACCGACTTCCCTTGGTAGTTTTATGGAGGATGGTGAAGACGGTATAAATGAAGAAGCAGATATCGAGCAGTGGAGAAAACACTGGAAGAATATGCCATCTTTTACTCAAGAAGAGAATAAAGCCTACAAGCAAGTCATTATGTCTTTCAGAACAAAGGAAGACTACGAAGATTTCCAAAAAAGAATAGATCAAAGATTGACCGAAAAGACAAAGTCCGCTTGGCATCCTCACCTCGATGTAACAGCAAATTCACTTCTCCGCTGGATGGAGGAAGAGTGATTGAACGCATTTACATACCTACCGCGAAAAGAGAAAATAATCAAATTACATATAACAATCTTCCTGATGAATTAAAGAAGAGAGTTATAATGGTTCTAAGGCCTGATGATAGACCTTTATATAATTATGATTGTGAATATCTTGTAGTACCAGAAAAGATTGTAGGTACGTATACAGAATTAGCACAAACTAGGGAGTTTATTCATAAACACGCTGGTACAATCAAATATGCAATGGTCGATGATGATATTATTATCAAGCGAAGGAACGCTAAGTATTGGACTGGAAAGTCTAATATGGAAAAGTCCAGACGGACTGCTACAATTGAAGAAATTTCTGAGATGTATGAAATTGTGGATAAATGGTTAGATGAGTCAGATATAGGTATCGTTGGACTTTCGTGGCCGGATGAACCTCCTGGTGATAAACTATACCGAGATACTACAAATGTAAACACATATGTTTTTTATGATGGTAGAATGATATCCGAAGTTATCGATGAAATGGATATTTCTTCCGTAAGAGTATCAGAGGATATGCTGTTTCTTTACGAAGCATTATCACGAGGTATCAATAGTAGAAAATCGGAAGAATGGATGTTTGATAATAGGAGTCAAGTTGATAAAGATTTACAAGATTCCAGAATTGTTTGGAAAGGTATGTTTGAAGGAAAAGATACGCCTGAAGATTATTTTCAAACTGATGAACATTATGATTGTATGAAATATATCCAAAAGAAATTTCCACACGGTGTAAAGATATTTGAGAAAGATGGTAAAATGAAAAATGTGAAATATTGGAAGAAAGTTTATAAACCAAAAAATAGTAATTCACTTGATAAATTTATGATATGATTGAACGCATTTACATTCCTACTATCCGAAGGACTGATAATCAGGTAACATTTGAGAATCTTCCCAAAGAGTTACAGAAAAAGGTCGTAATGGTTGTAGAGTCTGATGAACGCCATCTTTATGATTATGATTGTGATTATCTTGAATTGCCTGAATATATTGTTGGTTGCGAGTGTCAACTAGCAGAGACAAGAAAATTTATCTACCAACACGCAGGATCAATTAAGTATGCTGTGATTGATGATGATCTCATTCTTTGGCGTAGAAACTCAAAGTATTGGACAGGCAAATCTAATATGGAAAAGTCTAGACGAGATGCAACTCCCGATGAAATTTTACTTGCATACGATACGTTTGATAAATGGTTAGATGAACCAGATATTGGAATTGTTGGAGTAACTGACCTAGCATCATCACATCCGCCTCCAGATAAAGAATATCTAGATACGGTTGCAGTATCTGGAATGTATTTTTTTGATGGTAAAAAGATATCCGATATTGTTTGTGCCGCAATCAATTTAGAAGAAAAATTGACTTGTCCAATCAGAAAAGGAGAGGATTTATTATTTCTCTATGAATGTTTATCACGAGGAATTAATTCTCGTAAGTCTATAGAATGGTGTTTTGTCAATCGTTCAATGACATCAAAAGGAGTTACGATAAGTGGTCCAGGACCAGATCAATCAGACTTAGCTTACGAAGCCCTCGAATATATTCAGGCAAAATTTCCAGAAGGTGTTAAACTTTATGAAAAAGATGGTGTACGTAAGAATCGTAAATATTGCAAAAAGGTTTACAAACCTAAATTGACCTCAACCCTAACTAATTTTATGTAATGACAGGAGCACCCGAACATTATCCACAATATCCTTTGTATATTATATCCAAAGGACGTGCAGATAGTATGATCACTTCAAAAAGTTTATCTCGGATGAAGATTTATCATTATATTGCGATTGAGCCGCAGGATGAAGATCCATATGAAAAAGCCCTTGATAAATTTAAACTTAGGCCATATGCTAAACTTCTGCTACTTCCTTTTGCTAATCACGGAGATGGACCTGGGCGAGCTAGAAACTGGTGCTGGGATCACTCACAAGATGTTCTCGATGAAGAATGGCATTGGGTGATGGATGATAACATTGCAGATTTTTATCGACTTCAAAAGAACTTTAGATACCGAGTAGAGAATGGTGCGTTATTCAGATCCTGCGAAGATTTTTGTGATCGATATGAGAACGTGCAAATGGCTGGATTACAGTACCGATTCTTTATTGCTCCTAATCAGAAGTATCCTCCGTATGTAAAGAACACACGGATATATTCTTGTAATCTCATCAAGAATTCAGGAGTCCATCGATGGAGAGGTCGATATAACGAAGATACAGACCTATCGTTGAGAATACTCAAAGACGGAGATTGTACTATTCAATTCAATCATTTCCTTCAAGGTAAATGTGCGAATCAGACCGTAAAGGGTGGTAATACGGAAGAATTCTACCACGTTCAAGCTACCGA
>CESR01067589.1_pt1 | contig 13523 bp, 17 predicted proteins | sample 356351 | NCBI WGS metagenome assembly CESR01 (sample SAMEA2622149, study PRJEB7988) | marine metagenome | isolation source: saline water (ENVO:00002010), including | reverse complement strand
GTAATGTTTATCTCAGGGCATTCAAAAGAAGCAACAATAGATGTCCATTATAATAAATCAACGGACGAACAACAAAAAGAATACGCAGATGAAGTTGCAGAAAAAGCATTTAACTTTGTTAAGTGATCCATTGGTGCCTGATCCTTTGAAGGCCTGCGGCCCGTATGATCTTACACCTACAGTTGACAGATGCATTAACTGTGGAGAATGTAAAAAGATTAAAGCAATAATAACATTGGATCAAAGATCTGGCCCGTGTTGTTACAGTTGCTTAGAAGTTAATAAATTGGAAAATTAGTAAAAAACAATAATAAATTCAATTTTCGGCTTACACAGATGACTCAGGATTAAGATTTCAACTTCTTTTGATACCCAAGTACTCATGAAATTTTAGTAATTGCTTTATCCTATATAAAAAATAATTTATATTGTCCTTGATATGGGCAAAGGAAGAAAATCTTATAACGATTATATATGTCAAGAGGTATATGTACTTGTAGATGAAGTAAAGAGGCAGTATAAAATAAAATCTACCAGAGAAGCAATTTTGTCACTTAAATTTTTAGGTTCAAAGTGTTTATTTAAATTATTCATTTAGGATACAAGTAATTGTTATTTAAAAATTTTACATGCGCTATATTTAGCACTTAAAATTGTTGTATTTCTTAGGAAAAATTAGGATTTAATCCTTTTACCTTTTTCATCAAATACAAAAATATCATTAGAATTAAATCCAATTATATTCTCTATATTTTGGTGAATTGGTATTTTTGTTTTATTAGTTAAAAAAAAAATTAATCAATATTAAAGATATTTTTTTATTATTTTTTCAATACCAGTGAAATCTTTTATTAGGTGATTGTGATAAATTTCTTTAGATTTTTTTTCAGTATAACCATATTTTAGTAAAATCATTGGAATTTCAGCTGCTTTAGCTGCATTAGCATCTGTTTCACTGTCACCAACCATGATTGATTTACTTTTATCACCATCTAAAATATCAATAGTTTTAAGTAAATGCCCGGGGTCTGGTTTACAATATTCAAAAGTATTGTAACCAGAAACATATTCAAAAAAGTCATAAATTCCAATTTTTTTTAAAAGATCAATTGCCAAAAATTCAGTTTTATTTGTACAAACTGCCATTGATATATCTTGATTTTTGCACCATTCTAAAAATTCTTTTACACCATTAATAAGAGTACTTTCATACAAAATATTTTTTCCATAAAAAGATATAAATTCATCTGTCATTTCATTTTGAATTTTTTCATCAAACCATTTCCATTTACCATTATCTTTTGCCATCATGGCTTTAGCACCACTGCCAACAGCGTTTCTTAATTCATCTATAGATTTTGATGGATAGCCAAATTTTTTCATTACGTGATTATGTGCACGAATTAAATCAGGTGCTGTGTCAACGAGAGTTCCATCCAAATCAAATAAAACAGTAAATTTTTGACTCATTATTAAATATATTTTTTTATTATATTTTCAATACAAGTGAAATCTTTTATAAGGTGATTGTGATATATTTCAGTAGTATTTTTTTCTGTATACCCATTTTCAAATAAAATAACAGGTATCTCAGGAGTCTTAGCCGCATTTGCGTCAGTTTCACTATCATTAATCATTATAGTTTTTTTATATCTCCATCTAATATTTCTACTACATTTGGCACTTAAAATTGTTGCATTTCATGTGAAAATTAAGATTTGACCCTTTTGCCATTTTCATCAAATACAAAAATATCTTTTGAATTAAATCCAATTATATTCTCTATATTTTGGTGACTTGGTATTTTTGCACTTATTTCAAATTGATCTATTTTAATATAAGCAATTTTTTCGTTACCTAAGTTTTCAATTAAATCTACTTTTGGATTAAACTTATATTCATTATCTTCAGAAAAACTAAAATGTTCTGGTCTTATACCAAAATAATAATCTTTTTTTGAAAAATTAATTCCATTAATTTTAACTTTGTTACCTAAAAAGTTAATTTCGTTTCCTGAGACTACGTTGTCACTAGTAACTTTTAAAATATTCATTTTTGGTGTTCCAATAAATTGGGCCACAAAAATATTTGATGGATCTCTATATATTTCATCTGGTGTCCCAACTTGCTCTATATTTCCAAGATTTAAAATTACAATCCTATCAGCTAAAGTCATAGCCTCAACTTGATCATGTGTTACATAGATCATATTTGTTTTTATTTTTTTATGAAGTTTTGAAATCTCTACTCTCATCTCAGCTCTTAAAGCGGCATCTAAATTAGATAGAGGCTCATCAAAAAGGAAAATTTTGGGATTTCTTGTGATCGCTCTACCTATGGCAACTCTTTGCCTTTGACCGCCAGATAATTGTTTTGGTTTTCTCTCTAATAATTCCTCAATTTGTAGAATTTTTGCAGCATGCATTACTTTTTGCTCAATTTCTTCTTTAGGTCTCTTTTCTATCTTTAAACCAAAAGACATATTTTCATAAACATTCATATGCGGATATAAAGCATATGTTTGAAAAACCATTGCGGTTTGTCTTTTTGACGGGTGTAAATCATTTATTTTTTGATCATTAATATAAATTTCACCCTCATCAATTTTTTCAAGTCCCGCAATCATTCTTAACAAGGTTGACTTTCCACATCCTGAAGGGCCTACTAAAACTAAAAATTCGTTATCATTACCCAATAAATTAAAATCAGTAATTATTTTATTAGATCCAAACGATTTATGAATGTTGTTAAATTTTATATTAGCCATTATGTTTTATCTCCTTTATATATTCAGCTATCTGATAAGAAAATGAAATAGCTGGGCCAATTGTAATTCCTCCGCCAGGATAAAAACCTCTCATCATTGATGTCATATCATTTCCTGCGGCATATAAACCTTCAATAGGAGAACCATTTGAATTATAAACTCTACAGTTTTCGTCTGTTTTTAAACCAGTAGCTGTTCCTAATGTTGCTGCTTCAATTTTAAGTGAATAAAACGGCGGCTTAATTATTGGTCCTAAATTTGGATTGATTATATTCGTTTTATCTCCAAGTTTATGGTTAAAGGAACTATAACCCCTGTTAAATTCTAAATCCTTACCAGTTCTTGAGTATTCATTGTTTTTTTTAATAGTATCTAATAAGTTTTCTTTATTTACACTAATTTTTTTAGCCAATTCCTCTATAGTTTTTGCACTATTAATATAATTCATATCTACATATTTTTTGATATTAAGTGTCCATGGCCAAGGTAATAAATAACCTAAACCTCTTTTTTTTATAAAACCACTGTCACAAATAAAATGAAAGTTATTTTTTTTTGAACTATCGTTAAACATTGCAAAAACTATATCATGATAAGAATTTGACTCATTTACAAATCTTTTTCCCTCATTATTAACTGCAATGATACCTGGCCTTCCTCTGTCAAACCATCCATAAGGTACTACTAAATTCTCATCTTTTTTCTTCATTAATGATATTGGAGTCCAATATCCAGGACTAGCAACATCATTGTCAATTTTAGCACCAATCTTTTTTGCAACATTTATACCATCGCCAGTATTTGAAGAGTCTACCAATGTTTCTGAATGCTCAAAACCTTTACAAATTTCATCACGTAATTGTTTATTATTAGCAAAACCACCTGTTGCTAATATTACTCCATATTTACTCTCAACTATTATATCTTTTCCATCTTTATTTATTACTGCTCCAGTTACTTTATCATTTTCAAATATTAATTCTTTAATTGGAGAGTTTTTCCATAATTCAACATTATTCTTTTTAAGACTATGGACGCATCTTGCAACTAGAGCATTTCCATTTCCTAGCTCAGTTCCTCTTGGATATTTAACTCTATCAATTGAATATCTTAAAATTCTTTTAAATACGTGAAATAATTTTTTTATAGAAGAAAATGGATTCAAGAATGTTGCAACTTCACTTGTTGAAACCATCATACCTCCCAAAACTAACATCCTTGGAATTGGCCATCTAATATTTAAAAATTCCTTACCTAATAATTTTGCGTCAAATGGTAAAGGGGATAGTGATCTGCCAGTTTTGACACCTCCTATCTCATTAGAATGATAGTCTGGAGTATCGTTTAAATAAAATTTAACCTCAGTATCCTTATCAAGCTCTTCTATAGCAACTGGGCCTTTTTTTAAAAAAATATCAACAAACTCCTCTTTATAAAAATTTCCAAGTTCATTTTTTAGATATTTTTTTGCATTTTCAAAATTGTCACTTATCCCAGCATTTTTTGCATGATGTGTGTTAGGTATCCAGATCATTCCCTGTGAACAAGCTGTAGTACCTCCATAAAAATTGTTTTTTTCACAAATAAGTGTTTCAAATCCTCTTTTAGATAAAAACAACCCTGAAGTGAGACCACCTATTCCTGATCCAACAACTAATACATCTACTTTTTTTTTTATCATAATAAAGCTCTCAAAAAAATCAATTTACTAGACATTTTAATGTATCGAATAAATCGATTATTATATCGACTTTAATCGTTTGACTAGTTGATCAATAATTTTTATGATTTCGTTATATAATAATTAGGAGAAAAATGAAAAAAATAAAAATATTTTTTTCGGCAATATTATTTTCAATAATATCAACTTTTGCTTTAGCTGATTTTGATTGGAAAAAATATTCTGGAGAAACAATCGTGTTTGCATATGACATTCATCCTTATGTAGATGCACTAGTAGAAAAATTACCAGAGTTTGAAGCATTAACAGGAATTAAAGTTGATGCTCAAATATTTCCAGATGACGTTTATTGGAATAAATTAAATCTTGAAATAACTACTGACTCAGGAGCTTGGGATGTTGCAGGAACTGGTGTTCAACCGACATGGGATACATCTGTAGGTAATCATAATGTTGATTTAAGTAAATTTTTAAATGATCCTTCAATGACAAGTCCTGACTATAACTACAATGACATATATCCTTCTCTAAGGTCAGCTATGACTTGGGATGTAAAAGGAGAAGAAGTTGTAGGTAATGGTAAAGGAGTATGGGGTTTACCTCATTCATTTGAAAATATGAATCTAATGTATAGAAATGATATTTTAGGGAAACATAATATAAAACCCCCTAAAACTTTACCTGAATTAACAGCAACTTGTAAAAAATTAAAACAGGTAGAACCAGGTATTACACCGATGGCTTTGAGAGGAGTTAATTTTTGGAGTAGTGTTCATACAGCGCCAGCATCAATTGCAAAAAGTTATGGTGTTGTAGATTACGTTATGAAAGATGGAAAAATTTCAGACACAGGATTGGATTCCAAAGCTTCAATTAAATTCCACAAAGATTATGTTGCTATGGTTCAAGAGTGTGCTGCAAAATCTTGGCCTAATGATAACTGGTATCAAGTTGTAGATGCTTTAACTTCTGGTAATGCTGCGATGGCTGTAGATGCTAATATGTTTGGTTTTTGGAACAATATAAAAGATCCTGATGGAAAAAATCCATCTGGTAAAATATCTTTTGCTCCTCCACCAACTGCACCTGGAGCTAAAAACTTTGAATCTAATATATGGATTTGGTGTATAACTATGCCTTCAGCTTCAAAGAAAAAGGGTCCAGCTTGGTACTTTATGCAGTGGGCTACTTCTCAAAAGATGGTTCTAGATGGTGCTATGATGGGTAAAATGGTTAATCCTATTAGAAAATCAACATGGGAAAGTGATGATTGGAAAAAATATGCTAACCAACCTGAGTTTAATAACTACTATGATACATTCATTGAAGTTCAGGACAGAGCAGCACTATTTTTTACTCCTAGATATGGATTTGGAGAAGCAATGAATGCTTGGTCTGTAGCTATGCAAGAAATGGTCAATGGAAGACCTGTAGAGGAAACATTGAAAGAACTTGCAGGAAGCATCAGAGCAGGAATCTAAATAAGCACTACTTCCTCGGTTAACTTTGGGGGCGTTGACATACGCCCCTAACTATATAATTTTAATATAATATAATGAATCAATCAAAAGAAAATTCTTTAAAAAATTTTTTAATCTTACCCAGTGTATTAGTTTTATTATGTTTTTTATTTGTTTTTTTTTATGGTGTTTATCTCTCTTTTACTGATTTAAAACTAGGAAAACCAACAGTTAATTTTTCGGGTTTTAAAAATTATATTTATTTATGGAAAAATCCATTATTTTGGAAATCTACAAAATTAACTATTTATTTCACATTAGTATCAGTGGTTACTCAGGCATTTATAGGTGTATTACTTGCAAAATTATTTTCAACAAAAGTTTTTTGTGCAAAAATATTTAGACCTATAATTTTATTACCTCTTGTTCTTCCACCTATGAGTGTAGCTCTAATGTGGACTACTATGATGAACCCTGAAAGAGGTGTTTTAAATTATTTTTTAAGTTTAATTGGTATTGAACCCTTTATGTGGATTTCACAATATTCCACTGCAATGCTATCAGTAATTTTTATAGATGTTTGGACATACACTCCTTTCTTTACTCTAATAATTTATGCTGGCTTACTTGGAGTTAATCAAGAAATAAAAGAAGCTGCACAGGAGGCTGGTGCGGGTGCCTGGATAACATTCTGGAAAATAGAATTACCTTTTATGATGCCATATGTGCTTATAGCCGCTGTTTTCAGAATAATAGAGTCTTTCAATCAATTCGATATATTTATTGGTACAACGGGTGGTGGACCAGCAAAAGCAACAACAGTCTATTCTATATATGGGTATATACAGTCGTTTCAAAATTTAAATTTTGGAAGAGGTACGGCAATTTTGTTTGTTAATTGGTGGCTAGTTCTAATTGGAGCATTAATAACCATAAAATTATATCAAATGGCAAGAAAGAGAGTGAGCTAAATGAAATTTAATTTTAATCTAACAAATTTTTTTTTGAACTTATTGGTATTGTTTGCAGCTATAATAATTATTTTTCCAATTTTTTGGATTTTCTTAATGTCTTTAAAATCATCAGCGCAAGTTATGGAGTGGCCGCCAGTTTTTATTTTTGAGCCAACTTTAGATAATTATAAAGTATTATTTGATATGTCAGTAGCTGGGTCGTCTAATTATGGTACTATTAGAATTAATTTTTTTGAACCTATCTTAAATAGTGTTATCATATCAGGAGGTGCTGTAATTGTTTCACTGATAATTGGTATTCCTGCAGGATATATTTTAGCTAGATCAAGTTTTAAGTTTAAAGAAGATATAGGTTTTTTTATCTTGGGATTTAGGTTTGCTCCTTTAATTCTTGTAATTATTCCTATGTTTTACCTTTTTACTATTTTGGGAATTAAGGACACTTATTTTGGGATGATTTGGGTTTATCAGGTAATAACATTACCAATGATAATTTGGCTCACAAGAGTATATGTTGAAGATATCCCTATAGAATTAGAGGAGGCAGCATTTGTAGAAGGAGCAAGTGTTTTACTTGTTATCTCTAAAATAATTTTACCTTTACTAAGACCTGGTTTAGTAGGAGCAAGTTTATTGGTTTTCTTAATAGCTTGGCACAATTTTGCTTTAGGTTTATTGCTTGCAAGTAAAAAAGCCCCTGTAACCGTAGCATTATTAAAATTATTAAATCCAGGAATAAATTTCTATCCTGTAATGGCATGTGGTCTAGTTATTTCAATGATAGTACCTATTCTGCTAATATTTTTGGGTCAAAAACATTTTGTAAAAGGTTTAACTTTTGGAGCTGTTAAGTAATGAAGAAAATTTTATTTTGTGGAACCACAAATCTGGACTATTTTATTTATAGTAAATCTTTACCTACTGAAGGTGTTACTATTAAAGGTGATTTTCAACAAAATGCTGGTGGAAAAGGTGCAAATCAAGCAGTAGCTTGCTCAAAGCTTGGTAATAAACCATTTTTTTATACGAGATTATCAAATGATATGGCAGGGAAATACTTATACTCATCTTTAATTTCAAGCGGTGTTAAAATAAACGCAATTAAGATAATCAAAAATAATAAGTCAGGGGTAGCTTTAATATTTGTTGATAAAAAAGCAAAGAATCTTATTGGAATTGCTCCTGGACTAAATGAAAAAATGCCTAAAAAAGAAATTTTTAAGGCATTAAATTTATTGAAAAAAAATGATATTGTGGTTTGTGAGATGGGTATACCTTTAAATGCAATCAAACAGATACTTACATTATCAAAAAAGAAAAAATTAATTACAATTTTCAATCCTGCTCCGGTTACTGGTAAATTAAACAAAAAAGATTTCAAAAATGTTGATTATATAACACCTAATGAACATGAAGCTTTTGAACTTACTAATATAAAAATTAAGAACAAAATTAGTGCTAAAAAAGCAGCAAAAAAATTAAAAACACTTGGTTGTAAAAATGTAATAATAACTTTAGGAGAGAGTGGTGCTTTTGCAATCATAGATGATATAGATTTTTATATCAAAGCACCAAAAGTAAAATCTATTGATACAACTGGTGCAGGAGATGCTTTTAATGGAGCTTTCGCTTTTGGATTAAGCAAAGGATTAAATGGAAAAGACTCTTTAAAATTATCAATTTTAGTTGGATCTTTAAGTACAACTAAAAAAGGTTGTCAACCTGCAATGCCTACCTTAAAAGAATTAATTAAATCTAAACTGATTAATAAAAATGAATTTTCAAAAATATTTTAAAGATAAAACAGTTTTAGTCACTGGGTCTGGAAGGGGTATTGGTCTAGAAATTACTAAAGAATATTTAGAACATGGGGCAAAAGTAATTGCTATAGATTTAAATATACAAAAATTATTAAAATTTGAAAATAAATTTAAAAATAAAATCTTAATAGAAAAATTAGATTTATCAAATTTAGAAGATTTTCAAGATTATTTGAAAAAACTTCCCAAAAATTTTAAGAATATTAATATCTTAATAAACAATGCTGGCATGAAATCATCAAAAAATTTAATTGAAACAGATATGGATGATTTAAATAATTTGATTAATTTCAATTCTATTAAAGTGATAGAGATATCAAGAATATTAATGAATTTTAGTCTTAAAAAGAACAAGGGTAAAATTATTAATATTGGATCCTCTCTTTCTTCACATGGAGCAGTATTTAGAACCCAAGGAGGTGGGTCTGATTATTCAGTTACAAAATCAATGGTGCATATAATCACTAAGATAATGGCATATGAATGTGCTAAATTCAAAATTAATGTTAATGCTATAGCCCCAGGAATCATACAAACACCTATGCATGATAGACCGATGCATGTAACGGAAAAAAAACATTTGGATAAAATTCCTTTAGAAAGAATTGGTCTCCCTAAGGACATTTCTGGAACTGCTTTATTTCTAGGTTCAAATTATTCTTCCTACATTACTGGCCAAATAATACATATAAATGGTGGAATGTTAATGATCGGTTAAATGACAAAAATTAATTGGAAAAAAATTAAAGGTTTTATATTTGATTTAGACGGTGTCGTTTACAGAGGAAATAAACCTATTAAAAGCGCTGTAAAAACAATTAATCATCTAATAAAAAAAAAATATAAAGTTGCTTTCTTAACAAACAATTCAACAAAATCTCAAAAAGAATTTTCTCAAAAAATTATTAAATGTGGTGTTAAAATAGAGCCAAAGTTTGTTATTACCACTAGTGTTGCAACAGCAAATTTCATTTCTAAAAAATATAAAAAAGGCAATAATATTTATGTAATTGGATCCAAAGCTCTAAAAAATGAGATAAAACTTAAAAAATTTCGGATATCTGATAACAATGTTAAAGCTGTTGTCGCAGGGTTAGACTTGGATATAAATTATAAGAAAATTACACATGCAAGTAATATTTTAAGAAAAGGAAAATTACTAGTTGCTACTAATCCAGACAAAATACTGCCGAATGAGAAAGGATTCCAACCTGGCGCAGGAAGTATTATTCAATCAATAATTGAAGCCACAGGACCAAAAATTAAAAAAATATTTATTGGAAAGCCTAACACGTTTTTAATTAAAGAAGCACTAAAAGTTATGAGACTAAATAGAGACAACGTAGTACTTGTTGGTGATCAGTTAGAAACTGATATCTTAGCGGCAAAAAATTATAAAATGAAATCTATACTTGTTGAAACTGGAGTTCCAAATACCACTAAAAAAATCAAAGCTTCACTAAAGTTAAAAAATCTGGGTCACTTAATTATTAAGTAAAATGAATAAAATATTATTCGTATCAACTTTAGACTCAAAATTAGATGAAAGTAAATATATTATTAGTAAATTAATCAAAAGTAAAAATAAATTAATAATTTTTGATTTAGGTATAAAAAGAACGACTTCAATAAAAAGTAATATATATCGAAACAAACTAATTAAATACTCAGGATCTAAAAAATCAATAATTGAAAGATTAAAAGAGCCCTCAAAAATTCTAAACATTTTTTCAATAGGAGCTAAAATAATAATTAATGAACTATTTAAAAAAAATAAATTTGATATAGTTTGCTCAATTGGTGGTGGTAAAGGAACAGCACTATTTTCAAGTATTATCGAGGATTTACCGTTATCAGTACCAAAATTTATTATTACAAGTGCAAGACCTGCTATGATATCGAAAATATGTGAAAAACAAAATATAATTGTTTTTCCTACTCCAATTGATTTTTTTGGATTAAATTCTTTTAATAAAAGGACATTGGATATTTATACAAGCTCAATTTCAAACGTAAAGAAACCTAATAACTTATTAAAAAATAGAAAAAAAATTATAGGCATAACGTCTTTTGGTGTTACGACAAAAGCAGTAAATTTTTGTGTAAAATTATTGAAAGATAAAAATTACGACTCAATAGTGTTGCCTGCAAATGGTGTTGGTGGCAAATTTTTTGAAAAACTTATTAATGAAAAATATTTTGACGGAATCATAGATTTAACAACCTCAGAAATAGCAGATGAAGTTGTTGGGGGTACGGCTAGTGCGGGACAAAATAGACTTAAATCAGCAATTAAAATGAAAATTCCACAAATTGTTTCTACTGGAGCAATCGATATGGTCAATTTCTCTTCATTAAATACTATTCCAAAAAAATTTTTGAAAAGAAATCTTTATCAACATACAAAATTTACAACTTTGATGAGAACAAACATTGATGAAAATATTAAGATTGCAAAAATTATGTCCAAAAGATTAATAAATAAAAATTCTAAATGCATTGTAATTTATCCAAAAAAAGGATTTTCAGATTATGATAAAAAAAATAAATTCTTCTATGGTCCAAAAGAAAATGAAAGCTGGTTTAAAACCTTTAAAAAATATAAATTTAAAAACATCCAACTAATTGTAAGCAACAATCATATTAATGACATTAAATTTGCGAATACAGTTGTTGATTGGATTCAAAATAATGTTTAAAATTACACAATGGCTAAATTTACAAAAAAACAAATTCTAAAATCACTTAACAATCAAATCAAAAAAAAGAAAGCGATTCTAGCTGCTGGCTCAAGTTGTGGATTGGTAGCAAAATGTGCTAGTGAAGCAGGTGCTGATTTAATAGTAGTGTATAGTACTGGTAAATCAAGATTGATGGGACTACCAACCAGTAGAATTGGTGACTCAAATAAAGAGACTATAAAACTATGTTCGGAAATTCAAAATGTTACAAGCAAGACACCTATTATTGGAGGAATTGAAGCCTGGGATCCAACTAATTTAAATATTGAAAGATTATTAGATAGCTTTATGGATGCTGGTTACTCAGGAATAATTAATTATCCAACAATTTCTACAATGGGAGATAAATGGAGGAACAGAAGAGAAAAAGTTGGTTTAGGGTTTAATAAAGAAATTGAATTAATTAAAGCAGCAAATAAAAAAAATATTTTTTCTATGGCCTACGTTGCTGAGGAAAAAGATGCAATTGAAATGGCAAAAGCTGGTGCAGACTGCATAGTTCCTCATGTAGGTGCGACTAAGGGAGGAATATCAGGTTTTTCAGGTGCTTCTAAGCTTAGTGAAAGTATAAAAAAAATAAATTCAATAATTAATTCTTGCAGAAAATACAAAAAAAGTATTTTTTTAGCACATGGTGGGGAAATAGCTGAGCCTGCAGATACAGAGAAAGTATATTCAAATACACTGTGTAAAGGTTTTGTTGGAGCTTCAAGTATAGAGAGAATTCCAATAGAGAACGCTATAACAAATATAGTAAAAGAATTTAAAAGTAAAAAAACTTAAATTACTTTTTTCGAAAAATATTCATGCTAATCTAAATAAATATAATGAGACTTTGGCATTTAAAAGTATTTAATGAGATAATGGTTTCTGGAACTATTAGTCAAGCAGCAAAAAATCTCAAAAGAACACAATCCTCTATTAGTGCGGCTTTATCTAATTTGGAAAAAAGAATTGGATATCAATTATTCATTAGAAAAAAAAGACGTTTACATGCTGTTCCAGAGGCATATTTTCTTAAAGAAGAGGGTGAAAGAATACTTCAACAGGTAGAATTTTTAGAACAAGCAGTTGGGAAAAAAAATGAAATTAGTTTAAAACCTATTAAAATTGCAAGCATGCCTTTATTGGCAGAAATTTTAATACCTAGTATAATTAGTAAATTTAAAAAGAAATCTTCTATATCAAATATTTTAGTTAGCTCTCGTCATTCACAAACTGTATATCAATTAATATCAACACAAACATTTGATATTGGTGTTGCAGAAATTCAAAGTAAAAGATCTCTTGTTAATCAAAAAGAATTTCATCTAGAATGTATTTGTGTATTATTTGCAGGAGATCCTCTTTCAAAAAAAAATATTATAACACCTAAAGATCTTAAAGATAAAAAATGCGCTACCTATATGCCAAATCACTCTATCACCAAACAATTAATAAGTATTTTTGAAAAAAATAAGTCATCTTTTAATCCGCAATACCAATTTCAAAATGCAGGAATAAGCTGTGTGAATGTTGTAGATAACCCAAATACTTATAGTATCATCTCCCCAATAGATTTTTGGTTGTTAAACAAATTTAATTTAAATACTTCAAAATTAGTATTTCGTCGATTTTCTCCAACAATACCCTACTCTTTTGGAATATTGACTCCATCACATCAGCCAATGTCACAAATAGCTAAATCTTTTTTGAAATATACTGAAATAGAAATTGACAAGATGTTAAAGGAAATTAAAAAAAGAGGTGCTTTATTTCAAATTTAATTATTTAATTTTGAATTAATTCAAAAATATCAACGCCAATTTGGTTCAAAATATGAGCTATATCAATTGGAACCCAGTTCTCTCTTTTTTCCGAAAGCATGGTTTGAGCTCTTAACTTTATTAACAACATCTTCTTTAAAACGGATAGGTTCAATTTTTTTACGAGAATGTTTTATCTCGCCTTCCACTATGGGATCTACTAGAATATCTTTCATACTTTCTCCACCTATAAAGGTTTATTTTTTATATTCTAATAAGTAATGAGATTACTAGCGCGAAGTAGTGTGAACCGTCGTCAACCATTGTGTCCCACC
>CESR01163301.1_pt1 | contig 13690 bp, 12 predicted proteins | sample 356351 | NCBI WGS metagenome assembly CESR01 (sample SAMEA2622149, study PRJEB7988) | marine metagenome | isolation source: saline water (ENVO:00002010), including | reverse complement strand
GAATTGCCCATGTTGGCAGCGTTGTTGCTGCGACTGCTGCAGCGGCGCCAGTTGTTTTGACAAAATCTCTTCTTGTTAAATCACTCATTTTTTTCTCCATCTTTCGTGACGAGTCGCATGCCAACAAAGTCAGCATCTGCAAGCCACCACGGGCTTCGCGGTAATTGAGGGTCTGTTTCATTCCAAGCTTTCTTGGGCGTGAGTAAGGACAATCGACCTAATTTTTCTGGGGGAGTTCTGAAACTGCCACCAATAACCCTTGGTCCATCTTTTGTAAGAACCCACTCTCCAACATTTCCACGCATGTCAAAGATGCCAAGTTCGTTGGGAGTAGATGAGGTTACAGGATGTGTTTTGTTCTCTGCAGTTTCTTTGTTCCATGTGGTGCCACCGTTTGCATCTGCCATTTTCCATTGTTCAATGGTTGGAATGTTGTATGTTCTTCCAGTTTCGTTAGAGAGCCACTTGCAAAATGCTTCTGCTGCCTTTGCTGACATAGAGATTGCAGGATATCCTTGCCGTCCGTAACCACGATCGACAAGAGCGTATGCAGGGGTAGGACCAGTAATGGCATCTATGCCAGCATGTAAATTTTCGGAGCTGTTAACGAGTTGCAAGTACTTGTCATACAGATCCCACGTGAGTTCGGTTCGTGCAATCCAGAAAAGTTCTTCTTCTGTTTGGACAGGCATCATTTTAAATGAGATGTCAAGACCTTTGATTGTTTCTGCAAAAGGAGTTGCTTTTACTGCGACTTCAGGGAGTGGGACGAGACAAATCAGAGCAATGAACAAAAAACGCATCGCTATATTATACTTGCTTGATGATTGCCTTAGCGAGTAATAACGCAGTTTCTTTGCAATGCCTGAAGAATAAAGATGGTTCGACGAGTTCGAGTTCATTGAGAAGCAAAGTGCCATCGTCGCTACGGAGATAATCGAAGCGTGCGTAAAGAAGTGAAGCGTATTCTGGGACTTTTTCTAATGTTATACACATATCTGCTATATCAGATTGAGAAAAATTGTAGGGAACATCACTTGCACCAAAATCATCTTGAACTCGATAATCACCTTTCACTGGAATTTTTTGCACGCCGTGCGTGAATTTACCGTCTATAAAAATTGCAGAAAGTTCACCTGTTGTTTCAACACTTTCTATGTACGGCTGCACCATCATGTCTTGATGCAGTTGTGCATTGAGAAATTCTTGTGCTTCTTCGATGTTTTTAAGTGTAAAACGAAATGTATCAGATGCACATGCGCCAACTTGCGGTTTTATAAAACCTTTGTCAGTTTCAAATTGATGTAACAAATTTTCAAGATCAACTTGTTCGTTTGCGTTAATCCAAGCAGTCTTTGCTATCGCTACGCCACATAGTTCAAGTTCGTGTAGATAAGATTTATGCGTGTTCCATTCGACAATATTTGCGTTGTTAAATAGCCGTGGAACTGATTGGCACCATTGGACGAACTCCTCTTTTTGGGAGTGATAATCCCAAGTCGTTCGAATGACGGAGATGTCGAATTGATTCCAATCAATGCCTGAATTCCAAATTGGCAAATGCACAGTTGCGCCAAGATTTTTGAGTGATTCAATGAGAGGTTTGTCATCAACTTCCCACCCCGGCAAATCGTTACAAGTAACTAGTGCGATATTCATGAATTATCAATTTCTTTTCTTAGGCGTGGCATACGGAAATAGGCACGATAGCAAATGTATCTACATTGACGAGACCAAGGTCAGTAAGTTTTAATGTTGGGATGACCGACAGTGGGAGGAAACTCAATGGCATGAAGGGATCATCGATAGGACAGCCCATTGAACGCACTGCTTGCAGGACCGCGTGTTGCTTTTGTATGACTTGGGTAGCACCTTCATTGGACATTAGCCCTGCAATTGGAAGTGGAAGATACGCTTTGATTTCTCCATGTGCAACAACACATAATCCACCCTCGGGACTCAGAGTTTGTGCAGCTAGTTCCATGTCACTGTCACAATCGCCTACGACAGCAATGTTGTGAGCATCGTGTCCAACTGTTGATGCAATTGCACCTCCAGAGAAGGCAAAACCGTGCACAAAACCTAGCCCAATGTTTCCTGTGTTGTGGTGCCTTTCGATGACTGCCATTTTGAGGATATCTCGGCTAGTGTCAGCTACGTAGTACCCATCTTTAATAGATGCAGGAAGGTGAAGTTCATTTGTAATAAGTTGCCCTTGATTGAGTTCAATGACTCGAATTGTTTCCCCTTGCGCTTTAATCGAAAAGGAAGTTTCGTCAATTTGTTTTGGAAGGTGTACACTGTTTATTGCAGCTTTCCAATTTGTGTTTGATGTACAAATGGATTTCATCGCATCATTTTCGGCGACAAGCACACCACGATGCCAAGTTTGTTTCACGTGAAATTGGTGCAGATTATTGAAGATGATGAAATTTGCATATTTGCCTTCTTCAATCGCACCGAGGTTGTGTAACGCATAATGATCTGCAGGATTCTTTGTTGCAATACAGATTGCGAGAACTGGGTCAAGGCCAAGTGTGATTGCTTTGCGAATGATGTGATCAATATGCCCTTCGTTTTTTAAATCTGCTGGGTGTCGGTCATCAGTGCAGAAACAAATTTTGTGCGCATTTTCAGGAGTGACAATTGGCAAGAGGGCTTCTAAATTTCTGGCAGCACTTCCTTCACGAATGTAAATTTGCAAGCCAGCGTCAAGTTTTTCTTGCGCTTCCTCTGCAGTTGTTGATTCGTGGTCGCTTGAAATTCCAGAAGCGATGTATTTGAGAAGATCTTTTCCTCGGAGTCCCGGACAGTGTCCATCTACTTTTCCATAACGCAGTCCCATTTGAATTTTCTTATGTACTTCTGGATCATCGTGAATAACACCAGGAAAGTTCATCATTTCTGCGAGGGCAATGACGCGGTTATCATCAAACAGTGGTTCAAGGTCATCAGCAAGAAGTGTTGCGCCGCTGGTTTCAAGAGGGGAAGCAGGAACGCAAGAACTAGCGGCAAAGAAGCAATCCATTGGAAGTTCTTTTGCATCATCCATGATGAGTTTGATACCTGGAATTCCTAGGACATTTGCAATTTCATGTGGGTCAAGAACCACAGAGGTTGTGCCATGAGGCAGAGCAAGATTGCAAAAACCTGATGGAGGCAACATAGTAGATTCGACATGCATGTGCGCATCGATCAGTCCGGGTGCAACAAGTGCTCCATCGAGGTCGATAGTTTCTATTGCTTCAGATGCATCGAAAGTGAAGCAACCGTTCTTAATTCCAATGTCTTTTTTGAGAATCGTTCGAGTTGTGACATCAACGAGTTGACAATTCTGAAGGAGAAAGTCAGCAGTTGTCATTCGGTTTCTAACTCGACTGCATCACCTGGTTCCATGACAAGAACATCGATGCCCTCAGGGGAGAATTTTGTGACATCAACTTCGATTGGCGGCCATGTGTTGTAGTGCATGGGAATAGCGCTTGGAGCACCGATCATTTCGGCAGCAACAGCCGCCATTTCTGGACCCATGGTAAACCGATCACCAATTGGCAGCATTGCAATATCTGGTTTATAAATTTCACCAATGAGTTCCATATCGGAAAATAGTGCGGTATCACCTGCATGGTAGAACACTGCGCCATCGAATTCGACGACAAGCCCACAAGGCATTCCCATGTATTTGCCATTGAAACTCGAAGAATGAAATGCTTGGGTAAAAGAGATTGCACCAAATTCAGTTTCGATACGACCGCCCGGATTACCCGGTTCACATTTATCGTGCCCTTGTTCGCCAAGGTAATCACAGATTTCGTAGGCTGCAAAGACAGTCGCATCGTTAGCTTTTGCAATACCTTCGCAGTCGGCGAAGTGATCGAAATGCCCATGTGTAATTGCAATATGTGTGCATTTGACATCAGCTGCGGCGATTTTCGCAACGGGGTTGTCAGTAAAAAACGGATCGATCAAAAGGCTGTGTGTCTCATTTTCGATCGTAAAGGCAGATTGTCCATGAAATGTAAGTTTGGTTGGCATTTAGGCATCGTACCACCCAAATGGGGGCACACATGGGGACAGAGTGGGGGACAGACCACATTGTATATAACATGTGTGGTAGCAGTTGTTTATGCGCGTCTACGCCTGCGACCAGCTCCAAGGCCGGCAAGTACAAGCAGTGCAATCGCACCCGGTGCTGGGACAAATTGATGCGAAAATGCATACTGCCCAAGAACTGAGAATGCTGCCTGCTCTGCTATAGACCAACCCTCGTCACCATATGTGATGAACTGAATTGGATCAGGTGCGTATTCGGTGAAATCAACATCGTAGAGGTTGGTCGTTCCATTATGTGCCGCTCTGACGTCGCTCCACGCAAATCCTGCTGAAGTTTGCCCCTCATCCCACGTGAGTAGGGCGGTGACAAGTTGGGTGTCGTTCCCCATGTCGTACCAGTCAATATCAGAACCAGTGTCACCACCAGCAAACCAATCGGTGTTTGACCCAGTTGTTGCAGAAATGCCAATGTACTGATCTGGGTTACTGCCAAATGGGTCATTTGGATTTGCCCCACCAAACATGCTGATTAAAGATGTTCCAGAATCTGTACTCGCGAGCAAAAAAGACAACCGCCCCTCAGTTTCAATCCCGTCATTTTGCAAAATTTGAGCGAGAATATCGCGGTCACTCATCGTGAATGCATGATCGTTCCCACCAAGGATACCGTTGATTTGGCCTGCCTCAAGGTTAAAAGAGCCATTCACTGTGTCGATGGTCAAATAATCTCCATAAACCAAGTTGGTTGTGGCTAGGATCGTTGTCAGAGTTGTTAAACCAATTGAGAGGTGCATCTATACGTTTTCATCGACCCGATTTGGCTTCGGTCTAAGGATTAATTACGTACGATTATTGATGAAAGTTGCTCCGAGTTGCCATTTAAACCGTAGAAATTACCCATTTTCACAAAATAGGAGCTATTAACCCCACAGCGTTCTGCCAGAGTTTTCTACCAATTGTCCAATCAGTGACGGTTTTGTCTGCAAGGAGCGTAGAACGGTCAATATACGATTGCTGTAAAAATCGTAAATGACTCGCAAAGTCGCTGTCGTATGCAAGCATACTGATTTCAAAATTCAATTCTAAACTTCTTCTATCTAAATTTGCAGATCCAATTAAAGCAAGACTTTTGTCGATCGTCATTGTCTTTGCATGTAGTAATCCGCCATGAAACTCGTGGATGTGCACTCCCGCATCCATCAACCTTGCAAATCGACTTCTGCTCGCTGCTGCGACCAATCGAGAGTCATTTCGAGCGGGTAGTACAAGGTGCGTGTCAACACCACGATTCGCTGCAATTCGAAGTGCAGATTCTGTTGAAGTGTCGGGAGCAAAATATGGTGTTGTAATGATAAGCTCTTCTCTGGCGCTATGAAATGCTGTCTGTAATAAATCGGGCAATGCTTGGTTATTGCTATTTGGCCCTGTGGCCATGAATTGAACGGGGAATCCACCTTCGACAGTTTCAACAGGTTCTTGCAGAAGTGATGATAAATTTTCATCACTATCCATGAACCAATCTTGGACAAAAACTGCCTGAAGTTCTCGGACAGCAGGACCAACAAGTCGAACTGATGCATCAATCCAAGGTGCGAATTTTGGTTTAGGAGCAAATGAAGGCTCAGCTATATTTTGGCTACCGACATATCCAATTGCGTTATCTATTACTGCAATTTTTCGGTGATTACGTAAGTCAAGACGAACGAGAGTAGCTCTCAAAATATTTGCCGGGAGTGCTTCAGTAATGTGCACTCCTGATTCATTTAATTTTTTACAGGTTGTTGAACGAAGAAAATCCTTAGAACCAACAGCGTCAAGAAGAAGCCTGCAATGTATTCCACGTGAAGCTGCTTTAGATAATGCGTTTGCTATTTTTTTCCCCGCAAGATCGTTAAGCATAATGTAGGAAAGTACATGACAATGCGACGTTGATTCATCAATATCTTTTGCAAGAGAATCGATCATTTTTTCTGAATCACCAAATAAATCAGCGCTATTACCGCTAATTACAGCCGAAGCGCCAACGGCTTCGGCAATGCTTGTGATTGGTTGGTACTCACGTACAACACAAGTGGGTGCGTGCCCTTCATCTGGACAATGTGAAGCGTAACCAGAAGGAATAACTTTTAAAATTTCTTTGTGTCGCTTTCTTCTCAGCGCACCAAGTCGAGTTGTGCCAACTAATAAGTAAATAGCAGAACCAACAAACGGCAATGCGACAAGCAACAAAATCCATGCAAGTTTTGCAGACGGAGTTTTTTTACGTTGTAAGAGAACCACAAAGATCATGAACACTTTGAGGATAAGTTCGCCAGCAAATAGTAAGACTGTCCATGGAGTTTCACTCATATATGCACGATACACGAATTAGAAAAATAGACTCAGAATCCGATTTTTGCAATTCTGTCTGGCTGTGTAATATCAAGTCCTACAGATCTTCCTCGGTCAATAGCGCCGTGATCTCGGTAGATATGATCAAGGCGTGCTATTTTTTCACTCGCCAATGCTTCTAAACCAACTTCTTGGCCGGGAGCAGAACCCCAAACCAATTGGCAGGGTGTGTCGGTAAAGAATGTTAAGGATCCGTTGCTTGACCAACTAGAAAGATCAATCGTTTTGACTTGTAATGCCCAAGGTTTATCGTAAATTAATCGCAGTACTTGGAGCGCAGCAATAATGTCTCCACCATCCCAACGAAGTCCCGGTCGTTGTGGTGAAGAATGCTCTGGAGCATTGAGTGTAACGAAGTGATAACCTGAAGAAACAATTCGCCCGTCACGATCTGGCAGCACAACACCCATCGCGTTGACAAATCGTTCTATATTCCTAGTGCGTACACGTGCGTGTGGAATGAGAAAAGTAGCATCAACATTTGCATGCGATGTATCTATCCATGAGACTTGTTCGACAGAAGCAAACCAACCAGTCCCTTCGAGTGCTTCAGAGGCATTGATGAGTCCTTGCCTTCCAACAGGAATTGCAGCGAGATGGGATCTTGCCAAATCTTGCAATTCTGTAAGTAAAGAAGGATCAAGCCATACAGGTGGATTGTCAAAAGTGACAACCAGGTCCTTTGCTGCAATACGAGTCGCTCTTAAATTTGGGACACTAAGTGCGGTCAATGTGATGAGTCCAGCAATTGTCAACGTCCACGCAACTGTAATTGGTGACTTAAATATGAACAAGAATGCTTGGATCCAACGCAAAAACATCACTCCAAAAGAAGCGGAAGTATTACGAATGAGTGAAAAACGTTTTCGGTGTTGACGAGCCATGGCGTACTACAACATCGGCTTTTCGTATTAATGGTCTTGAGTTGCGGTCACGATTAGCTTGGTACAAAGGTCAGTCATATCTAAACCAGCATGTGATGCAGCCATTGGTAATAAAGAGTGGTCGGTAAAACCGGGCATTGTGTTGACTTCTAAGAACCAAAGCCCCTCGTTATCAAGAATAAAATCAACTCTTGCAAGGTCTCGAATATTCATTTCTTTTACGATTTCAACAGCCCATGAAACACACGTTTGATCGGGGAGTTGTGGGTCAAGGATGTATTTCGTGTCGTTACGTTCATACTTCGCAGCAAAATCATAATTTCCACTACTTGGGATGATCTCAATAATAGGAAGTGCTTCTCCGTGAATAACACTAACCGTGATTTCACGACCTTTTTTGTAGGACTCAGCAAGGAGTTCTGTTCGATGTCGAAGAAGTTTTGGAAGTTCGTTTTCAACCTCTTGTGCATTCATACAAATAGCAATATCAACACTTGAGCCATCGTCAATTGGTTTTAAGACAAGAGGTGGTTGCAGTGGGCAAACTGAGGATGTTATTTCATTCCAATTAGGTGTTTGGATGCCTAGTTTTATTGCAATTTTTTTACTTTCGATTTTGTCCATCGCTTTTGCAGCTGCGATGCTTCCTGATCCGACAAACGGAACATTTGCTGATTCAAGGATCGTTTGTAATGGCCCACCCTCACCATAAGGACCATGAAGTGCGGGAAAAATAACATCTGCATTCAACGCGAGTATGTCATCAACTGTTGGAGTGTCGATTAATTCTAGGGTTGTGCAAAACGATTGGTTTGTATTAAGTGCTTCTGCAATTGCTGTTCCTGAGGCAATCGATATCTTCCGTTCAGCGTCTGGTCCACCTACGAGCACAACAACCTTTGGTTTCTTCATCGGATGACCTCAGGATCGCGTGACCAGGTGACAACTTCGTTTTGTAAATGTATTTGGGTTTTTTCTTTGACGCGTTCACGCACAGTTTGCATGAGGTCTATTACGTTTCGCGCAGTAGCATTCGCATTAGTAACGATGAAATTTGCATGTTGTTTGCTGATCGAGGCTCCGCCTACACTTAATCCTTTGAGTCCAGCGTTGTCAATCAATTTTCCTGCTGACATTCGAGTTCCATCAGGAAGCAGTGGATTTTTGAATGCACAGCCAGCAGATGAATCTGCAAGAGGTTGGCACGATTTTTTCCACGCAAATATTTCTTTAACCTTATCTCGAATTGGAATAGGGTCACAATGTTGCAATGTAAATGTTGCAGAAAGAATGATTGGTTCAGCAATTCTACTTTCTCGATATCCAAACTGGATATTTTGTTTTGTATGTGTGATCAATTCACCGGTTGTTGATAAACAGGTAATTGTGTCTAGGGTGTCGCTAATACACCCATATTTACCTCCTGCGTTCATGCGAACGGCGCCCCCGATTGATGCAGGAATTCCTGTCATTGCTGTCAAACCATCGAGACCGTGACGTACCGTTTCCATGAGAGTAGTTGCCATATCCGCGCCTGACATGGCATGGAGTGCTTCTCCTTGATCTGTTGTGTGATACCTTGTTTGTTTAAAACAGTCGTGGTCTAGTTTTACAACAATCCCGTCGATTCCAATGTCGTCAACAAGTAAATTTGCACCGTTGCCAAGAACGCGAAATGGAACTTGTGAATCGTGGCATCTACGTAGCAACAAAGAAAGTGCATCTGCAGATCGAGGTCGCACAAGTGCATCTGCTTGACCACCTATGACAAAATGTGTCATTTTGCCGACTGGGGCATCAAATGTAACGTCTACGTCTAGGTCGCCAAAAAATGTTGATCGGAAACGAGCGGGCATGTTCTGCTTAGGGTACCCGCAAGGATGATTTAACGAGTTTATGACCGATTGTTGTCACTGGTCCAGCACCCATGATGACAATTAGATCTCCATCCTTTACGATTTTGCAAAGATGATCGACAATATCGTCAAAGTCATTGATATGTTTTGCAGATGCTCCTTGCGCGGTTAATCGATCAACGAGATCTTGAGCCGAGACACGCTGTTGTTCAGCAATTGAATCGCGGACAAAGTAAATATGTGGCACGATGATGACGTCTGCACTTGAAAAACTTTGTGCAAAGGCATCAAGTAAGAATCGTGTGCGGCTGTGTTGATGTGGTTGAAATACACAGATGAGTCGTTTTGGAAGTTCTGCTGCTCGAAGTGCGTTGAGTGTTAATTCAATTTCGGTTGGATGATGACCGTAATCGTCGTAAACAATTGCGGATCCACCATTGCATGGCAGTGTGCCAAGTTTTTGCAATCTTCTGTCAACACCTCCGAAATTTTCAAGCGGTGCAATGATGTCAGTCCAATCGACGCCTAGATTAGCGGCGTGAATGGCAGCAGCAGCAGCGTTAAGAGCATTGTGTGATCCAGGCATTGGATTTGTCCATTGAATGGTCCACATTCCATCGCGAAGGATTCCAACTCTTTTCACTGCAGGATCGAAAATGATTTGGTAATCGGCTTCTGGGTGGAATCCAAAAGTTTCCACTTTGCACGTGAGACCGGGAGTGATGAGTTGTCGGTGTGCATTGTCGTGCGCAATGAGAAGGTAGCCGCCGTCATTTTCACAAGGAATTCGCATTGCAAACTGTTTGAACGATTCGATGATGGCATCGAGTGATCCATACACATCTAGATGATCTTCTTCAATGTTGTGAATGAGTGCGGTCGTTGGATGGTGGTCGTGGAACGAGCGATTGAATTCGCAAGATTCGCAAACCAAAATCCCTTGTTCACCTTTACGTCTCCCAGTATGTAGTTGAGCAGAGCCGACTCTGCTCGATCCACCAATTTGGTTACACGTTGCACCTACAATAAAACTTGGATCCATATTCGCATGTAATAGAATTGCACTCAGCATGGAAACGGTCGTTGATTTTCCATGTGTGCCGGCGAAGCAGACTGCTGTCCTACATTGTTGTACAAGTCCAAGCATTTTTGCGTATGAAAGAACGGGGATGCCGAGTTCTTCAGCTACTAGAATTTCTGGATGTTCTTCTGCAATTGCTGCTGAGGCGACGACGGCAGAGGAAGTATGATCAATTGATTGTCCGTTTTGCTCATAGCAGACGTTTATTCCATCGTCGATGAGACCTTGGGTAATTGGGCTAGGAGTGGAATCTGTACCAGAGACGCAAGCGCCAAGTTGGCTGAGTAGTCTTGCAAGTCCACTCATGCCACAACCGCCGATCCCTATGAAATGGAAGTTTTTTCCTGAAAGTTCGTCTGCATTGAAGGGAAAAGTAGGTGTTGGTCTCATCTCTATAGATTGTATCGCCGTCCTTGGTCCTTGTTCTTGAGAATAGGAATTCAACAAGCACCCAGTGTTGTATCTGACGTTATACCCGGTACAGTTCATAGATTGACCCCAGGTTTCGGTATATGCATACATCGTGATACGATGCTGCACCCTCAGCCCCGCGTCACTCGACTAGGTACAATCTACAACATCATGTCTCACCTCCACGCTCAAATATTGATTGTTGATGACGAACCAGATCACGCAGAGGTAATGGCCGAAGCGCTGAGGAGGCTTGGCCATGTCTGTACAGTCGTCGATGGACTTGAATCAGCACGATCTGAGCTGACTCTCGGTAGTTTTGATCTGGTTATTACTGATATGGTGATGGAAGAGGAAGATTCCGGATTGAAAGTGCTCGCATTAGCACAAGAGCACCAAGATAGCTGTGCGACAATTGTTGTGACTGCACATGGTGATATCCCAACTGCGAAAGCTTCTCTCAAGGGCGGGGCATACGACTTTATTGAGAAACCACTCGACCTTGATGTTTTTCGAAACCTATCAACTCGTGCTCTTGAATCAGTCATGCTTCGCCAACAAAACGAAAGTCTTCGAGGACAAATTGATTCTGCCTACGGTTTTGAAGGCATTATTGGTGAATCTAATTCGATTACAAAAGTGATTGATTTAATTCGACAGGTTGCCCAAAGCAACTTGCCGGTAATAATCACGGGAGAGTCAGGTACAGGTAAGGAACTTGTAGCTTCTGCATTGCATAATCATTCAAAAAGAGCTTCGAAAAGATACGTTGCCTTCAATTGTGCAGGTCAGAGTGAGTCACTTATTGAAGACCAACTCTTTGGGCATGTTCGCGGGGCATTCACAGGCGCTGACCGAGATCGAGAAGGCATTTTTGAATATGCAAATAATGGCACAATTTTTTTGGATGAAATTGGTGATATGCCAATGACTATGCAAGCAAAATTACTACGTGTTTTAGAAACCGGCGACGTAATTCGTCTTGGACAAAACAATTCACGATCAACTGACGTTCGATTTATTTCTGCCACAAACCAAAATCTCACAGATCGTTGCAAGACTGGCGAATTCAGAGAAGATTTATTATTCAGAATTAAAGGCGCTGAAATAAAAATTCCACCGCTGCGTGAACGCAGAGATGATATTCCACTTTTGGCGAATCACGCCCTTGGGAATTATGCAGCGGATATGGATGTTTCTATTCCAGAAATTTCAGAACCTGCCATGTTGCGATTGGTTGGGTATGACTGGCCAGGTAATGTTCGTGAATTGATAAACGTTGTGCAAAGGATGGCCGTAATGGCTAGTGGCAAGAAAATTGAACTTGCACATGTTCCAGACGAAATTCGTAGCAGTCAGTCTGATGACGCTCCTGACTTGGGCAGTCTCGCTGGTGTTGGGCTAGATAAACTTGAAAAAGAAGCGATCCGTCAAACCCTCGCCATGACGGGCGGCAACCGCGAACAAACTGCAAATTTACTTGGGATTGGTGAGCGAACGTTGTACCGTAAACTCAAAGAATATGGTGTGAAGTAAACTTACTCGTAACTGATTGTTCCGGTACTTGCTGCAACAGAAAGCATCCCTTCACTCTCACCGATAGTGAGCGTGATTGAAGTTTCGGCTGTGAAGTCGGTAAGTCCGCCATTTGGATCGAATGCGATGATGTTGTCATTGGCGTTTGTGCTGAGCAAAACACCACTAGCGGGCCTACCTCTGCCCTCACCAATTGTAACTGTGAGTGGATCTTCAGAAATCGTTTCAAGTACTGGCGTTTCTACATCATCCATGTGTGCGATGTGCCATCCCGAGCCATCATCGTGAATCACAAGACAATACGCATCCTCTGGATGCGTGATTGCAAGTATTTGTGTGTGTTCAAGGTCGCTAGTAAGCAAACGTTCTGCTGCATTTAGACGAAGTGCATCAGAGTCTCCTGCAAGTGGGACAGCAAGTGCTGCAAGAATTGCAAGAACTGCAAGCGATATCATTAATTCTACGAGTGTGAACCCTGACCGCTTCATTGTCTGATACCGCCTGCGAGCATCGTTCCGTGTTCTCGGTGTGCTCGTCGAACTAGTTCTTCCCATCGGTGTGTATCAGCTGCAATCATCATCATGATAAAGATGACGTCATTTGGTCTTGCAGTTGGTTCATCCCTCCAATCAGCCCACCGATTTGTTGCAGCAGCGTATTCATTATCACTAATTGAATCGATGATCGAATCGATAAGGTTTGGATCTAATGTTGCTATATTTTCAATTTCAGAAAATAATTCACCGTTGTCGTCGTAGAGGGAACTGCTGTGATCTGCGTATCCACCATTATCAAGTGTTGCGTCGTACAACAAACGAGAGGCGCCTTGCATTGAGACTTCGTCAGCAGCAACTCGGCCACACAATGTTGAAATACCTTCGAAGGAAACTTCACATTGTGGTGCATACATTTCTGCTTTGATAGTTGTGATTCCGTCAATGTCCCAGTCATTACTGCCGTGACCATAAAGTTGGATACGAGCAGGGTCCATCCAAGACCTGTGAGATTGATTTTCGTTCCCGATGTAACTTGATGAGATGTCAACATCACCGCCAATATGCATCGTTAGGGTTGCTGTATCAGAGAGAATAATTCTAGTTCCGTTTAGTGATACATCCTGTTGCACATTGAAGGTAACATCGCCTTGGATTTCGATTGTTTTATCTGAGCCAAGATGTAGTGCCTCGATGTCATAGGTTCCGCTTTGTACAACGGTGTTTGTGTTGTGGTAATTATTTCTTCCTCGGTTTCCGAATGCGAAGCTTTGAATCCAGTTAGAAAAACCCGAATAAGTAGTGTTTGTTTCTGCTTGGGAACTTGATAGAGTCAAGGGCGTTCCGCCTACAGGAGCAGTAGGGGGTGATGGCAAAGTTGGATTGCCATTAAAATCGAAGCGGTCGACAGTCGAACTCGAAAGCATTGAAGAAGCATTGTTAGGTGTGTGCAATTCTAACGAACTTCTTTGAAATGGAGATTCA